>Ga0126342_10016720_pt1 | contig 12758 bp, 10 predicted proteins | sample Cyp1metagenome_FD_92528 | JGI IMG/M metagenome (GOLD analysis project Ga0126342, IMG submission 92528) | Coral microbial communities from Lord Howe Island, Old Settlement Bay, Australia - Cyphastrea 1 metagenome | ecosystem: Host-associated > Invertebrates > Cnidaria > Coral ...
CCATCCATTAACCATCCATTAACCATCCATTAACCATCCATTAACCATCCATTAACCATCCATTAACCATCCATTAACCATCCATTAACCACCATTAACCATCCATTAACCATCCATTAACCAGATATGGGATCATGGATGGATCATTTTGAAAGTCAATTGATCCCCAATTGCCGATGGCTTGCCATTAAGGATCGGCGCTGCGGGTGCAGCAGAGGAGCGTCGCAAGGTGGGGTGACAGTTTATATCATCTGGTGGTAGCAATATATAACGTCTGTACTTAGTCATATAATCACTTAATCAATCAGGTGATTATTTTTTGTCACGATATAAATATCTTTATATTTTTATATTAATATATATATATATATATGTATATGTGGCTGGTAGTTAGATAATCCCTTTAAGCAAAATATATTGAATACCAGCCATTTGGAGCCTGTTTTCGAGACTTGGAACTGGGATCGGATGGGATGGGACGGGATGACCTCATGAGGTGCTGGACTTGATCGAGCAACTGCAGGAGCGGAGATGTATTGGTTGGACACCTATTAACAAACTGGGAATATCATATCCATAGATAGATACAGTATATATATATATATGTGCTATATATATATGTGATATATGATTAGATATGATGATATAGCATTATAGTTATAGGCATATAAACAACATGATTTTAAATGAACACATGATTATACATGTGTTTTAAGCTATAGTATAAATTGGCGGAGAAGGAATGGAGAAGAGATACTGGTCGACGTTGGGTGTTTTCAATTTTTCAAGCGGTAGAAATGGGTAAGCAATCCATAAGAAACGTTGGATAGGGATTGCTGCAAGTCCGCAGGGATTGTGCAGCTCGGGCAGGGAGACCTGATGGTGATGGAGAGGTTTGCTCCTCTAGTAATAGGCCACCCGGATCCAAAGGATATCAGAAATGGCTGAAGGTAACATGTAGAGGAAAGCCACATATGAACACGTGACTGGAATATCCGCAAATCCGCCCGGGCGGACCAGTAAATAAAAACGCTTGGAACCCGGGGCACTACGGTGCCGTGGGAGGAGCAGTTTGAGAAGAAGAAAAGTAGGAAGTTCAAGGACCTGGACGGGCCGAAGGGGCCGAAGGGCTTTGGATGATCCACTCACAGGAATCATGTGGTGTCATCTCCCAAGGCGACGTTTGTTGGTGTTTGTTGGGTCAGTTGAGAGTCAGTGGAGCCTGGTGAAACTATATGTATACGTGGTAATCGTTGGTAATATATATAGATAGATAGATATGATAGATGGATGGATGGATGGATGGATAGATGGATAGATAGATAGATATAGATTATACATATGTGTAGCATTATATAACCAAAATTCTATTTAGTTAAGTGAAGATCATTGCCATTGCAATTACTGCCATGCCCGATCTTTCGAGTGGATGTCATTGAAATGGCTCGTTCATATGGGGGTATCCCAAAAACGCTGCATGGTTTAGTTCATAGGAAATCCCAAACAAAAAATGGATGATTTGGGGGTAGCCCTGTTTTAGGAAACCTCCATATCCTTGTTAGATTGTGAGGGTTCCCGTAAGTTCTCCATGAGATCAGGCCATGATTTTGACATATGGAGCTTTCCTAAAATGAGGAAACCCCAAGTCACCATGGGTTTCAATACCAAAATGGTCTAAATTTGGATGATTTGGGGTAGCCCTACTAGAGGGAAGTCACCATACGGATGGAAGAAATCCTGCACCAGTTGATAGGTGGTCTATCCAATTATTTATAGGGTTTCAACCATCCAAGGTGATGCAGGATTTCTTCTATCCACAGTATCAGTTGTTGATCTCCCCATGTGTTCGGAGCCAGGATCTCATCAGCAATTTCCCCTCCGAGTCGTTTGGCTGCCCAGCAATTGCCCAGCCCGGCTTCGGATAGGATGATTAGTGATTAAATTGGACGAATTATAATGTGCTTAAACGAAGATATTTTAAAAATCCCCCAGTCATCACCATTTTGATAGGTGGTATCAACCATTCCCAAATGGGTAGTTTATGTGTTTACTATTGTTTTAACATGTTTTGTTCAGCACATTTTCATGACCTCACCGTGACTGGATGCTCAGATTTGGAAGGATCATCCCCATCAAACATATGGCGGTCTATGGTTGATGGTTGGTTGATGTTGGTTGATTAGAAAGGCAGGGATTATCATCAACCACTACATGATTCAGTTGGGAGATTATGAACCGTATGACCTGACCCTAATTCCGGAATTCCGGAGGGAAAAAACAACACACCAACCAGTATAAACGCAGGACAGCGGGTTTTGAACGCTGTTCAGATGGGCTGGAATGTGCAAGTTTTGAGTGAATTCTAGCGACCTCATTTTGAGACGTCACTGCAAATGATGAACATTTACCCAGAAGGCATGTTTTTGATATATCATGATATAATCATATATAATCAGTTATATATATAAGTAGTGCCTCACCGTCAATAGTCACCAACATTCACTGACATCCACTATCCCTACTAATCCACAACCTTCCCTCCTCACACACATCATACTAGTACAGTAGACTAGTCCCTCGCAAGTCTGGTAGGGGATCCAGTCAATTTGGGGGCCCCAAATCGGGGATTGGTTGACTATTCCTATTGGTCAGTATTAATCACTGTATTGTTCTTATCCGGTGATCCAAGAGCCATGCAATTCATTGGTGTTGAATGCTGTTGAGCCTTCCGAAACCCGGAAATGGCTGAAACCCAACCAGTCAGACGGTGTCGTTGAAGTTGGAGATGTCATTTTGGATCATTTTGGGAATGGGAAGTTGTTGGAGCTGTACCCCAGTCGCCAGTTTTTCCATGGTTTTCCGCTCTGGTGAGCTCCCCCGTGGTGGTTGCGGACATAGCTTGATCAATTGAGTAGAGCAACTCCCAACAAAATGCCACACACACAATTTTATAGCAGTTTAGCAGCCTGGTACTTGTCCTTTTGATTCGTTTTGCGGGTGGCGATTAGTCCCCATATCAGTTTGTCGTCCATCCAGTTTCAAAATCTCAGAGATAGTCTGCCTTTTTCCCAGCAAGGTTTCGAAACCTGAAAGTGGAAGCCTCAGCTGGTGTGTTTGAAAATAGAGGATGATCCTCCCAGTTATGGCGATTTGTTCATTGGCAAAATGAGGTTCGAAAGTTCTAAACCATCAATGAACATGGGATAAAATATGGTGTATACGGTATACATAGGTATGTATATAGCCTATTTTTTAGACCAACGCCGGTGGAGATTTTGTAATTTGTGATTTGGGTTGATTGGGACTTGGAGAGGATAAAGGGGAAAAACAGTTCAGGAAGGCCAGTTAGAGGATCAGCCCATGCGGAGCTTAGGACAGGCTGTAGTGAAGTGGTTATACCAGGTTGTACTGAATCGTTCCACGTCCTGGTAGATGTTCAAACTGCCTTTTTTGCTTCCATTTTCTATAGGAAAATCATCTAATCTATACATGTTAGTTTACCCCAGGCTTTACTGTTTATAATATATATATATATACATACACACATATATATATATATATATACAGCATTGATTTTCAGCATTTTACTGCGAACATTGCGCGAATATATCTGGCAGAAGGTAGCGCTGTAACCCCTTAAATGCAGTCTCTCTAGTGGTGAATTGGCCAACGACCATCCACAATTGGAAAGAGTTTGTCCATGTTTTTTCCCAATTTTCCGCTGAAACCGGAGCTTATGGCTTTGCAGCCACTTGGGCTCAAGTTCTAAGTTCTACTTCAGGTATTTCCTCAGCCGAGTTTCATTTCCGGGATCGTCCTATGCAGGCTGTCAATGGTAAAGGTGTACCAACCAGCTAAAGATTAGTTGTTTTTTTTTGGGGGGAGTGGCAGGTATCTAAGATTCACAATGATGTCTACTTTTGCTAATTATGTCTGATTGCTTTTGTTTAAGGTTGGAAGAGGATTAATTACTGATTAATTACTGGTTGCTTATGGTTGGATACTGTATGCTTGGGTACTGGCTGTTTTTTTTCGATGATCATTGTTCTTGCGAGATGTGGGATGTGTCAGTTTTCAGCATTCATGACACTTCACCAATGCTGAAAAAAGAGCACATCAGGACGCCAGGATTCGCAAAAACCTCCAAGGTGAAGTCAAGAGCATCACAGTTGAAGCATTGGAAACTAAAAACCCAAATATTCCTTTGGCATATGTTTACAAACTCGATTTTTGTGTTCAGTTTGAAGATCTCATTTTTGAGATGTTCCATGTTCTTCCCAGTTCTCGTACCATTAAACTGGCTTCATGTCCAGTGGATAATCCACTTTCCAGACTGCAGGTTCCAGCTAGGGCTCATGCCGCTGTGCGGAGCTTGCCAAGAGGACCAGGCCGGGGCAAAATGGATGTGTCTGGAAATGGGGTATACCCCAAAACCAGACTTGCCGAGTCGATGATTTCGATTATCTGAATGGGACATATGTTACTTGGAGAATCTAGAGGGTAGTATATTAGTGTTTTTTTTTTGGCGGGGTCCTTCAGAAAATCCAGTTGAACACATGCCATTTGATAGGGAAAATGATGAGAAAAACCATGCTGGCACAGAGGATAGAATGGAAGACCCCATTTTTGGACACACAAAAGAACATATTTGGTACTTTGGTACTTGTGGATGTTCATCCCCCCCATCGAGACTGGTATAAATTACAGGTTTTGGCACATCCCTCATTGCTGACGATTGTGACTTTGTGCGGGTGATGCATGGCTTGAATGCTGCTGGCTTTTGCCCGAACCAATGGTACCAATGCACGCATACATAAATGGTCACGGTCACAGGTACGCACCTATGCCTTTCATTCTGCCTGTATTTACGCATAGGCACACACACACATATTTATGAGGATATTCATGGGTATTCGCAAGACGCACACACACAAAGCATCACTCAACTATATATATATATATCTATATATATATACATAGATCCACAGACTTCATAAGTCCCATCATGCTTTTACGTACTACTATATATTTATGATATATGATAATATATAATATATTATATGGCTTAAAACTGTGCTTGGATAGCAACCCCTGCCCCGCTTCATCGCGAGGCTTTGGGCCTTGCAACTCACGACATCGCGAGGCATGGAACATCAACGACAAACTTCGATGGCCAATGGTACCTATAACAACGATGTTTAGTAAAGCAACACCGGAAGGTCGCAATCAACTCGGTGTTTTGATATTTTTAATGTTTGTTTGATAATTATGTTACATTTCTGATCTCAATGGCGTATAGTTGATACATCATGTCCCCATAGATCCTCCAAATGATTGGTTAAAAAAAACACCATCTTGCCCAGCAGATTGCCTTTCTTTTGGGACGCAGCCCTTTCCATTATTCATAAAATCCATACTTTTGATTGTGAAATTTCCCCATTATTCCTTGTTATTTCCCATATTATCCATGAGGATCATAAGGGTTGCCCGAGTTTCAATCACCACAACTTGGGAATTCACCGACAGACGAGGCACCTGCCAGTGCCTTCACCGCGCCTCAACCAGTCGACCTTCCGGACGGCAACACCGAGCCGGGCGCGGCAGCGTGCGCAGGGTGCGCAGGGTGCGCAGCGTGCGCACGCGCTCAGGAGAAGGTGCTGGGCTTCTGGGGTTGGAAGGTCACTAGAGGCTCAAGGGCTGAAACATTTGGAAACTGAAAGCCTGTAAAATAACATCAAATTATTTTTTGTTATTATATATATATACATAAGGACATGTTATAACAATTGAAACCTACATGTATACTTTTATTGTAAAAATCATGAACTATCACCTTTATTTGAATCGTGGTTTGGCTAGAGTATATTGACAAGATTCTGGTTGGTGGTTTCGATATTTTGTTTCTTTTCAAGCATGCTTGGGATGATCCCATTTGAGTTTTTGAGTTTCAGATTCTTGACAAGAGCATCTCGATGGTTTCTTTGGAGGTGCTTGTTAATGTTGGTTCTAGCACCATTTAGGTGGATTTACTGACATGTCAGGTGAGGGTCTGGGTCGGTTTTCTGTTTTAACTGTGTGGAACCCCGGAGGTTCCCCCAACTTTTCTCCCCTCCCCAAAGTCTAGTGGTTCATCATCATTTTCCCCATAAAAAATCCCTATTTTGCAGTGACATAACTTTTTGGATTTACCATCTGGTTATGACTGTTGCAGTTCGCCATGGAAAGATCCACCACCATGCTATGAAGTTCGGTGTTTACCATCTATTTCTATGCCATGGGCCATCAACAAACCATGGCGAACTGTTAGTCATAAACCAGAGGGTATACCGAATTTTCAACGCCAAGTTCACCTCCAGGGTGATGCTCCTGCCAGCATTGGCGGCCAGGGCCGAGCACAGCGACTGGAGTCCCTGAGCGCCGAAGCACACAAGGCGAGGGCCGCCTCAAGGGACGGATAGAGATTCATGGCGCTGGAGAAGTTTCGAAGCCCGACCTCTCTTTCTCCTGGATTTGTGTCCAACTGAAAATGATAAACCACCATCAAAATTGGATGGATCGAACCTTTCAACTTGATATCCACATCTAGAACTGTACACGCACACACACACACACATATATATATACATACTGGTTGGTGGTTTGGAACATTTGTTTTTCCATATGCTGGGAATAATCATCCCATTTGACTAATATTTTTCAGAGGGGTTGAAACCACCAACCAGTTTTTTTCTTTGTTTGGGTGGATGAATGATAATTAGCCTCTGGTTATGACTAACAGTTCACCATGGTATAGATGGCCCTAATCGAATAGATGGTTTACCGTTCTTAATAGCATGGTGGATCTTTCCATGGCGAACTGTAACAAATAACCAGATGGTATATTCATATAATTAATGATGCCACTGGCGAGGTCACCCTAGTCACCCTAGATGTTGGTTATCGAGGGGAAGCTGCAGCACCAGACATTTCAGCTTGTTGAACTGGCCCTGGACAACAGATGAGGAAGTTCCGTGAAAACATCGGGGGATCTTCGGATATTCCGATAGGATCTCAATAGGTACCTTTCGGTGCTTACTTCGAATGATGTGCTGTATTTGTTTCTTTTAGATGTGTCTTGAAAGCAGATACCAACCAGGTACACTCTGGTACTTAAACATGGCAAGCTGGAACATCCACCATTTAGTTCGATGATTTCCCATCAACCACTGCCACGTTTGATTTCCAGAGCTTAGCTTCAGCTACTTCAAAAAAACCCACAGCTGGATATCAGCGTCGCAGCCAATGCCAGGAGGCATGTGGAGCGACCATTTTGCTCGGGAAGCTGCTGGCAGCCACTGAGCTCGAGATCCAATGGATGATCATCAATTTCCCATGTATACTGGATTAACATGTAATATAATATAATTGGGGTATACCCTGGACAAACTTAATGTGATAGGCTCCATTTGTTTGATTCCCAAATCATTTCATAAATCCACAATGTTGGAATTATTTTTACACAATGGTGTATAATATACATATAAATGTATAATCCAACATGGCTAGCCGGAAAATCCTTATTAAATCCTATTAATGGAGGTTTCAATGGAAACAAATCCGATATATATATACACATCAATATAATTCAATATATCAATATATATATATAACTATATATACACTATACACATACGTACAGACACACACACATATATATATACATCAATATAATTCAATATATATATATGACTATATATACACTATACACATATGATGTACAGACACACACACACACATATATATATATATGTATATACATATATATATAGAGGTGGGTTTATTATTATATATTAATTACCATTGAAACCTCTAATTCTCCCAGTGGATTTTCCCCATAAAAATCCCTGGCTGAAAATCTGCGGATTTTTCTCAGGCCCTGGCTGCTCTTCTCTTCCTTTGGTGGACCTTCCAGTTGTGGCACCTTCAGCAGCACGATGCCGCGCAGGACGGGGTTGAAGTAAAGCGGTCTGAGGATGACGACTGGATGGTTTGGAACCTCGGATGCTCAGTCCATTAGTAGATTTGCACACACATACATATTATACATATTATATATATATACATATTGTGTGGCCTGTAGATGGATATATATATATATATACATAGAGAGAGATATTGTGGCATGTAGGTGTGATTGATCACAGATCGAAAGAAGAGAGCAGAGACTCTGCAAGTAGTATTAATCATACTTACATGCGAGTCATGCGTGTTGGAATTCTAGATTCTTTGGTTGATACTCTCACTCGACCCGACCTACTGAAACCGTGCATAAGATGTGTCAAGTGATATAAATGCAATATTATTATAGTGATTTATAGTGCCATTATAGATGTTTCCAGGATATATATTCATATTAATCATCATTAATATCTACGCTAATATTAGCGTATGCCATGCAGCATACATTTTTTGAAGATGAGGGTTGACACAGACACCATGCGCTCAGGTGAGAGCCTTGCAAGGCGAGTTGGCTGCTGCCGGCACGCAGACTTCGAGGCCAGCTAGGTGACCAGATGTGACAATGAAATTCATGGGGGGAACATGGGATGAATCCAAGCAGTTTTTTGATTTTATGATACCCTCTGGTTATGACTAACATAGCCATGGGAAATGGCCCATTTATATATGGTTTACCTATTAAAAATTGTCATTTTCAATAGCTATGTTAAATTACCAGAGGGTATGAGCTTTTATGGTAATATACGATGATATACAGGGATATCCTCGATTTGAAGCTAGAAAAATACCGTCCGGGAATCAAACATGGCAAATGGATGCAAATGGAAGTCCACTATCTTAATGGAGGTTTAATTACGAACATCATCTATATGGGTTTGTCTGAAAATGAGGTATACCCCTAATTATAGCCATTTAGTAGGGATAATGATCAGCAAAACTATTGGGTGTAGGGGTACCCTATTTTCAGACAAACCCATATAAATATAAATCGGACATGTACATTTTCCATTGCCACGTTTGACCGGAGGGGACATGTATAGACCATGACCATGTGCCATCGGCACGGAGTGTCCCAAAGTGGCTGCATCGAATCTTGGGCGTCAATGGATTGGTTTCAGGGAAAACTGCAAAACCATGGCTATTTTATGCTATTTTCCTATGATTTTCCAATGATTTTCCAATGATTTTCCGATTTCAATTCTTCCTTACCCAGACTGGGATCAACCGCAAGGAGATTCGCTGCCAAAAACGCGATGTCTTTTTTTGGGGGGCGGAAGTATAGGTAAGGTATAGGTATGCTTCCCTAGTCCTCAAGTTCTTGTTTTGTCTCATTTGTTTCTGCAAATGGGGCTAGAAAACTTTGGCACTTTCTAGCCCCAGGCCCCTTGCCTCAAAACTCATCCAATCTGCTCGCAGGTTGAAGGAGCAACGGGATGAACTGCGAAGTTCGCAGATGGCCTTGCGTCACGAGAAAGCGGATGCGGAGAAACGAGCTGCTTGACGGTGTGGGGAGATGGCCCAGATGAGACATTGTGAGGCATTTTGGGACATTAGCGAAAGGCCGGTGAGACTCAATTCATTCTCTGAATTAAGGTGTACCCTCTGGTAATTTACTGTAACATAGCTAATTAATTATTGAAACTGTCCATAAAAATAGTTGATTTACCTATTAAGGATGGTGATTTTCCACAGCTAACTGTTAGATTACTAGGGGGAAACTGAAAGCAAGATTTTTGAGTTTAGGTTTAGATGGGGGGGCAGGGTACCAGCATGCCACCAAGTTAACACTGGAAAATGGGTGTTCAAAGATGATTATTGGATTGCAATGGATTTCTATTTATGGGATCGGACTCTTGGACATGTTGGAAAGTCCATGGAAAATGATAGCTGGCCTCTGACACTGCATAATTCCCAGAGGTTTTCCAACCCACCACCCCAAACCACCAGGGAACCAGTCGTTGATGTTTCTTGTTGCCCTTTGGTAATCAAAAATCGCTGGTAACTTCCGCGATGTTATACATATACGCAGATAGGTAGATGACATACTGAAAGAACGTGTCCCTTTGGCAATGGAGAGATCTTAGATTAGATTAGATAGATCAGTTAGTCTCAATAGATTATATAGATAGATTCATTAGATGATTGATTAACTGTTTTCCTGTTCATGTTTCCCTATTTCTTTTCCCAGGTAAGAAGGGATAGAAAAAAAAAAGAGGATCTAATCCCAGGAGATTTTTATCTAAATCCCATGGATCATAAATGGGATTCGATAATCATCAGAATTAGATGATTTTAAATAGATCAAAATCGCATGATTAGATATTGAGATCATCATTGATCATGTATCCACAGATTAATTCATCATAATTAGTTAGATAGTCATCGATCATGATTAGATTATCATTGTCATATCATAAATCGTTAGATATTGATACTCATTGATGATAAATAAATGATGTACTAGTAGATTAACTCATCATCAATAATTAGATAATCACATATGAACCAGATAATCCTACATGAAACATTGATGATGATGATGATGATGATGATATCATACATCATTGGATAATCATTAGATAATCATTGATCATAAATAGGTCATAACTGGATATAATAGGATGATTAGTTTTTTCTTGAACAAATACTGATTAGATACCTAGATGATCATAATCAGATAATGGTCCCATAATAATGACAAGATACTCCTCATGATCATTTTTTCAGATCATCATAAACATCTACCCTCTGGTAATTCAACATGGATCTATGGAAAGATAACCACCATTTTTCATAGGTAAATCACCATTTTTCATGGGAAAATCACAATTTTTCATGGGAAAATTACCATTTTTCATGGGATTTTTTTTCCATTGAAAAACGCTGGATCTTTCCATGGCCCTCATCCCCCATGGCGCCGTTGCGGCGCCCAAGGCCTACTCGGTCACCTCGGAGTTGGGGGATCGGGATGGGCAAATCAGCGACCTGGAGGAGGCGCTGCAGGCGATCACAAGGGGCGGTGCCATCGCCGCCAGTTGGTCGGTGGGAAGATGGAGTAATTCATTGGAAATATAAATATATATACACTACACTATACTATACTATACTATAATATACTATAATATACTATACTATACTATACTATACTATACTATCTATATACTATATATATATACTATATATATATCATATATATATATACAGTTTTTACATGTATATATATATATATATCACGGAGTAATGACATGTAATGAGTGTATATGGCCTCCTATGTTTTCATCTTTTATCCCAACAAACATACGCTCAATGGAGGTTGTAATGGGAAATCATCGAAGGAAATGGATGGATTTTCATGGATAGCCATGATGTTGTTTGAAACCAGAGGGTAGCCATTGAATTATCGGTGGACGAGGGAGAACATGATGAACCGTGAGAACAACTTAATGCCATTTCTATAAGAATATGATATGTCTGCCAAACATATCTATGACATTTCTATTGATAAGGGAAACAACTGGTGAGCAGTGGAACAACATATCTGTGACATTTCTATGACAAAACGTAAACATATGCAACACATCTATGACGTTTCTGTGAGCAATGTCTTGATCCTACCATAAAATACCTATGACATTTCTGGACACTCCAAATTTGCGGATTTTGTTGGAACATATATGAGGATGAACAATTTTGTTGGAACATATGTATAAGATATCTATACTATATAGATGAAACACTTAGTTACAGTTCCATTATGTTCCATTTCTTTCCTAAGTTTTGTTGGGGAAAACGACTCGACCTGACGACTTGAACGTGCGATTTTTCACAGTCCACCGACGACATCGCCGAGAAGTTACAACACGAGTGTCTCAGCGGAGCGCTTGGGGGGGGGGAGGGCCATGACTTTCAATATAATATTTCAATACACCCCCAAAATGGATCAACATGGTAAAACCATCACCGGGTTGTTCAATGGCTATGATTTGGTGAGTTTGTAAAATTAAATTGATGGATACGTTGTTTGGATCCAAGTTTGCGATTTTTTTCTATCTCTGATGATGAAGCACAAGCACCGAAAGGTGCCGGAGACTATGCTCTGATGAGGGTCTGAGATGTGTCGAAATCACCAAGAACCACCTTTCAGCTGTCGTCGGATTGTTGCCAAGTTCAATTGTTCATCCTCACTGTTCTCCCTTACTGGAATGATGCTTAGTGATAGGTAACTATTCCAAAATGACTTTAGTTCAGGTTAGTGAATTATTTTAATTTGCCCAGAAAATTTGAAACAATGGAATGTACCTCAAAAAAACACCTACTTCCTGTCTCGATCTCGACCCTGACCTTTTTTCGCGCATGGTCCGTACACGGGCGATCGGATGGTCAGACGGTCATATTGGGGAGTTGGCGATCGAAACTCCAAGCAATGGAGAATTTCTAGATGTCTTTTCCCATTGAGAAGCTCCAATTTATACTACGTATGTTTATCAATTTCCAATTTGAACTTCCATTTTAAGTGATACACCAGATAAGTGTCCCATCCTCTTCCTCAATTTCATTGTGCAGCAAAATGCACTGAAATGGAAATAGAGCACCCAAGTGGGGGAACCATATACTGTCCCATAGAACATCCCAATATCCCGAGGAAAACATCAAGTCCGACCCATCACTAGCCGAACTCACAAAGAACTGCACTCATATAGAGCTTTTTCGCAAGAAGAGTGGGGAAGGTCTGGGAAAAGCAATTTTGACTTTTGCGTCAG
>Ga0126342_10016721_pt1 | contig 12758 bp, 15 predicted proteins | sample Cyp1metagenome_FD_92528 | JGI IMG/M metagenome (GOLD analysis project Ga0126342, IMG submission 92528) | Coral microbial communities from Lord Howe Island, Old Settlement Bay, Australia - Cyphastrea 1 metagenome | ecosystem: Host-associated > Invertebrates > Cnidaria > Coral ...
AAAGAGAGAGAAAGAGAGAGAAAGAGAGAGAAAGAGAGAGAAAGAGAGAGAAAGAGAGAGAAAGAGAGAGAAAGAGAGAGAAAGAGAGAGAAAGAGAGAGAAAGAGAGAGAAAGAGAGAGAGAGGAGACCTCAATCACCTTTGGGTCCATCAGTGGATTCGCTCTGCCATCCGTGATTCACAACGACCAACCTCTCCTATAGGTTTCCTATTTTTGGAACTTCCGCCACAGCCTTGTGCGGTACTACTGGTATTGGATTAATGATGGATATGATTACCCTCTGGTTATTTAACATAGCCATGGAAATGATATAGCCCATAGAAATAGATGATTTTCCCAGCTAGAAGCCTCCATTCATGGTTGGGATTTTCCATGGCTATGTTAAATAACCAGATGGTAATGATCATACGTAATTGACTTTCATCATTTGATATGCTAGGAGATATTTAGTTGATGGATATGAAACATATTTGGAACACACAAGATATGATCTGGGTTGGACCAAAGCTAGTAGACTTCGCTCCATTTTATGGCCGAATGATTTGGAGCATGCTCAACGGGGCTGGGGCTCCAAACCAATGGTGGCAGATCCCCCACTCTACGTGTTTTGTTCAACCATTAAATTTATCACCTGTCCAATTGAAGATTCTGTGGAGTATTTGAGAAACATTTTTGTGGATTTCCAATGCCCTCTGGTAAACTAACATGGCTATTGAAAATTGCCATTTATAGTGGATTTACCCATTGAAAATGGTGATTTTCCATAGTTTTTTGTATGTTTACCAGAGGGTATCCAAATGTATCCCATATGATGTCGGTTTCTACATCTTTATTCCAGGCCAAGCGACTGGTTCAGAAATCGCAGAACATGAAGCGACGCTTCCATGAGATCTTGGATGAGAACGATCTGGAAGTCATCCATCGGGTTGATGCCAGCTTCAGCCATGTGCCATGACGCTGCAAAGCGGGGGTTGAATCGGGACCTCATAGCCTCACGCGAACTCCCTGAAGCGCCTGAAGCCCGTTTTCAAGTCATGGCCGCGGCAAGCAAAACATAGGTTTAGTTCGGGGTGGCAAGTAGCATAAGTGGCCACATTGTTTCAGCTCCATGTCTGTTGGGCTGCACCCTCATGAAACAACTACCATGCAGTGTGAAAGTTTCATTCCCTTTGACTTTCCTCATCCAACAAGAACAAATACCGTGGCTTGATGCCGAAGGGGCATGCTTTCGAGTTTCCATCCCAACACATCAAATCATGATCCCCGATGGCCACTCAGTCACTGGATGAGTTGGAGCAAAAGGCCGGAACTGGCTGGATGAAGGACCGCGATAGGGAACCCAGCACCAAAAGTGGGCCAAACATGCGGCTAGACACACATATGGAGGTTTCCTAAAATGGGGTACCCCCAAATCATCCATTTTAATTGTATTTTCCATTATGAATCATCCATTTGGGGGTACCCCCCATTTATGGAACCCCACACATACATATATATATCTATACAAATATGAGAATCTCATCGGGGAGAATGAGGATTAGAATTTTGAAATATCCAATTTTGAGACATATGCGCATGGCCAAGAATGGATTTTCCGGCACTTGAGCGTATTATTTTGCAAAATTCTGAGCCCTTAAACTCCATGAAAATCCAACATTAACTGGTTGTATGGTTTAGGAATTGGAAAGCATTTGACACACCCGAACATTGGCAATGTTTGCATTCTTGTTGGCTATGTACACATCATGGGTTGATTGTTTGCTCCTGTTCTTAGGGAATCTTGATGCGTTCATATTAGGGAACGTATCTATGATACATGATCATACCGTATTTTGAAGGATGAACATTCCATTCAGAAAATATTTTCATGTTCACCAGCATATTACCTCCTAACTTGACCCACTGGTCTCCCTTTCTTGGGTGAGCTTCTTTCTTTTGAGGACCGAGACGAGGCACAAGATCTGGATATGGCCTTCAGGCTCTCCAAGGACCTGCTACAAGCTGTGGCCAGCACCGTCTGCATGGGCTGCGACATCGTTCAAGCCCTCGATGGCTTGTTGGAATATGTCCAGCAACATGAGCACAATGATGATCTTGAAGTTCAACAGTCCAGGGCTTAGTTGTGATTCCGCAGGCCAAGAGATCCAAGAGGAGCTACACAGCTTTTAGTTGGTCATCCCGGGTCCGCTATGATTGCTGTTTTTTTTGAGATTGAAAACACGCCACGTTGATTTGCTCCACATTTTCTGGTGTTTACTATGTACCCTCTGGTAATTTAACATAGCGAACTGGAAAATCACCATTTTTAATGGGTAAATCAACTATAAATGGGCAATTTTCAATAGCTATGTTAAATTACCAGAGGGTAACTAACTCATGAGTCTTTGGCAGCACCTAGGCTCAACAACGAGCTGGAGCAAGACTCGCTTCTTCGCGTCTTCAGATCCGGGCACGGCCGAACTGAGGATAACATCCTTCACTGCAGCTGGTGACTTGTCCTGCCAAAACGCCCTTGGAATGGTGAAGATGCACACAGATAAACATAGTCAACTTTTGGTATAAACCTGGTTGGCGGTTCTGAACTTCGACATGTTGGGGAAGATGAGTCGAAAACAACTAGTTATATACAAACATCAAGCATCATGCATATATACAATCACATATGTATATATATATATACACAATCACATATGTATATATATACAATCACATATGTATATATATATACAATCACATATATATATATACACATACAATCACATATATATATATATATATATGTACAATCACATATGTATATATATACAATCACATATGTATATATATATATATATACAATCATATATATATATACAATCATATATATATATACAATCATATATATATATATATATATACAATCACGCCTTTTTAGAAGGTGGCACACCACCACCAGGGAAAACCATGGGTCACACTAGGCTGGACGCCTTGGACGAACCTTTGGGTGCTCTCTGGCGGGGGTCTTAGCCATGCCATCCGAAGAAGGGAAGGAAAAAGGACATAAAACGACGAACGGAAAGAAACACATCAACAAATATTCACAAACATCAAGATGAAGTGTTTTTTTTTCAGAGTTTTGTGCACATTTAAAATTTGTGTAGTGGTGGATTGAATAAAAATCCGTGGCTGGTGGCCTGCTGAGGCTCTCGAGCTACACCTACAAACATCGCAATCCAAAGTTCCGGGGCGTCCGGTTGCCTCCACCCAAGTCAGGCGACCCCGATGGATCCGTGGGTTGGATGGACGACTTGAGTGGAAACTTGGTGACGAACAAAGTCCCAAGTTTGGGCCTTTTGCGGCAAAAACCAAGTGATCATTGGGCACTGTACTGATTTTTAATGACTAGGAAGCTTTATCAAAATACGGTGATTCTCACTGCACGTTTTTGCAGGTTCCGTCCGCCTCTCCTTTTGGCGGAGCTCCTTTGCCATCGCTCCCCACAAAGATTTGAAGCGTGGACAGAAGGCGGTGCGGATCACTTATGCGCTGGCTCGGAGACCTTCCTCAGCTGCTTGCATTTTTCCCAGCATCATGCATCGAGAGGCGGCTGTTGAGACTGTCTTGCAAGCTGATCGCAATGTTGCACATAGATGTACCATATAACGACTAGACTATATAATACATTTATACAATTAGTGTCACAGTGTATAGATATAACCCGTATAACCTATGCATACATATGTACATATTATATACATGTAACAATCAGTAGTTTCTTTCTCGATTTAACACTTGACCGTCACTGGACAGTGGATGTTGTACACTGCTGAGCTTCGTGCTGTTTCGTCCTCCAGGTGGGAAAGATGCTTACGAGTTTCAAAGAATTCTTGCGGGATCGAGCAGTCCAAAAGGAACACGTTTCCAGTTCGTCAATCTACGACTGCATTCGCAGGTGCAGTGTGGTGCATGAGTCAATATGTTCTTTCTGTTTGCCAGAGGCCAAAAGTTGATAATCTACATCCTAATAATAATAAAAATAAAATAATAATAATAATAATAAATAATAATTAATAATAATAATAAATAATAATTAATAATAATTAAGAATAATTAATAATACTACTACTACTAATAATAATAATTAATAATAATAGTAATAATAATAGTAATAATAATAATAGTAATAATAATAATATTAATAATATATACACATCTATATACAGAGACATAGATACACATGTTTTTTTGTCATAAGCAGTTTTTGTACGATGAAACATACAAACACAGCTTGCAGGAACTCCACGGATTTTCCCGCATCAACTCTTTTGGGATGCTGCAGGCATGCAGCAGAGCGTGCTGCAAACCCACAGCGAGAAGTTCAGGAGGTATCTTTTCAGGAGAGCAAACCTGGAATATCCGGGCTGGAATATCCAGAAAAATATCATACACTATCATATTTTTGTGTGTCTAAAAATGCTATACCCATCCAGTGGAATGACCATTGACTGAGAAAACAATGATAGACCATTGAATCATTGGATTTTTGGGCACCCTATTTTCAGACAAACCCATATCATCTGTGCAGATTAAACTGGTGTTTCAGGAGCTGGCATCTTTGCTGCCTGAAGATTGGGCAGATTACCATGATCCCGCTCATGTCAATGACTACAACAACCTGAAGGACTTTGAATAGTTCGATTGTTTTCGCTTCAGCTCCGGTGTACAAAACAGCATAGAATAACTCCAAAAACTGGAGTGTCGATTGCGGACATTTGGAGCAAAACACCCAGCGGACTTTGCATTTTAGAAGCCACTTTTAGAATCTTTTAGATACTACTAGCTGTTGAGGAGATAGTTTGTAAACATGTACCATTCTCACTGGATTTTGCAACCTTTGGAAGTGTCTGCTGCAAAGCGCTAAGGGATCGTGTCATATTGCGATACAGTCTTCACCGTTCTGTAGACCAAAACATATCTTATAATTATAGCAATCCCCGAATATCATACAAAAGTAACATCCGGCTAAAAAAGTGGTCAATTGATTTTCTATCTGTTTTGTGTTTTGGGGGTCTTACAAGTGATTTCTCTCAAAATGTCCAACGAGTGCCCACCCTCAAAGATGGCTCTCCAGTCTATGGTGCTTGAAATGAAGATTGACAGCACAACAGGGCAACAGCGCGACATATTACGTCATTGCATTGGCTTCCTGAAGGGCTGCAAAAAGGTGAAGTTGTCAAGGAAATCACATAGTGCAGTGCGCAAGATGATTCTAGAAATTCTTCTGGGGTCCCAAACATCCAGACCTAAGCATTTTGTATCTCCTGAAAAGATTTGTGCATTGGATATTATCGGAATTCAGATAATAGGCCATAATAGGCCAATGTTGTTGCGCCGCGATGTGACTGCCGGTGCTATGAATTATGAGGTTGGCCCCTCATATACCGAATGAGGGAGCGACTTTGAGTGAGATGCGTACACATCTGGATATATTGTGCTCAGCCTGTTTCCAGGTTTTTGAAGCAGGTGGGAGAGCTCTTAGATTCCGCAGATGAGAAAGCCACTGATACCGACCTTCAAAGCCTTACCAGGCCGTGACCGACGGTCTCCGGGTTGGATCGCTGTGGTAGCCCGGTAAACACTCCTGTTTCAGTGCCCACTTTGCAGGCAGGTTGGAGACACCTTTGGTGCAAAGAAGGCGGTGGAGGCTGATGGTACCACACCATACTTCACCATATAAGCAAGGCAAAGCATACAGAGTGGAAGGTGGAAGTACCTTAGATGAACTTGATTCAAGACATTTCAAAACCAAATTCAAATTTCGGGATCTTTTAGGGATACACATCATTCTTCAGGATGATAGATTCCTGATTTTCCTTTTTCCCCTGAATCTTTATTCCCTATCACCGGCAGGCGGTCGAGTCAGCCAAGCGCGTGACGTTGAACTTCGGCATTGTGGAGGTGCTGCAAAACTTACCATCCTCCAAATTGACATAGGCACCAACGGATCGATAATTTTGGAGGAAGGTGGCATGGTGTCTGGTAGTTGGAGGTGAATGCTACCATAGTATGCATTAGTATACCACTTTGTGATATATAGTGACCTTCATGTGCTGAAAGTGGTAGGCGTGGTAGGCTATGTAGGCTGAGGCTGTCGTAAGGAACCGTGCCAAAGGCCACAAGCAACCATGAGTGTCGTTCAGCGAAAAACATGTTCTCAGACTCAGGGACTCTCCGATCTCAAGAATCAAATCGGATCCGATCTCAAGGACTTGAAGCGGTGAATCATATGGAATCATCGAGGAAAGGTTGCTGGGATTGCTGGGACTTTCCACATCTTTTCATAGAAATACAATATATATATATATATGTGTTTCATTGTGTTTCTAATCTTGGTGACATCGTTTTGATACACAACTCCATCCATACTTTTACATACTTTTCCCATCAAAAAGTCCTGGAAAAAACAGGAGCTCAGCTCACCAAGTCACCACCGCCCTGGTGATGAAGCAGAAGACAGGTTGGAACAGCTGGGTGCAACGCATTTTCACCCATCAACTGGCCATCTAATGGACCAAATTAAGTGATCATGTGAACCATATTATGATTATTATTACTTATGATTATTAATGATCATTATCATTATGATTATTATGATTATTATTATGATTATTTATATTATTACCAACAAAATCAGAAGTTTTGATTAAAAAGAAACTTGAAGCAAGTTGCACTGAACTGAGAGATTCCAACGCTCTCCAACGTATCCAACCAGATTTTGCTAAGCCAATCCTTTCGTTGTGCATCTTTTTCGACCAGGCTTGCGGCCCTGAAAGAACGGGTCGCCGAGCTGCGTCTCAAAGAGGTGGGAAGTTGGGATGAAAAATGGGGATTTCTTGGGATATTCATGGGGATATGTAGCCAACATTAAAAATTATCAATTAGCCAATTGTCTCGGATTTGGGTTTGTCCAAGAATGTGGGATGCCTCAACTTTAGGAATAATGGGACAATTCATGATCCATTTTTTTTTGCACCCTGGTTTAGTTATTGATCATTGTTGAGTATTGGGTCGGTTGTATTTCTTGGAATCGAATCCATTTTGGAGAATTATTCGCCAATTTCGGCAGATGTTTGGGGTGCAACTACTTGGGACGACGATTGGATCTTGACAGCAACCAGGGAACTCTGGAACCAGTGATGCTAGATATTTAGCCGGTGACATTGTACTGTACAGCTTCTTTGAAGCCAGACATTGCAGTTCTGATTGGTGAAAACTGGGTTGCTTTCCATAATTTATTGCTGGTTGCATCCTTGGGTCCCTTGGGGTTTCTGGGTCTGGAGCTCCACGAAAAATCACCAGGTCGAGCGAAACGAAGGTCGAGATGGCCTGCAAAAGCGCTTGGAGGAGGCCGACCTGGATTTCAGGGAGGGGAACACACACCAATTATTATTGAGTGGATATTATTATTGATATTAGTGGATATTTGATATTATGAAATTGTTGCTCAGAACTGTCATTGCGAATTTTGTTGTGGAGTGCATCTTACGTGCAAAAACAATTCCTTAAACCTGACAGGAGTAGGTCACTGAAAGGACCCGAAAAACAGTAGGAAGTTACCATCGCCATAGCCAGTGCAAAATTAGAGTGACATGGAAGCTGACCCTTCCCTTTCAACAACGCCATATCGCTTCCAACTTGACAGATTGCGAGAACCCAGGCCCGTGCTTAAACTAGGTACGAAATGAGAAACAAAACGAGTAGAAGTTTTACATCTCTTAAGATGGTTCACACACACACACCTGTAGGATGCTGATTTTAGGCTTCCAAGATATGCAGTGCTGACTTGAAGATTTGCCATTTCAATCGAGCGTTCCTGATCAAATTTGCGACGCGGGGAAGCACATCATTCGCAGCTAGGTGGAGCTGTCCATTCGACAGCTTCAATCACAGGAGGCAGCCCAGGTGCAATTCCTAGCAGGTGGTTGGAGAATGTTGGAGGTTTTGAAGGGCATCATTTCATGATGTTTCATGTGGTTTCACTTTGTGTCATACCCTCATGTACACAATTGTACATGCACCATGTCATTTATATATCAAATGTTTTCTTTGGGTTTCATGCTGCTCAATTCTGACTCAGACAATTTGTATTTCGCCCTCCTGCGCCAGGTGCCCTTGCATCAAGAGACCTCGGCTGATTTGGAGGCCAATTAAAACACAGGATGTGGTCTCAGACTGTCTCAGCGCATGACAAGACAGCGCAGGCAATGCAGATCGAGTTCTGCGAGCGAGAAGTCAGGGACTTGTGTGATGTTTAGGACCTTTAGACTGAAAATCACTGACCTCGACTTTTCAATGAAAGGCAGCAGCGTAGAAAATGATTCAAGCGCAGCAATGATGGCCTAAAACATCCTAAAACTGTTTTTGTGAGATGATTTTAAAAGCTAACGTGATGACATGGCCATGCATCTTTAAGATCCTGAAGACCGCATTTTTTCGCTGTTTCTGGTCTTCTCCCTTTTATTTGATGAGCACTCCCATTTTTTGACCCATCTTCACGTGGGTTTGTTTGATCAAATCCATGCAAATCACATCCCCACTATATGAATCCACCAAGGGATATACGATGACATCCCCATATCACATCCTTAGATCCCAATTTGTCTCCCGATGATTGTCATTCCAGATAGTGAATACCTCAAATTCTTTCCAGATTAGATCCCAAATTGCCTGGGATCTCATATGAATATTCCAAAATCCTATCCCTTTGTTGGTTAATATCATTTTAATCCCATAAACTGCTTGATTTGGGAGCCGTCGAGCGACCTCCAGAACTATCAACACGAGGCGGCCTCACGGCAACGCGAAGCCGCTGCCTTGGAGGCGATTCAACAGGCAAAAAAGACCCATTTTGTGTCTGAAAATGGGGTATATCCCAATTATAGCCATTTAATAAAAAAAATGGTGATTGTCCAGTGAATGGATGTGAATGGAATGGGGTAATTACCTTTTTTTATTCCATGATTGGCATTTATTGCCATTATTCCATTTTGTGGTGATATGGGTGACATTCCATTTTATAAGAAACATGGTGATTATCCAGTGAATGGATGTGAATGGAATGGGGTACCAAATTTTTAGACAAGCCCATATATTATTGATATATTCAATGGGATCTACTTAGATATAAGTGATGGGATCCAATGGAATATGAGATATACTGTAAATATAAAGATACAATGAGACCCCCATGGGTGTTTACGATCTTTCTACAGGCTATAACTAGATTAGGTTAGATGAGATCCGTGCTGTGCCAGGCCCAAGCAGCCAATGAACATCTCATGCAGCAGCTGGAGTTTTGGCGAGACAAGGCACGCACCCGTGTTATGAAGATGTTGATACCAGGTATACGCCTTAAGATGTGGCAGGCATAGGTTCTATTGCAGATGTCGGAGCTTGCTGAGAATTTTAATGTGCAACATTATAGACATTATAGGTCATTAGGATTCATTTGGATCAGAATAGATGAGTGTATATATAGTGCAGCATTGTGCAGCATAGTGCAGCATAGTGCAGCATGTTGCTCTACAAATCCATCTCATTTCCGTTTGCAGAAAGTTTCTTTGAAGGCTAAACAGCTGCTAGCCTCATTGGGCCTTGATGCAGTTCCAGAGGCCCGCGCGTGGCGGGCTCTGCGCTTTGCGAAGTCTAAAAGCAGGGGTATGGTGTGGTTCAACGCTAGGAATGTATGCGGATTGGTCAAAATCACACAAGATTATTAGCCTCCCAAAAAATCGGATGGTTTTGGAACCTAAAAGATGAACCATGAATTCCGGATCTATTGGCACCCCAGTGGTGAATACGCTTCAGACCTGATATGATGCAGGATGTTGAACAGCAGATCAGTAAAGAGGAGGAGGACCACTTCCCTAGCGATGCACCTGTGGAGGCAGGGGGAGTTGCCGTGTGTCATTTTCCCATATTTTCCCACTGGTTGGATGAAAAAGAAGGGGAAAACCGAAGAATTTTTTCCTCCGCTCCCGGGATTTTGTGCCAGCCCCAGTGTACTTACTGGGATGCACATCCAATGATATTCAAAAAAAGGGGATGGGTCAATGCCTGGACACTCCGACTGGATTTGGTGTGAACCAGGGTTTCAGGCTTCTGACAGTATGTGTCTGTCAACATACACTACACCAGAAACGTGTCTGTCTTCATCCAATGTTTGGTAATGTCAACCCTGGATGGATAAAATAGTGAGCGATAGTCTGCTACTCAAATGGTATTGTCAGCCACAGGGAGTGGACAACGATGCAGATGAGTCTGGCGGACAACTTGCTGAGGAGACAGCTGCAATGAGTCGTTTGATCAGCCAAAGTTCAACAGGTTTAAGCTTCATGTCATTAATTTGGTAAAGCCCATGATAGCCCATGAATATTAATGTGGTAAAAGCTATCAATAACCAACTATCCTCCATGTAGCTAACTTATGCTATATAACTTTAACCTTTGAAGGGTATTGACGACAAATACCAAAGGGCCTAGGGTATGATTCTCGAGTTTCAGTGAGAATTCTTGACGAACCTTGCAGGATCATGCGAATCTGAAACAGACCATTGAGGCGAGGCGAGCGCTTTGACAGACCGAAAAAAGCACCCCTCCCACACACACACACACACACGCATGACGTAAACATCACATTTCTCCCTCTCTCCCTTAATATACATCTACAGTAGTACAATATATATATATATATACACATTATAACATTATAATACATGTACATATATGTACATGTACATATATGTACATAAGTCTAGATATACCGTACATATAATCATCATTACAATCAGCAATTCAAAAAACCAGGCCCTTCTCCGTTTCTCGAGGACTTGGAGATGACCTTGGCTGAGCTGATGAAAGGCTCCGAGGAGACCATCCAGAGGGTGGATCAGCAGCAGCACCACGAGAGGGTCTGGGGATCCCAGTGGCGGTGGCAACGGGGGATGAGAATCCACCGGAATGTTTCGGGGGTCGGTTGAGTGGTCAAGCTCGAGAGCTCTGGGTTGATCAAAGTTTGGAGCATGCCGGGGTCTATCACAAAGTGCCAAGTCTAGTAAAAATAGTAAAAGCGAAGGATTAGACGTGGAAACTGAAGCAAACTGGAAGCTGAGATAGGATAACTCTGTCCGGTCTTGACAGCCCTGAAATCAAGATACAATAAACCTGCGTGGCGTGGAACCTTCTTGTCTTTTGCCATGGCCAGCTCCAAGATGCCATTGTATCATGAATGCACAGTGGCAATCGATTCTTTACAAAACGTTTTCCGTGGTGACACTAGCAGTGCAAAGAAGAAGTGGGAAGAGTATGGCAAGAAGTCGTTTTTTGGGTCCTCCTTTGTGAGTGCCTACCATGCAATCCGCGGTGATTGGGAGAAGGCCGAAGAGTTGGGCCGGAACAGCGGCAAAGCTCTTGGAGAAGCCTTGAAGGATTCTTTTTCAGGATCCAAGCTGCCCGTGATGCACGAGCTTAGCTGCTGCGGGGAATCTCTACGCCTCGTTGCGGAAGACAACCCTGAAGCAGCGAATGCGGTGTGGACACAAACATATGTTGAAGACAGTGTGCTGGGGTGTGCCTTTAAGGCAGCATGTAAGCTTGCACAGGGCCGCAAGGAGGACGCCGTGCAGAACTGCATGCGGTCATTGGCAGCCTTGCGCGAAGAGGAAGGCCTTGAAAGATTGGAGATAGCCCTTGAAGGTTTGGAGAGACTTGCATGTCTCTGCGATACCTTGGGTTTGATTCCAGCTTCAAAGGTGGGGGGGCTGCTGTTTGGAATCAGTCTGGCCAGGCAGATTCGAGGACTGATCCCAGACTCACCCCCTGCACCGATGTTTGACAGCCCCGCAAGAGCTGGATCCCGCTTTCGCTCCTCAAGCATATGAGCTTTGTCCAGCTTGGTCATGGTGGATCCTGTGTGATGATGTGGCAGAGTATGAGCGCACGTCACAGTCTGTCCGGTTTGCAGCTATAAAATGCTATATACAGTCCTAGAATAGGGAAAGAATTGAAACGGGCACAAAGACCACAATATTGGGGAATCAGTAGTCATCAGTAGTCGTTTGCGGGAGGAACGGAATACATTCAGCGGTTGGACATGTGCTGCCGGAACCGGACTTGGGCTGCTGAGTACAAAGCCAGCAGCGCTAGTACAGTTGCACAAGTTTCTTGGGGTGCTGAGACTGTCAGCTTCAAGTACGTACCATAGGAGCTCTACATTCCTAGCTACTTACAGTAGCTTCCACATGGTTTCTCCTTTGTTTGGCTCCCCAGCTCCTTGAACGAGATTCGAATCCGGGAAAAAGTTGCGAAAACAACAGGTGTACACAGCCTACAGTTATGGCCATTTACCAGTTATAAGTACTTATAACCCCATTTATAGAATGTATAATCTCATTTATAACCAGTTATAACTAATAAATGGCCATAACTGTATGGAATGTTCGAATCCCCTAAAGGCCCCAAAGCATGTCGCCTCGCACAGCGGAAGCTGGGACGACTCCTGAGTCCTGCAGGATTTGGCTTCGCAGCTTGCAGCTGCCGAGGCAACGATGTTTTGCTCGTTGCAGTGACAAAGAGTGCATGTTTTTTTTTGCATTTGGCATACCTACCTGCAGTATCACCCGGGTATGTAGATTCTCAACGGAAACATCTCACATGATCTGCAAATTGTCAGACCTGTTATCATTTTGGATGATTTTGGATGATTTTGGATGATTTTGGATG
>Ga0126342_10016722_pt1 | contig 12758 bp, 13 predicted proteins | sample Cyp1metagenome_FD_92528 | JGI IMG/M metagenome (GOLD analysis project Ga0126342, IMG submission 92528) | Coral microbial communities from Lord Howe Island, Old Settlement Bay, Australia - Cyphastrea 1 metagenome | ecosystem: Host-associated > Invertebrates > Cnidaria > Coral ...
GTCTCAAAGATTTTTTCAAAGTGATCTATGATTAATGTCTCAAAGTTTTTTTCAAAGTGATCTATGATTAATGTCTCAAAGATTTTTTCAAAGTGATCTATGATTAATGTCTCAAAGATTTTTCAAAGGTAAAGGGGTCGTAAAGTAGCGTCACGAAACCAGAAGGAAAATCAAGAGTTGTGCCACTTTGACAGAGCTGCTTGTGAGCTGGACCTAACTGAAATCAGGGCCTGAAGGTACTGTACCAAAACGTGGCAAAAAGTAGCAGTACCCTCTGGCAATGACTAACAGTTTGCTATTGAAAATGACCCAGTCGAAATAGTGGATGAATCCCCATTGATAGCATGGTGGATCTTTCCATCGTTTTCTGTAAACGTTTACCAGAGGGTAAATCCCATTAAACCACCATAAAATCACCATTAAACCACCATTAAATCCCATTAAATCCCATGTTTACCAGGCCGGGTAATTAGCAGTACAAATCCGCAAATCAACAGAGCTCCATCATCTTCGCTTCAAAAAACTTCCAGTCCAAAAAGTTTTTTGCACCTTCGTCCACTTCTTCGAGCAACCTGGGGCCGTCAAGCCGATTCACTGCTACTTGTTTCGATCCTTACACATCCGAAACACACTTGATATCCAGTGGTTAATAACTGACACATTTATAAAGTGGATAACTGGTTGGTGGTATACCTATCCGATATCCCTCTGAAAAATGATGGAGTGAGTAACAGTTGGGATCATAAAATTCCCAACTGTTTCTGGAAAGTCAATCCAAATTCCATGGTTCCAGTCACCAACCAAATAAATGTCACACTTGGTTAACACTTTCGGGATTGAAAGGAGACTGCCTCATTGGCGAATCCCCAAATTTTTCACGTTCAGCCGTTCAGCCGTTCAGCCATGAGACATCAGAGCAGATTCCCAAGCACCGGCCAAGCAACTCAGTGCCTCACAGGACTGGTCTGCCCGGTCTGCCGTGCACGGCAGACTGGGGACAGTGGATGGTTGAAGTTATTGATCTGTGGATTCCTTAAACCCAAAAAAAAATGAAAAAGATGCGGAATTTGATACAAAATCAACATGGTAGTTCGATGTTGTTGTTCCTCCATCATTTCCAGGTGTCCAACTTTTCTATCAGGGGTTGCTATTTTTGGTGTCATTCTCGCATCCCCAACTTGAGGAGCCCGACAATGTTGTAACTGGTGATGTTGGCTTTCAAGCCGCGTTCTTCCAAATCTTTCCTGCAACCAGAAAGAAATTCGAAGCAAAAGTTGCTAGAGGAATATTGATCACCTGATACCCCTTTTTGGTTGGAGTATGGAATGGTTAACCAGGGGCATAAATTTCTTCAATTTTTAACCTGATCACAGTTCAAAGAAAGTCACGTACCTCTCGAGCACAGTGGTATCTACGATGTCAAGGAACCTTCAGGCCGTTCCTAATGTTCCTAGCTAGAAACCAATTCCCAGCAGTACTGTGGATGGTTGCGAAATCCTGCACCAAAAGGATGGTTGAAACCCGAAAAAAATCATGGGATAAACCATCAACTGGCGCAGGATTTCGCAACCATCCAGAGTATGCTAACAGACGCCAGATCTGCTTCGGTTCCAGGTTCCCATACAAGAGTTGTAGGGCAGCAGTGGAGGAGGCGCTTCGGCTGCAGGCCTTGGAAACGGCGGCAAGTGGCATTTTTTCAAGACCCAACAGTGAAGCCCATGTTTTGGCAAAGTTAGCACACCATATATGTTTGAGTTTCTGATTGGCAAAGTTAGCACAGCCCATGTTTGATGATTACTGGTTTATGTTAGCAGCCCAATTTCAGCGTTTTGTTTGTGACTTTGGGACTTCAAAAGAATACGTAGTGCTTGCATATCACTGCATGTCACTTATGTACAAGAAGTGAATCGTTCCTGGCCAAAAACTCCAAAATTAAAAACACTCCAACTTGCTCTTCATCATGTGTCTGTCTCAAATACATTACATCTTCACTTGTAGAAAAACAAGTATATGTCTATGCATCTGAGTACTTATTCAATACAAAAAAACGTCACAGGATATTTTTTAGTTGTTGAGCAATTCTCAGCTTTGTTACCGCCATTTGGCTTCAGCTACCTGTTCAGTCAAAAGCCGCATGTGGCATTGCCAAGGTACCGTCAACGCCGCATTGTAGGCAATGAGATCTGCGTGGACGTCCGGCAAGCGATCCAAACGCATCAGTTCATCGATCGCCTCGCGGAACCCCAGAAGATGACAGGCAGGAGCTACACACAACAGACCTTTAAAAAATGGATTGGTTTAAAGGGAAAATCTACAGCGGAAACCATGGTGTTTACGAATTTTACCCCAAAAAAAAAAGGATTTCCCTGTAGATTTTCCCTTCCAATGACATCTTAGCGACCCCAGGGATTTGAGTTCCTTCCTTCGTTGTACGTTGTATGTTGAGTGGTGAGTATGTCCCTCAGTAAGTCCCGGAACGGGCTGTCTTTGAGTTTCTGTGTGTTCATAAGTGATTGCATCTGTGCATGACACTGCAGCTTCTGAACGTCTAGTCTTACGGTCTTATGAGTATCAAATGCATGCCTTTGGCAAGAGTCTGACTCAGCACAGTCCGTGTGGGTCAAAGCTCCTGTGCTCTAGTGAATGTCAATGAGCAAAAGATGTTGGATCTATTTTTCTTCGTCATGGTTTTGATCTGTTTTGACCCATAACCATCTTCGATTCAAATCTCCTCCTCTGCCAAGCCATGCCCAAATCTGGCCTCTTGCCATCGGGTCGCATTGGCCTTGGAGGCACCCTACGGATGGCTCTGAAAATAGAGTACACAGGTACACAGAATTACCATCTGGTTATGACTAACAGTTCGCCATGGCAAATCAACATGCTATTAATAGGTAAACCATCTATTTCAATGGGCCATCTATACCATGGCTATGTTAAATAACCAGAGGGTACCCAGAAATTTCATTGTTTATCACTGTGGATCATCTCTTCTCCCTGCAAAAAAAAGGGAAAAAGCTTTGGGATACCCCCATTTTCATCACTTTTGGACACACCCAAATAGCGGCAGGCATTCAAAGTGAAAGCTGGCAGTTTGCTTCTGGAAAGGGAAGAAAGTATAGAAACGGTTCTGTATGGTTCAGTATCTCGAAAATAATGCCTTGCTCCTTCACTCACTTGACTCCATTTTCACAGTTTCAAAGACATACATAGTTCGGCTGTGGCTTTTCGAAAATTCTGATCTGCAGCCAAGGCGCCAATGCACCCATCAAGCTGGTGTGTGAGATATTGCTGCTTTTCAGCTCAAGCTCCTCGGGGCTCTTTAAAACAGGTCCACCAGGTCCACCAGGTCCACCAGGCCCCTCCAGCTCCATCGTTTCGGATCGGATCCTTCGGTCCTCAAAGAGAGCAAAGGTGGCCACGGCCAATCTCCAGTGGCTCGCCTGGGACGATCCCATGATTTTTGTTCAAATGTTTCAGAAAACCATGGTGGATTCATTGAAAAAAGCACACCACATGAAATTCATGGGGACCATGGCCGGCAGGGTGTTTTTTTTAAAAAAATTGGATGGGATGAATAGGATTCAAGCATTTTTTCAGCTGGAGTGATGGAATATCACGGACATTGTGGAAAACACGTTGAGGAATCATCCTGCATACCGGCAAGCCTCCCAAGCCGTGGCTCACAACAGATTGTAAAATCATCAAAGAGCCCTGGGCTACTCCTGACAGGGCTACTCCTACAAGTTGCTATTCTTTCAAAAAAAAAAACGCAAAAAACAGAAAAACTAAAAAAAAAAACTTACGAAACAGAAAATTCGAGAATATTCTGTGGAATGAAATGGAATTATTTGGAATTAAAACAAATGAAAACGAATAGAAAGGAATGTTCCAGGAGTGTCCCTATGGGGATTGGTTGGAAATGGTTCCAAAGGTCCTTCATGCGCTTCCCCCATTCAATATCAATATATTTAATCCGTCGGATCTGCTGGGTAAACAGCCGCTCTGTTCATATTCATGTGAATGCAATCAAATCAATGCAACTCCAAATCATTTCATCTCAAAAGACTCCTGATGCAAGGTTGGACAGGTATTACTCCATCAGTTTTTCAACACACTTGGAACTTTGGAGGAAAAAAGAAGTCATCCTCTGCCATTTTGGCCATACCAGGCTTCAAACATCTGCGCAGGCACGCAGCGCTGTGTTTAGGGAGATGGTGTTGGGCCTCAAAGTGCGTCTGTCAAGGATCACTGACATAACTGCCCCCTTGAATCGCAAAACATCAAAACCGCATACTCAAATGGTGGATATACATAATGATATATATATATATACAATGATGTATATATATATATATATACAATGATATATATATATATATACATATACAATGATAAATATATATATATGGATATATACCATAATTGTGGATATAATATGGATGAAACATCAAAAATACACTTTCGATGTACACACATTTGATGACAAATGTCTGTGGATGTCTGTGGACTGTCTTGCCCTTGGCCCCTTGGCACTGCCATGCATAACTTTCGAGGGAGTTCGAATCGGGAGTTCGATCCTCGAGATCATGCCAGTAAATGGTTATACACAGTGAACATGTCCCCTAGCATTTATCATCATTTATCTTCATGATTTATATAGTAAAATCAGTAATGATCATAAATGATGTATATAGTTTATACATGTTAATCATTTATCATCATTTATCTTCATTGATCATCGTTGATCATTCATCATCGAAAAAAACCCATCGATTCGCACCATGACTTGGGGGATATATAGCTGGATGAAAAGACTATCCCCAGTTTTTTCTCTACGATCATATGAAATCAATTGAAATCATATGAAATCCACAACATCTGTGAACTCAGACTGAGTTCCCATCTTCAGCCTTTCCTGGCAAAACTTCTGAAAATGTGTACCGATGGAAAGCTGGAAATTCCTCATTGTTTTCGTTGATTTAGTTGACTTTCCCAGCTAAGCCATGTTTGAAAAGCCGGCTTCAGGGTAGTTCTCCTATTGCTACCTGGACTTGCCATGGTCACATGTCGTTACATGAAATTTTCATAGTGCAATTCATGGGTGATGGCGGTGATGGTCATACCACGTGATGAAATTGGGAATCCAAACGTAATGGGACTGATATTGATATTTTATATATCAATAATATCCAAACATCAAAACATCATAGATATCATAATTGATATATTTGATCAATAATGGGAATCCAAAAATATCATCATAATGGATATATCAATCTCTGTTGATGATATTGATGGACTGATGATGATCAAGATGGGTAGATCATCCACATCAGAAAGCATGCAAGCTGTGTTCAAACGCTTAAAAACACCTTGTCATCGACGACAAATCAAAGACACCCTGAGGCCTAGACAATCTTTGAGGTCAACACCCAAACCGAGATCCTTGATATCATATTTCTATCATATTTCTATCAAAAAATATTCCTCCGTCTATTGAATTCGTCTATTTCATTTGGGGGTGCCAACTGTTGCCTGTCGAAAAATGCCTATTGGGTTCCATGGGTTCCATGGGTTCCATCTCCCAGAAATTCACCCACTCCTCGGTCATCTGCATCAGCAGCTGCAATACGTATGCCTCAGCGCACGCAGCGCGTCCCCGAAACAAGACTGACAATGGCGGCGCCGGCGGGTACCCAAATGCAGAATGTGACTGCCAACCACTTTTTTCTGTGACACAAATAGACATGCTGATACTAATGGACACTATACTTATCATACTTCCGAAAGCCAACCATTAAATGGACATGCTGAAAGCTTGAGTCAAGCTTTGGATCCCGTAGAAATCAAGGCGTGGAAGGCTGCTGTGTCTACACTGGGGAACCCAAACCCACTGGCTACCACTGCCCAGCGCCCCCAAGGCGGCGTTCATGACAGCCACATTGGGCTCCAAGTACGACTTGCGGGCCTCAGCCGGCATGGTCAGCATGGTCAGCATGGTCAGCATGGTCAGCATGGTCAGGCTCCCAGGCTCGCAGCCTTTTTTCAGCGTCAACTAATGGCATGGGAAAACTATGCTGAGACCATACGGGTTTTCCCGATGCAAAGGAAATCATCGAGGGGGGTCGGGATTGAACCCGGGCCGGACGAATTTCCGTTGAAAGGGTGGCCAACAGGGTGGCACCACATTTCAACGAATAATGGATGAAAATGGTGTGGTTTCACATTTGAAAAATTCCATCTCAGTCCAAAAAAAGTAAATTCGACATTGGTGTATGTTGTTTCCTGCTAGGTCCAAAATCACATGTTTAGGCAATATATTTGTATCTCCGCTTACTTTACAAACCTTTAAATTCTTGCTATTTTGGACTAGTGACTAGGTGAGAAGCTTGCCAGCGAAAGTGAAACTTCCGAATGCGGCCGCACCCACATCTTCTGTGCCCACAACCCTCAATATCATGAACTGATTGGGTTTGACCACTGCGTTTCGACTTTCCAACAAAGAAAAACGACACAGGCCGCAGCTGGGCTAGCAGAAAAGGAGGTAGCCCTTTTTCTGTCGAGCGATGAGGCTGTTTGTACAAACACCCCAGCGGTACCATCCGTGACATCCTGTGACCTCGGCCTAAGTCGGTCGAAAAACTGTGCCAATCGTCCCTTGATGTCAGAGCCAATCGTCATCGTCTGGCACTCTGTGCTGGTTGCAATGGACATGGCAGCACTAGTCAGCACCTGGTGCTGAGAGTTTGGTGGATCAAAAGATACTTATCAGGACATGTGTCGCATGTCTCAATAAGTCAAACATTTGTCAAGGCATCGGTCAAAATTGCCAAAGAGTTCTCAACGTGTCTGACATGTGGTGCTTGTCTCAGCACTGTCAACAGATGTATCAGTCCGTAACGTCCTTAAGTCAGCTGCTGGAGGTCAACATGTTTCCATTTATGGTCAGTTGACACATATTCTACTTCAGCACCTTTGTCTGCAAGTATATCAAACATGTGAAGACATGTGTTCAGGCCAGAAGTCAGCCACTTGCCAAGATATTTTTTTAGAGATGTGTCAATCAACATGCCAGACATGTGCTAACACATACCCCCGCACATAAAAGAGGTGTCGGGTAATATCTCAAACGTTTATCACTCTGCATGCTTGGATACATGTCCAGACATGTCAGTCCGTAAACCAGCATATCTCAGTCCATTTTTGGAGACTTGTTTGTAAAAATGAATGACATGTGTCAGTGCATATGTTCCTACAGACAGCTGTCTGGCAATACGTCAAGACATGGGTCAGTGTACATGTGAGGACGCATGCGTGCATGGCAGGAGACATGTCAAGCCGCGTGTTAGTTAATACGTCAGCCTTGTGTCAACGTATATGTCGGTCAAATTTCAAGTGTGAGTCGGCTCATACGTCTTGGAGACGGATGTCTGGCAATATGATGCAAGATATTCATATGAATATATATATATATATATATATATGTATATATATATATATATTCATGTGTGTGTGTGTCATTGTGGGCATCAGGAAGCATGCCAGGAGATGTGTCAACAAGTCATGTGTCAAGGCATGTGTCGCAAGGCAATCAACCCTTTGCCCGACGTCATGTTAGCACACCAAGACATATGGACATGTGTCATCTGTCAAGTCATGTGTCAGTAAAATGTTCAGATAATTCTTAGTCAGCATGTCAAGCATCTGGGTAAATTATAATATTTCACCAATCTGAATTAAGGCCTCACATGGGGATGATTTCCCTTACTAACCATGATTCCAGAAGCATGTGTCGGAGCATCTGTTGTACAGGCGCAAGTCTGGGGTCAGACAGATCTCAGTGCGCTAGGACATAAGCCACGCGCGAGAAGGCGTGTCGAAATTTGTATGTCCGTATTTACATCATCCGCCAGTGAGTTTGTCAACAGATATGGGGGTTTCCATAGTCATGGGGGTACCCCAATAGCTGGATGGTTTACATAGAAAAACCATCTATAAATGGATGAGAACTGGGGGTACCCCCATGACTCAGGAAACCCCCATATGTCAATAGATAAGTAACTAAGATTAACTAAGTATCTAGCAAAATCATTGAACGTCTCGGACGCCTCAAGTTTGGGGAGATCACACTGGTCACGGTCAAGTCTCAAACAGACTCTCCCTGGACCAAGGGATGAAAACTGGATGACCAAAATTTGTCGTTACCTATCACTGCCCATTTTTTTGTTAAAAATGATGTAATGTCAACCCCGGATGAACATAAACCATGGTGTTTTTCTTTAGGGGGGTACTCCTTCAATAGTCATTTCATCTGATACTGATTAAAATTGTACCCTCCCAATTAAACAGCCGTAAACGGGGTTTCTTAATCCAGGCTTGACATCTCAGAATCAATGCACCTGTTCCTATCATCTCAGAATTATCCCTATCATCTCAGGGGCACAGCATCGGCTATTCAGCTACTGCAGTCTCACTTCTGCTTTCTTCCTGTCGATCCAGGTCGAAACAAGAATGAATCTTTACCAAAAAAACACCATACGTCACGGCAAGTGGATACAGCCAGAGCCAGAACCTGAAGCGGAGTTATCTCCTAATGCAGCGGGTTTCGCCGTAAGAACCATGCCTCTTTCGATTTTCCAACTGGATCTTGTTCCTTCTGCGCTTGCCTTCCTGGTGGTCCACAGCTTAACGAGGTCACTTGGTCAACACACAAAAAACTGACCTCAACCATCTGTCGTGGAATAACTGAACAACAAGTGTTCGACACAGCAACTTGCCAGCTCCTGCTTGTTGCACAAGTGGCAAAACTCGCATGCATTGCCTGTGCACGAACTGAGACGAAACAAAGAGATCCGAGAACTGCTGCTCTGACGGCGCAATCTGTAAACCCCAGAGAAATCGCCCAGCCTTTCCAGCAACCGTCATTCTTGCGCGTGTAAAAGAGGCATGGGATGCAATTTGGTGAGTGTCTTTCCGGACGGCCATCCTGAGCTCAGAGCTTTTTCAAGCTGCGACGCAAGTTTTTCAGTGAGAAACTCAGCATTTTTTAATCCTCTTTCTACATATCCTCTTTCTACATCTTGAGTAAAAAGATGTAAAATGCCTGTCAGCCTAGAAAAAGCCTATCAAGCATCACCAATCTAACCATCAACCACCGGGTACCACCTGATACCCAACCACAACTGGCACCACTCTGCCGGTGCGGCCCGCCTTTGAATCTTGCCTTGGAGCGTTGGACATTGACGGGAGGCTGGTTTGTGACCAAAAATTTTGCGGAGATGGAGGACTCATGGAGGACTCATGGAGGACTCATGGAGGGCTGATTTATGTGTATATATATGATATTTATATAAATATATATATATGTGTTTATATATATATATGTTTATACTTATTGGACTATATTTTTATACTTGGCTGTTTTCTGGGGTCTTTTCAGTCTTTTTGGTCACAACGATATTTTTTTCTCCTTTCGAAGTAGAGAGTGATTAAAAGAATGTCATGTTTACCATCCCCCAGTCATCACCATTTCTATAGGTGGTATGTAGAAACCATTCCCAGTCATGGATGGTTTATGGCATTGTTTTACCCACAGAGAAATGTGAAGATTCTACCCATCGAGATCAAGCAGTCAGTCCCTCCCTGCGGACGCGCACTCTACAGTCTGGCCGTCCAGCTCTGGCAGGACGAGCGGCACCCCAAAGTGCAAAATGACCTCAAAACACTCCGCGTTTTGCACCCGCAACACCCGCGTTTCACCCGCAACATCCGCAAGCGAAACGCGAGGACTCCTCAATTCTTCCATATATTTCAAATATATGTCCATATCACATTCACACAACGCGAACCTTCTTCAAAGAGAAGCTACGGGCAGGCTTGTCTGCCTACCCGGCCGGGTCAAGGAATGTCAAAGATGATCGAAGAATTTTAGAATTCTGAAGGTTTATGGAATTGTCGATCATTTCTCATGCTTTGTGCTGTGGATTGTCACCTATGACCTTCCAGCTCCGTGAGCGAGTAACACAAGTGCCAAGGACACAACGTCACAACGGCCATAATCATAATCTTTTTGGAAATCCGGCTGTGGTTCATTGATGTTTAAGGTTTTTGTTGTCCTCTTTACTGACAAATCCTCAAAAACATGGGAGTAGAACCAAGAAACATACATGATCAATTGGGTTTGGATTCAACATGGCACATTGAAACCCTCGGGGCGCCTTTTCCATGAGGTATTGTTCATCTTCGCAGATGTTCCTCTCCATTTCTGAGCAGTCCTGACACCGAAAAGCCCCAGTGGCCCGAGCCCAAGGCCGCTGCTCCTTTTACCGGGCCGAACGTTCCCTGCCTCGGAGCAAAGAGTTGATGGTTTCATAGGACGGGTCCAGCAACCCAGTTTTTCTCTTTGGTCGTCGTCAATCCCGAGGTGTCGCTGATCTGCTGGTGCTGCTATCCCTGGTATAGCTGGTATAGCTGGTTTTTCGCTGGATGCTCAAAAACCATCCACTTCCTAACCATCCCCAGAAAATAGCTTCCTATAACCATCCATGGTATACCCTCTGGTAATTTAACATAGCTATTGAAAATGGCCATAGAAATAGTGGATTTTCCCATTAAAAATGGTGGATCTTTCCATAGTTTTTTGTATGTTTACCAGAGGGTAGCTGGTGCTGGTGCTGGTGCTTCCTAACCATCCCATGGTCATCCCATGGTAGGCGGCCGGATGACCAGGAGCCGGAAAAACTGCAGAAACTTTCCAGAATACCTGTGCCAAGGATAGATATATGGTAGGTAAATACCTGATAATACTAGATATATATATATATACACACATAATTATATATAATTATGTATAACTATATATAATTATATATGATTATATATAATTATATGTATATATAATTATGTATAATCATATATATATACAACATATACAACATATACAACATATACAACATATACAACATATACAACATATACAACATATACAACATATACAACATATACAACATATACAACATATACAACATATACCTGTGCAGTGATGCTTGTAACCAGCAGTGATGCTTAGACTTCTGGCATGAATCAAAGAGGCCCACGACAATTGGATGGTCCAAGCTTACCCGGCCCAACCGGCTTTGGGCCCCAAACCCAGGCCAGCAATGGCAGGGCCTCATGTCGAAACGCCGAACATATCAAGACCCATTTCGGTGGACAAACATGTCCCGAGTTCCACATTTGAAATGCTGTCGTTTCATTGAAAAAACAACGGTTACACCACCAGGTTTAAAACGACTAAGCTAGAAAATGTCTTACAGAATTGTTGGACAAAGTATGATTCAAAACAGATCGCAACTGTAGGTTCAACTTCGTACCAGCACAGCATGCACAGCATGCAAAGCACCCCTTGTTTCCAATTTCTTTCCGGCTGCTGCTTTTTTGGGGCCAGACTCGCTCCCATTGGCTTGCTCTTTCCTGAGACAAGGGCGAGGACGCTGGCAAAGAGTTGGAGATTCACCATGCAATTTCCATGGTAACTTGCAGTCACATCAGTTAAGGCACACTGCCAAAAATTCAATCAGCCATCCGCATGAAAGGACTCTGGTAAGCATACATGTTTTGAAGATGTTTAAAGAATGATATGAATTGATATGATCCTATGTGTCAAGGTGATAATCTGAAAATCGCTGTCCTGAACATGTCTTCACGCCACTGGCCTGAGCAATGATAGAGCTGCTGAGCGCCGGAAGGCTAGGAGATTCCTGCAGACTGGCCCGTCCGAATTTGAATTTTTTCCCCTCTCACCAAACAGGTCACAACTCACAACCTTTTTTTTGCAATTGTTTGCATCCAAAAGGGACTCTTGAAATATATCATAATATATCAATCATATATCAATAATATATCAATCATATATCAGAATAGATCATAATATGAAGCACCATTCAGCATCTGCTCATTGAATCCATTCAATCAGCAAGCCTGCAAGATCTCCAGCACCAGTTCCCACTGCTGTGCTCGCCCCAAGGCATCGCTCAAAGCACCAAAAGACACCACGTCGGCAGCTGGAAGAAAGGCCTCTTGTATCGTGCAGTCACTTCGAAAAAAACTTGGGAATCATGAATTTAGTGATATTTTTTTTCAGAATCTCCAACATGATAGTATAATCATTATTACCCTCTGGTTTTTTATATAACATAGCCATGGAAAATCACCATTTTTAATAGGTAAACCATCTATAAATGGGCCATTTCCCATGGCTATGTTAGTCATAACCAGAGGGTAATCATTATTAATCCCTCGAAAAAAAACACAGCACCATTTGGATCACAAAACCGGTCACAAAACGGACACGGCTGAATTGGCGCTCGCTGCGCCTCTTGTTTCATCTCCCTCACCTCGGGAAAAAAAAACAGAAATGATGGTATGACTTTAAGCCATGTTATGACCATGGCATATAATATAGTATAATATATTATAATGCACTACAATACAAAACAATACAATACAATGCAGTACAACGCAATACAATACAATATCATATGCTGTGATACAATACAATACAATACAATACAATGCAATACAATACAATACAATAATCATATGATGTGATACAGTATAACATAGTATGGTATAGTATAGTCAAAGGAAGTTGGGAAGCAATTTCCGAGTTACGAATGACTTTTTACTTGGTGCAATTGACTATGATGAAGGGTGGTAGATCCTGTAACAATACATAATGTACCAATACATCACAA
>Ga0126342_10016723_pt1 | contig 12757 bp, 17 predicted proteins | sample Cyp1metagenome_FD_92528 | JGI IMG/M metagenome (GOLD analysis project Ga0126342, IMG submission 92528) | Coral microbial communities from Lord Howe Island, Old Settlement Bay, Australia - Cyphastrea 1 metagenome | ecosystem: Host-associated > Invertebrates > Cnidaria > Coral ...
GATGGTGATGATGATGATGATGATGGTGATGATGATGATGATGGTGATGATGACGAGACACTGCGAAGGGGCTGCTGCGTGAAGAGACTCACCAGGCATATGGCGAGAGTTCCCTTTGAGGGGGGGGTGAGGGGGGGGGGTCCCTTTCTCCTGGTCGTTCAGGGATAAGGGGTCCAGCCCGCCCCTTTGCTTCAAAGTAAAACTCAAGGTAGCCCGCTAGGAGGCTACCTTTCGTGAACAATTGATTACTATTATAGTCTTAGCAATAATTAAAATCATTAACGTAATATTTAGGCACCAAAAAAATAATCGAACTTGATTTTCTCCAACAAAGCCTTGGAAATGTTGGACTCCAGACTTTTGAGCCACACGGAACTAGAGTATCTCTAGATTTCTCCATCATTTTCCGCCCCTTTTCATAAGAGTTCATGAAGAACAGGGTGGATACTTTCAGGCATGGCACGGATTGCGGTGGCCTGACTGAACCTCCACTCAGATTCAATCTGTGGAGGATCATCAAGCGAGGACCTGGACGGTATTGCCTTCGCAACACCAGCCAAGCCATGCCTTGCTTCTCACCATGCTCCAGGTTGATGTGAGATTTCCCAAACATGGGTCCACTATGGTTCATACCAATTATAAATAGATCTAATTAGTATGATCCCGCTACTATCCATCCACAGAAACCAACACGCTTTGAAAATCAACACGTGGCAACCCGCCTATGCAACCCTAACATCCAGAAAACATAGGGCCCCAACGAGTTCAGGTGTATCACTTTGCCTACCAAACTGACCACAAATTGGAGATGATTTCCCCTGCTTTCAGACTAAACCATGTTCATCATTCATTGGTGCAGTCCCTATGTTGACGATACTTAAACTCCAATTGTTGATGGTTAAACCCACATAAAATTGCTGGTTCACTTTTCATCAATACATGGCCAACCTTAGATACCCTGCAAAAATAACATGTTTAGTTCATGTTTAGTATACCGGCTGAAAAAACATCTTTGGTAGTTTGTATACATGGTAACCTATACATCCTAGGTTTTGTCTTTTCTGTGAAAGCAGGCAGGCAAAAGGTCCCTGTCGATCCAATCAGAAGCTAAACTGGCACCTGGGCGACACATGGCGACACGTTTCCATGAAAGGAACCAATAAATACCAGGATGAACCATTCAACAAGTGACATTATATGGTTTGGTTATGGCCGATATACAAGTGGAATAAACCATTATATGACCCATAATACTGTACATGTTAAATTTCAGGTTCATCAACAGTAACTTTGCCTTTTTTTGAAATAGACAAGTGGACCATAATCCCACCAAAAAAACAGCCAACGATTGAAATTCAAGGATATGAACCATCTACTACAGGGCCATTGTGTCTGATCGTCGTTTCCAAATGGTACATAGAAGTGGAACCCGGAACCCACCAAGAGTTGTGGAACTGGCCGCTGACTGGCTCAGGTATCATCGTGATATTTTTCTCTGTGGAAATGAAGAACATACTTGAAATCGCAAGGTGTCGTGTACGTTTCACATTTACTACGCTCCTTGCGCTTGAATATATTGCATGTTTTTTGTCTATGGGGATGTCTCAAAGTTTTCTACTCAAAACTCCATTGCTCAACATTGTTTTCCACATATACATGTTCTTAAGTACAATGCCCTTTCAGGCATTACATGTCCAGGGTTTTTGTGCACTCCACCTCGAAGGGTACTTCAAATCTCTTTATTTTATTATTCTCCCCATTGAAGCCCGCAATTCTGGGGTATGACCCATTTCAAGACCACCCTATATATCCGTCAGTATTGAATCCCCAGTTTGAGTGGATAAACTCACACTTCTTGACTGTTAAATCAAACACGTGTGGGCTGACATGGTTACTGTAGATCCCCAGTTTTGGTGGTCAAATCCTGTCACAAGTCGTGCTGATAAAATTACGAAGTCTGCTAAGGAGCCGAATACTTCTTGGTCAAATCCCGATATTCTGCTGGTAGCCAAGGGAAACTCAATTCGTAGCTCATTGTTTTCTTTTGACCCTTACCATGACCCTACGAATTGAGATAGAAATATGGATGCCCATATGGGCATTTCTTTGTGTGAATATGGATGCCCCTAGCTTTTTCAAAGCTCCTTTGCCATGAGATAGAAACCATGATGGCCATCATAAGACTCTTCCGGAGAGTTGGAATTTCTAATGGTTGCCTCAATTTTAAACCATAATTAGAAATTCTGGTTAATACTATGGTTAATAGTGGTTGGTTAATAATGGTTAACGGTTAATGACTGGTTGGTGGTATACCTACCCCTCTGAAAAATATGAAAGTCAGTTGGATGATGAAATTCCATGAAATTCCCAAGTGAATGGAAAAATAAAAGTCATGTTCCAAACCACCAATCAGTAAACACCATCCAACTAGGGAAATGATTTCCAATGACTATTCCACCTATCATTCCCCTACCATTCCACATCATTCGCGCCTCCATCCAGCTGGTCATCCTGATCGGCCGTGTTTTTTGGGGTGATGTTTGTTGCCCTGGCAGCATCCAAAATATAGGAGAAATGTAGACAATTGTTGAAACCCACACACACACACAATCTCTCTCTCTATATATATATATGTATATATATATCATATATATATAATTATATATATATATACAAATACACATACAATCATCCTGAGGCTGATTGAATAGTTGTTTTCCAACATATTCCCAATTTGCAGGTGGTTGTGTTTTTTTTTTTACATGTCTTCTTTCTTCTCCGGGGTGACCAGACAGAAATAGGAATAAAATTTCAAATAGTCATAAATGTTGGACACTGTGATAATTGGATTAATCAAAACAGTGGAATATCATGATCATCATGATCTTTCTGTTTTGATATTTATCAAACACAAATGAACATCAATTGGAAGTGGGAGATATCGTTACCACCAAACTGCGATGATTCTCTTGAGAAACGCCACACAAATCCACCAATTATTGGACCATGCTGGGGAGACCCCATCGTTTCTCCGTTTCAGCCGGGAAGGCAGTGAATCCCAGGTCATTTCGAGGCCCCAAATGCTGATCTACTTGATGTCTAATCACTTGGACTGTAATCACATGTAATTTGCTAGAAATAACATGTGTATAATAAAGTATGATATATATATATATGCACATACATTAAATGTAAATATATATATATATTACATACATTATATATATATACATACATCATATATACATTATATTTATCGTACGTTATATTTATACATTATATTTATACATTATACAGTATATATATACACATTTATACATTACACATATAACATTACATCTATACATTATATATATACAATATATGATATACATTGTGTATATATATATATATATATATATTATATACATTAATTATATATACATTATATATAATATACATTATATATACATATTATTAACATATATATTATTATTATTATATTATTATTAATAATAATATTATTATATATATATGTACACATAGCATGTATATATTATATTATACATTATATATGTAAACGGTAACATACATTCGGAGAAACCATCAGCACTGCTCTCCCGCAGCTCCCTCACCGCAAGCCGGGCTTCCCCACGATCCGAAAATGGGTCAATTGGATGAGAGATATGCCTGGACCATGCCGCGTTGCTTGAACCCCCAACCCCTCCCAAAATGACCAAAACAGATTCTATTAATGGTTCAAAGTCATGACCAAGTCCAATCTTGCTGAGGATTGAAGCAACTTGCTTAAACCTTGGGCATCCTTGGGCAGTGAATGAGTTTTAGTGCAGTCATTGATAGGGCATTGGTTTTCCAAAGGGAAGCATTCCTGTGAATAACTAGACTCCGCGACTCCGCAGAGGAAAAACACCAAAGATGTCGACATGATATGGAAAGTAACAAACAGGACCGTCATATTAAGAAAGAAAAACATGACTACACAGCTGTCATCCAGACTCCTCTGAGCGAATTTGTTGAAACTGCCCAAACTCCCAAACACAGCACTGGCTTCTCAAACAAGGCCCTCAAGTTGACCACCTGCGCATGGCCCTTTAATTTTCTCCCAGTTCATGCCATTTTCAGCGGGCTCAGCATGATGGTGACGACCATGACAATGACGACGATGAAGATGATGAAGATGATGATGATGATGATGATGAGGAGGAGGACGGCGACGGCGGCGACGACGACGACGACGATGATGATGATGATGGGGTTGTGGTTGTGGTTGTGATTGTGGTTGTGGTTGTGGTTGTGGATGTGGTTGTGGTTGTGGTTGTTGTTGGTGTTGTTGTTGTTGTTGTCGTGGTGAAGTTGCTGGTGGTTGTGCTGGTGCTGGTGGTCGTCCTGATGAACATCTAGTCAACAGTGGCCCAACGTGCCAAAGTTGTTGCACAAACTGCGAACAAAAATGCTGGGGGTGGGACCTACAATTTTTACAGTACTTCTTTCATGATGTTAGCTTCCACTGGTCACTGAAGGAAGGTCTCAACAAACCACGATCATCCCAATTCCGCAAGTAGGCAACAATTAATTGGTATCTGAAGCCATTGACCAAAGCATTTCCCTATACTGCATGGTCAAGGTATGTCAAAGTATCTTCTTGTTGCTTGCATCCTACATCTTGTTCCTACTTGTACTAACCATCTTATCTATTCATATTTGGGTAGGGCTTTCGAATCTGCAGCCATTCTCCTGCAGCACGCAAAGTTGGCTCTCTGCTACCCGTTTGATCTGGACAACTTTCAGCATGTTCCAAACCTGAACTCAGAATTCAAAGTCACCACAGTATCTGAGAAGTCAAACTGAATTCAGATACTTCTCTTCAAGGAACTAGTTCTCTAGTCCTCACCCCTGGCACTAACCACCTCCCCATCCCACCTGGGAAGGTCCACCACTGTATGGGCCTGGAAACACCAGGGGATGGATGGGGATCAGCTGTGATGTTGTGACCTATGAAATACCGTTTTTTTTGGGGGAAGGGATGAACTCCCCATGATTCACAGCGAGAAATGCTATCTATAGAATTTCTGTTGTGAACAAAAGGGTAAGATATATGTATCCAATTGTATCCATATGTACCATTGTCTTGACCCACAATGTCGGCTAGATTCCGACTTGCGGCATCCGCACAGCACACGTATAGCTCCTACCCGAATCCCGAAGCACCAAAAACGCTCAATTGGTTCCCATGAAAATCTGTAAAAACCTGAATATCCCGGTGTAAGTTCATGATATTGGGACATCTCTTATCCGTAGAAATTGGGAACTTCAAACTCCACAATTTCCATGGATAAATTGTTGCGGCAACCCCAAAAACCGCCTCTGGCCGAAGCGAGGTTGGAGCCTGGTTGGCGCCACGAGTTCAATTCATCTACGGATATATATATATATATATATGAATTGAACTAGATGTGTGTATTGTGGTGTATTATATATGTATGTGTGTATATGTATTGTATTCATCTAGGGTTCAATTCATTCATATATATATATATATGTGTGTGTGTATTATATATCATACAAGGGTTGTGGTCACTTTACTAATTGTGGAAATAGGACCTGGTTCTTCTTTCAGGGAACCTTTTGAGGTGCGCCTAAAAATGGGGTTAAGTGACTGGTTGAAAAGGTCACTTTGAAGAACCAGGGATGTAATTGGTTGTTTATCTGATGTATACGTATGTATATATATATATATTATATATACCCACAATGATCTTCTTATATCTTCGCTTTTTGGAGATCATTAACAAGTAGAATTGGGGGTAACCAAAAGATGGATGATCTTGGTTTTTGATCTATTTGACAATCGGAATTATTACTAAACCACTTCGCTGTGTTATACCGTGGGGGTTACAATGATCTTATCAATCCGGGGTTGACATTGCAAAATCTATGACCCTGTTTTCCCATGCTTTCCATGTTTGAGATCAAACTACCAGTCGCACTGAGACGCAAACAACAGCTGAATCTTCCTACTGCCAAATGCTATGTATGGGTCAACATTCATACCGGTCTCTACAAAATTGAAGCGTTCATGCTTAACATGACCAACGTTTGTGGTTCCGGCATAAATCATGACCTTACCTTGCCCAGAGTTTTGATTCACCAAAACCTGGTTTTAATTCGACTGGTCTCCATTTTAGCTTCGAGATCTCCACTTTCGCCTGCGACTGGTGGTTAAAAACCGTAACCCCCGAGATCTCGAAAGTCCATTGGGATCATGATCCCATGATCCCATGATCCCAGGTATGGTTTTTTGTCCATGTTTGAAGCCAAAAATCAGCAGGTTGAACCATAGGAAACCACTGGTTTGTACCGCTATTTTGAAGATTTCTCCATTGGAAACACCTATGAGAGGTGTTCCCATATCCCAAGTAGGGATGAGTACCCTCCAGTAAACTAACAGTCGCTAATCATAGCCATGACACATGGCCCATGTCTAGATGATTTTCCGAGTTAAAATGGTGATTGTCCATTTCGCACATTCTGAAATTACCAGATGGTATCTCTGATATCGTATTCCCATGAAACACCTTCATTATATATATATAATATACTGGGATAGCATTTCAGGGGGATGAACATCCATTTACCAGCTATTTTGATGTGAACGGAAGGGGTACAAGGTTTTGAACTTTGACCAATCCCCATGTATACACATATTATAGGTAGTTCTATCCCTTTCAACTCCACATGACCAGCCGCATCGCAGGCCTTGGACATGGGTGCACCTTGCCAGAGGCGCGGCGCAGGGAAAGAAAGTGGGGAATCCTCCGAGGACTGATAAAAACTGGGGACCTGGTTTAAAAATATCCAAAATCATGTGCAATATCCAATACACACACACATATATATATATATATCCAAATACCCTCTGGTAATTTAACATAGCTATGGAAAATGGCCATTTATAGCTGATTTACCCAGCTACAAAATGGTGGTTTTCCATGTTTTTTTTTGACAGTTTACCAGAGGGTAGTGATTCCGATCTATTGGCTGGTCATCCGGCGGATTCACTAACGCGGATGAATGAATCATAAAGCGCGTGAAGGCGTGAAACACACAATAGTTATATAATACTATGGTTAATAGTGGTTAATCATGGTTAATAATGGTTAACGACTGGTTGGTGGTTGACCTACTCCTCTGAAAAATGATGGAGTGAAAGTCAGTTGGGATGATGATTCATTCCCAACTGAATGGAAAAAAAATAAAAGTCATGTTCCAAACCCCCAACCAGTGATTATTAACCATCATTAACCATCATTAACCATCATTAATGTTCCAAATTCCAAAGCACCAACCAGGATATTTGGGTTACCATCCCAAAATCACCATTTTTATGGGTGGTATAAACCATCCAAATGGTAGGTTTATGATTGGGTTTATGACATTATACTATTTATACACCATTTTTCAGACAAAGCCATCTTGATAACTAATCCAACGTGTTGAGATCCTCATGCCACGTGAAATGGGAACACTTTGCCAATCTGGACACATATATGACATATACCCTCCAGCAAACATACAAAAAGAGATAAACAGCCATTGAAAATGGCGGATTTACTTCGATGATATTACCTATGAAGAGTGGTTCTTTCCATAGCCATGTTGCTTTACCAGTACAAAACCAATCTTGGAATCCAACAAACACATCCCTCTGAAATATCGGGAGTATCCCGTCTCTCCAGTGACCCCAGCCGTGGTTTTTTGCCTCCGGTCACCTGCCGGGACATCTGGTCATGGACTGATGTGGTTTAGATATCCTCCACATATATTTTTCTGGGCTGGTTAGTAAATAATAGTAAATATGTAGCATGATGTACTATGTATATGATGTGGTTTACCCTACATATATATATATATATATATATTTGGTGGGCTGGTTAGTAAATGTGTCCTGTTCATATAATGTTTATATATATATAATGTGGGCAACCCTGGCTGCCATAAACTAGCATGACTGGGCATGGTATAAAAACCAATCATCAAACTGGTGATGTTGGGGATGGTTTATGGCATTGGGTTTACCACACTGCCCATCAACGAACTAACACTTCGACTATGCATCCAAGGTCGACCCAACTGAGATCTATTGGACACCTAATGTTGGAGCTACTTTGGAGCTAGTATAGTTCATGATTTTTGTAATATATTCCTCTGGCTGTTTAACATACCCATGAAAAATTGTTCATTGAAAAATGATTCACGATGATTGACCTATGAAGAACTGTGATTTTCCAATAGCTGCGTGAAAAAACAAAGGGTTACTAGCACCCCTAAAATCCATGAAAATCCAATGATTCATGTCATAACTTTCCCGTTAAAAATGGCCATTTGTGGGGTATATTCTCCATTTTTCAGAGACACCCACATCATTCCAAGAAGTGAAATCAATATTCGCCGGAGATTTCCTCGTTGCTTTTCAGTTCTACACATCCCCAAAAGCTTCCCGTGACCAGCAAACATCCATATGTTTCTTCGCAGAACTGGCCAGTAAACATGCCAAAACTTAAGGCCACACATGTCCTTTCCAGATGTTATGGGTTCTTGTGGTCTGTAGCCTTGTAACAATCGCCATAACTGTTATACAACCGGAGCGGTCCCCGCCCACGAGCCATCTTGTTGGCGACGGGACTCACGGGCATCTCACCTGGAACCGGGCCACAAAGGGTGCAAACCATGTTTTAGACGACCTACATAATACACATGCTCCCTCAAAGTATCATATATGTATCATACATATCATGTATATCATACATATCATGTATATCATACATATCATGTATATCATATATTATATATGTGTGTATATCATAGAGACAACATACCCCCCGCCCCCGCCCCCCCTCCCCACCTCCCGCACCCGGGCCTGGGCCTTCCAAGCCGTCGTGCTCACGCTCGGAGGCACGGTCCTGATCATCCATCAATAGGGAGATTTTGATATGGTTCTTAGAGGTGATTACATAATATCATATGGTGATTAACAGTGATGATTACGAGTGATGATTAACAGGGATGATTAAGAGTGATGATTAACAGTGATGATTAAATAGCAGGGATGATTAAGAGTGATGATTAACAGGGATGATTAACAGGGATGATTAAGAGTGATGATTAACAGTGATGATTAAATAGCAGGGATGATTAACAGGGCTGATTAAGAGTGATGATTAACAGGGATGATTAAGAGTGATGATTAACAGGGATGGCTAATAGGGATGATTAACAGTGATGATTATAACAGGGATGATTAACAGTGATGGTTAAGAGTGATGATTAACAAGAATGATTAACAGATATAACATTGATGAATAGCTATTGATTATAATTATGAATGTTTCCTAAGTCATGGGGCTACACCAATAGCTGGATGGTTTTATTTCATGGAAAATCCAATCTATAGATACATGATTTCGAGTCATCCCTATTTTAAGAAACCACCATATATCATAGCTATAATTTGATAGGGCTACTGTATAGCATCATATAGCATGATATATGCCAAAAATCCCTATCAACCAATATCACCTGACGTCTTGGGTCGGCTGAGAAGTCACTATTTCAATTATGCGCATCGCCGAGCAACCGGCTGTCTGGGGGCCACTAGGGACTAACATCCGTGCCATTCCTGTCAAAGGGTTTTCCCATGAGGCTATTCAAGCTATTTGTCGCCAGCTTAGTTTGCCTATCTGGTGCCCTGTTCCCATTGGTGACATGGTTCTCTGCTCATGGATTGGATTTCGCGACTATACAGGTTATAGGTTCGGGTGTATCCCTACGGCCATCTCTCCCCGGAAATCCACGCACAGAGATTGGCAAGATGTGTTATTTCTATTCTCAGTTCTGCAGCTGCCCATCACCAGTGTGTCATGAGCATAAACGATATCAGCCAGATTCCCTTGCGCGAATGATGAGGAAAGGACTTACAGTGCAGCCCAAAGCTGTTGGCTATGCCAGAAGTTTGGCCGCAATCAGTGACGATATGCTGTTCTTGGATTGCACTTTACTTTACCCACGTTTTATATGGAGGTTTCCTGAAATGGGGGTACCCGTAAATCATCAATTCTAATAGGAATTTCAAATTTCTATTAAAAACCATACATTTTTGGATATCCCCATTTCAGGAAACCTCTAGATGTTCTCAATGATCTAAAACGGATGAATCCCATGATCTTTGATTCGGAAGATCGACTCAAAACCACCAGCCAGGTAGATTCATTTGGGAGCCACAAGAAATCCATTTCGGTCCTAAACCCAACTTCTGATGTTTGCAACTTTTTGGGCCCTCCGGTCATCAGCTCCGCTGTAGCTCCGCTGGATGTTTTTTCCCCATAAATTGGATCATCCTGTGGCGCCACATGTAGATCATTCGCTTCGATGGAGGCGATCACAGCGGAACCAGCCTGAGAAAATGATCGCTGAGGCCGTGGGGTAATGGTATCAGATTGATGTATTTACAACTGTCTACCTTATATATATATGTATAATCATATACACATATGACATATGTATATATATATATACATATAGACACATATATATATATATACATATTAGACATATACATATATACATATATATATATACATACAATATATATATATATATATGTATCTATATGCTGTATATCTATATATTTAGTAGATTGCAATTTATGATATATCACCATTGAGGGGCTTCCCTTTACCTATCAAAGGATATTCCCATGACACAGTCACCTCCATGAATCAACATGATGCAGCTGCTGTCCAAGCGAAGGACCCCATTATCTTTATGGTCCAATTATGTTCAGTTGATGGTACAAAATACAAACCCAGTTGCCATCAAATTATATGCTTTGTAATCATTTTTGATCCAATTTGTCAACATATCATCATGAATCATAATCCAATTGATGGTACACAATTAGGTATACACATCCACCCCACAGAAATGGCCCCCCGAAACGGGCTTCCAAACGCAACAGCTCCACCAGAAGCTGCTGGGGTCCTCCTCCGTCAATTGCGGCACCTGGGGGAAATCGAAGCATGCGGTTTTAGAATGGATATACCATCTAGAAAACAAACATAGCTATTGAACATGGCCATAGAAATAGTGGATTTACCCGTGAAAAATGGTGGATCTTTCCACAGTTATGTAAACGTTTACCAGAGGGTAACATGATCATATCAATGCTTGTTATCTGATCATATCCATTGACATGATATATAATGGATATAACGGATTTGTTAAATAATTCTGCTGCAAATTCTCTGGGTGATGTGAACTCATGATAACTCATGCCCCTTTGAGGTGATTTTGGGTAGCCAAACATTGGATGGTTGGAAACAACAAAATATTGGACATAAACAACAAAAAATCGGATCGACACCACATGAGTGTTCATGAAATGGGATCCCTTACTCTTTACAAAAAAGATAAGCAATGAACCAAATATGTAAGTAAGATGGTAGCTATTGACCGGGCACAAAATAATTAGCAATTAGTAATTGGAATAATGTCATGCCATTTTAGGGATTGAACAGTTGAAGATCGACATAAAGATGTTGCAGCACCCCCAAGACGCACCAAATGTGTCTGAGGGTTTGGTTGAAGTTGAGGTTGGCTTCCTCACACCAAGAGATCACGGGATTCTGTTCACACACTGTGAGTAAATTTTGGCAAAATCGAAACTGGTGAGTCTGTTGCAATTCGTGTCCACGACCATCTCCGTCCCGAAATATCCTTGGATGATCCCCAAATCCTAATCATCATGACAACACAAAGTACGTCAGCTAGTTTTTTTCAGCTAGATATTAGCAGGATTATTTCTCCGCTAAAGCTACATTTATAATGAATGTTCCTATTTTTTTCCTATATTTTACCATTGATATCATCCAGCCATTGTTTATCATCCTTTTCAAGATTGTTTCATGGCCTTGAAACGATGGCCCGTTCGCATTTTGAGACAAAACATATGCACTAGTGTTGATTGAGTGTGATTGGAAGAACATATGAGAAAACCAAATACCCTCTGGTTGTTTAGTGTAGCGACCTGGATAATCACCATTTTTAATGGGTAAATACAGGTAAATCATCGATCAATGGACCATTTTCCACAGTTAAACAACCAAAGGGTTAACAATCCCAGCCAAATTCCTGCCTCCGTAGTAGCGGGCACTGGCTCCTGAGAGGATGGGGGAAGGAGCAGCATGACTGGGAAGCCTTCTATAAACACAAAAAAACCTGTACGAATCTGCATATTTGTATATGCATTAAACAAATAAAATACATAAAGTAAACCGTTTATAAACATCTATATATACATGTATCTACAATAATGTACTGTATATAATATGGTGCTATATAACTTACTAATGGCATATGTGGCAGATCAAATTAAGCTGTACATTACATTCTATTATATTATGGGTAACATATGTTTAAATTGCATCGTCTTGTTCGAGTCCGAAAAACCTATGCGATATTTAAAGTTAATATAAATCATTTAATGATTGGAAGTTAAACATGCTGTTGTCTTATGTCATTCTCTTTTGCACTAAATACACAAGTGCATTGAATATTGTATTGCAGTAAATATTGCATGTATATATACAAGGAGGGCCCTCAATGAAGAGGGCTGAAATCAGCGTCCGTTAGCGACCCCAAATTCAGACCTTTTGCACACACAGCACGAGGCCCCACGTATAGGGTCACAGCAGCGGCTCCC
>Ga0126342_10016724_pt1 | contig 12757 bp, 11 predicted proteins | sample Cyp1metagenome_FD_92528 | JGI IMG/M metagenome (GOLD analysis project Ga0126342, IMG submission 92528) | Coral microbial communities from Lord Howe Island, Old Settlement Bay, Australia - Cyphastrea 1 metagenome | ecosystem: Host-associated > Invertebrates > Cnidaria > Coral ...
CACTCTACTCCAAATAAACTATTGCAGAAAGGTATTGTGTGTCACTGCATAACCATGTGTTTTGACATCTGTACCATTAACATACGTGTGAGCATTCGGGTTCGTGGGCTTCATCTTGTTTTAAACCGTAATTTGATTACCCGTAACGGACCCGTAATATACCCATAATTTACCCGTAATTACACAAGATTAGATGATTGGTATTTTTGAAAAAAAAACTATCTAAATTCATGTTGATTTTGAGATATGAGATATGTTTTGAATATGTGTTTTCATGGTTTTATGTGGCTTTAATCGGATTTTGATGATGGAAAAACTTGGGTCTTTCTGTATGTTCGGGGATCGCAACTGGCTGCAACACTACGACAAGTTTGCAGAAACGAATTTGCGCCAGACTTGGCCTTCAAGGTCCTGCTTCAATCTGACAGGATCCTGTGATGAAGCAAGCTCTTGGAATAATTAAAAATGATAAAAACATGAAACACCTAGTTTTTGGTTGAGCATGTGCTGGCTGAACTTCATTTCAAACTGGTAGCAACCAACTGGCGCAAGCAATTGAATTGCTCATCTCTTCATCTATGTGCCAATCTGATGTTTCTCCTGAAAGCATTTCGTTTGTTTTTTCTTTGTGAGTGTCATATTGGGGATCTCCAATGGGTCTTCTCTGCCGTGCTTTCCATACGGAGGTTTATTGAATATGAACTTGATTCATCTTCTATCCTGACAGGTTTTGATGACTTGCCACAGTCCCCATTTCGGTTGAGGTCGCTGCTTAAGCTGTGGGGAAGTGAGTTTGGTGGGCTTCAATCGATGTTTTATGGGTTTCATGATGTTTTGATACATGAGCATTTTGGAGTGAAAATTGAAATTATGTATATATATATATAGATGTTCTTTTTATTAGCAACCCCAAAAACAGAAGTTAACTGGCCCTCTAGGTATTCTGTGTAAGAGTCTATACTTATTGGTATATAATATCACTGGAAAAACAGGGGCATGACTAGCCACATTCATATGGATTGAAACTATGAACTATTGATATGTTTTAATCTAAAACTGATAATGGCTTGTGGACATCCTCATCTTAGGAACCCTGTCATTCATAATATGCATAAAAGCCATACACATGCCATCATATTGAGTCGCATCAGATTGTCATATTGTCAGCGACATATTTGGAGGTGGTACAAGTCCCAGGGACATGATGCCTCCAGATGACCTGCCTATTTTAACCGATCTGCTTGCGATCCCGCCCGCTGAGACGCCTCTTTGATGAAGTCAACGTCATACTCTGTGACGTTTCCACCTAAGCTCCGACATCAATTCCCGCGGATGAGGGTACCAACCCCTGATGATAATGATGATATTTTAAGCACCGACCAACATATCCAACATGCAGTTTTAGTAATCCAACAGTTGATACGTCCCGCTTTTTCTCTCAAAAGCGTCCCGCATTTTCCCTCAAAGTGGACAGGAGAACTTCTCTGGTTGAATACAAGAAGAACATTAACGCACTCTTGACACAACTATATCCTATCCGCGATCGCTAAAGCCAATTGAGGTGTTTGCTTTCCAAACAAAAAATCTGGGTTGAGATATATCTGCCTGTCTTTTTCTAAAGGGAAATCTCGCGGAAGACTGCATGCAACTGCCACATAAAAGGATATACTGCCCGTGGTCTTCTGCATCCCTTTGAGGGTCTCGTTACCACACGGTATCACCGTTTTCCCCACGAATCCATGAACAATGCCATAAACATGTCTGTACACATGCAATAACTCATCTCGCGACAAACCCACACGTCATCAAGCATCAGAATGATTGCCGACTATGTCCCCTTACATCCCCACTATGGTTCCACAATCGTTGCTTTCATCTCCTGTTAAAATTGCCACTTTACTCGAAATTGCTGATGTGGGCTTGTCTGCAAATAGTGTACACCTATATCAACCAAATAAATAGTTCATCAATGTCAATCAGTTTTGAAACATGGCCAGAAATGGTGGGTATACCCCATGTTCATCAATTAATTCTCAACGTTGGTTGTATCTATCCAAGTTATAAACCCATTCTATCGGCATTAATTATAAAACCATTGGAGCAATAATAAAAACCCTTTGTCATTGCATTTTAAGAACGGGAGGACCATCATGGATTATGATAGTGCCCAATATTACAAGGGTAGTATAATCCCCGAACTAATGTTCAAACAACAGTGGTTTTGAACTTTGATATTACTCATATATATATATATGTATGTATATGCAATGTATGATTATGTATATATATATATCTTATCGTCCCCTTAAAATCCTCATTGTATTATCTCCATGTTCCTTGCTTTCAACAAAAACACATGTCGACTCATCTCCAGCCGTTTTTTGAGCGCGGCTCAGTGACGCAGCGTGCCCGTGTCCGAGCGTTGCAAGATATGGAAGAAGCCATGACCCGCCTATGTGTCCACGTTGCGTGGGGCAAAGGGGCCAAGTTGCACATTCGGAAGGGCCTCCCAAAGGATAGGTGTAAGTTGGTTGTAGTTGGTCTATGTTGGTTAACAAGTAGGTTATAAAACTGGGTTTTACCAACTTATACAGTAACTGGGGTGTCCACGGTGTGGTACTTGCAGTGATCATAATCCCAGGTAGGATGGTTTAAAAAGAGAGGTCTGGCTTGAAAATATGACCTGCAAATATACAAGGCGTTACTTTGCAAGCTGAGAACTCTACATACATTAAAAGAAAAAACATCTACATGTATATATATATAATTATATATACATATACATTCATACATGTACATATATAATATATATATATATTATATAATTATATATACAAATCATATAGAATGATATGAATGGCAAACAAATTACTTGTTTATTTTGCATGCCATACGCAAATTAGGGTCGTCCCCTATCGGAAAAGAAAATTTTGCACACCCCTCAGCAAGGCTAAGGCGAAGCAAGACTTAATAGTATTACAATAATTTTGCCGGTTATTCATGGTTACTCATATACTAACTAGCATCTACAGTAACTTGTGAAAATGGTTGTATACCTTCGAAACATGGACATATGATCCGCATTGATGGATACACAATAATGATCTACAAAACCAGACAATTCGATGATAGGTTTACCGAAGCCTGCATGTTCTATCCATGTTCTTCAGTTGCTACTAAGCATGTAATTCGAATACATCCACGCGTTTGCAAATTGATGACCTGCAATGTTTAATCATCTTGATCTGTGCCAGATTGGGGTCGAACTTGCCATCGGCATGACATGTACAGCACTTTGCACAAAAAAAACATCAAAAACCAGCAGGAGGTTCGGTGCCCATGACCTTCGAATTCCTTCAACCTTCCAATTCCATACCCAACCATATCGCATATTCATATTCAATTTGCAGCAAACACAAACAACAACAAGCTGCCCACGTAAAAAAAAACAGCGTCGCACTCAGTGCGACCCAGGTGACCTCGATGTCTACATTGAAGGTCAAGGTAAGTATTCCAACTTCCGGATTCAAGTCGATTTCTCCTGGCACTGAAGGGCACTGAAGGGCACTGAAGGGCATGAATTAATGAGGATTGTCAGAAGTGGAGATGCGTGTTTTTATTTTTGTTTGACGGGGGGTGTAGACATACCCCAGCCGTAACATCTTTACAATACACATCAATACACCAATGAACTGTCGGCAACCACAGGAAGTTGCTGCCCTCGAAGTGAGATCCACCACTGCTGATTCAAATTCCACACATTACGAATCAGTAACACTTTGGACATGCCGACAATTGCAGCTTGCCCGTTTTTATCCGTTGTTCATAAACAGCTCTTGATCAGTTTAACATTGTTGGATATTGTTGGTGGTATACCTACCCCTCTGAAAAATGATGGAGTTCGTCAGTTGGGATGATGACATTCCCCAATATGATGGGAAAGTTGGAAAGTCATAATCCAGTCCATGGTTCCAAACCACCAACCAGCCATCCTTGTTGCTTCCCGGTTCCCTCCAAACATTGCTTTGGGGTGTTGAATGTGGCGTCTGAGAACGTCTAAAAACCACAAAAGAACCTCAAAATCAAGGATGATTAAACTCATAAAATTCCTTTTATATAATGTATATATATATATATATCGATGTTGTCATAAATTGGCAGTGAAGGCCACAATTTTGGCATAGCCATCCTATATTATCGTACAATGGGTTATCTTTAAAAAGAGCACCCAAAACATGTTCGCCATTCAAAGGCCGTTTTTTTTCCCATTTTCAGACTAGACACTTTCCCAAATATTGAGTTGGTTCATACCCCCAATTCTTACTTGTGCTAAACGTAGGGAATTTTCGGGAATGATCCACTGGCTAACTATCAAGAATCATCCCAGCAACCCCCAGCAACCCATCCATTCCCATCAAGTCTAGCACCATTTTCAGATGTTCAGACACTTTCCCACATATTCCAAAGATTGGGTTGCTTCATAGCCCCAATTTATCCCAGTTCTTGTTGGTTTCAGCGTAAAACAAAACCCTCCATGTTCAGGTTCGGATCCACATCGAAGCTGCGGATGGTGGGATCATCCAAGAATCGGTGCTTCCAACATAAGCATTAAACAAATCATGTGTGTTGTCATTATATAATTGTGTATATCACTATAGTTATTATATATCATTATAGTTATGATGTATTATTAATTATTATTATCATTATTAGTAAGATGTACTATCATTCACTTATTATTACTCCTTCCTATCATGTTAATCATTATCATCATTACCCTCCAGTAACCAATCGTGGCTAGCGAAATGCCCTATAGTGTTTTTTTGTTGGATGTTTAGTTCGCTGGGAAAATCATGGAACTAAATGGTTGTTTTTCCAGCAAGCCATTTTGGAAAACCAGAGGGTATGATCATTTCCCACACCTAATTTCCCATCATATCTCCATCGAAAGACCTCTATCCCATCTCATTATGCTGGTTAAAAGGTTTCCCTACCATGGGTTACAACAATCCCCAATAAACCAGCTAATGTGGGTAACACAATGTCATTTTTACCACCCATTTTCCTGGGAATGGAAACCATACCACCTATAAAAATGCTGATTTTCCTGGGGGATATTGATCCCATTATCCCATGATTATCCTACTATTCCCTATAAGAATTCATGATAATGATGGTGAATAACCACTATTAACCATTAATGACCACAATGTTTATGGCATTGTTTTACCCACATTATACATCACTGGCCAGTGGCCAGATTAGACCATCATTGGCGCAGCGAGATAAACGGTACGGCCTGGAGGCATCTCCAGCTGCGGCACTTCCATGGGTCGTAACAAAGCGCTGCCCAGCACGCTAAAGTCACTCTGAACCGCCTGGACAGTGCGGTCCAGCGAAATTTGGTGGATTTAAGCCATAAATATCCATAAAGGATTCATGTGTGCATGGGAGTTCTAGTGGGATATGTGGGGTAATGGTTTATAATTGGGTATATGGGGAGATGATGGGTTTCTATGGGATTTAAAAATTGGATATACAACCAAGGATTGCATGAAAATGTATTGGGATATTATATAGCAAACAAGATTATATGTGGGTGTATCTGGAAAGGGGGTACACGGGTACACCCCAAAACATGGATAAACATTGCTAGCAATTTAGATTTATTAACATCTACTTAACAGGGAACATGATGATAAACTATGGGATTTGCAATTTGCGACCACGCAAGCAGAGTCACCAAGCAGAATTTTATGTGTTTTTGTTAGAAACAATACACAATCCACCAACGAACATGTTTTGACACTGCTCAAATGATTAACTAAGTTGGTCTAAAAGCTATGACCACAATAAGTACATTTGATGAGCGGGATATATCTATAGTTAGATGGGGTTATAAACCCACTTGTAAGTCGTTTATGTTCTAATAGTCTTCATTGCTCACTGGACACGTTTTGAAAAATTGACCAAGGTGACCAAAGCCGAATGGTGAACATTGCCGTTGCCACCATAAAATGGGACGGGTCTCCATCAAGATTGGATGTACTGATGATAATAACTTCTAAATGATCATTCAAACACGAAGACCTAAACATAACAGGAATATAGCGGGAAGTACCAAACTACCAAAACATCCGGCCAACGCGAATCGACCGGACCAATAGCCCAATGAGTTTTCATACTGCAACAAGTCTTTGCCCTGGGCTTTCAACCATGCAAGGGTAACCCAATCATAGGTGGATCCCACTTGGTAAAGCAATGTCATGAACCATCCATATTTTGATGATTGATACCACCAATTCAAAAAAATGGAAAACTGGAAATGGTTTACGATTGCTTTACAAACTTGTTTTATAGTTTAGTACTCTCCACTACACTAACAGACCTATTGTTCAAATGACCCATAGAAAAAACGGTGGATTTACCTTTTTTGAAATACCCTCTGGTAATTTAACATAGCTATTGAAAATGGCCATTTATAGTTGGTTTTCCCATTAAAAATGGTGATTTTCCAGTTCGCTATGTAAACGTTTACCAGAGGGTAGGTGATGTTCCACGAATCGCAAACTTATGGATCTCTTCACTTGACCTGAAGGGCACCTCAATTTCCTCATCGAACACCAACAGAATGGACTCCAGAGATGCTTCCTGCAGCTCGTCGACTACTGCATTTTTCTGTGACAAAAAGGCGGGAAAGCAACATGCTACAGTAAATTGATGAGATTATAAGATATTTATTGATGTAGATATCTATATACATGGTATCCCTCTCCCCCCAAAAAAACTACCTTTTTACTACGCTTACTTGTATTTATGATATGATTTGCAATATTTTGGGAAATAATGTTTAGGCCTATTTTGAGGAAATTGTGGCAGAAGCTTCAAGAGGGGGTACCATATATATATATACGTATATACATACAGTAATGCATATACATACACACAGATATCATATATCAAATAGTCAGTAGTGTAGTAAGCATGCTATTTCGTCTGATTGAACTCGACTTCAATGATAGCATTCTGGGAAGAATGCATGCATTCTGGGAAGAATGCATTCAGAATGTATTCTGCTAAATCTAAGATCTATGATCAAAGATTCCCCTAGGACTCCTGAGGAAATCTAAGACTTTCCGAACCAAAATCTATCATCTAAGATTTCCCAGGACTCCTGAGCAAAGCTTAGACTTTGGATCTAAGATTCCCCCAAGACTCCTGAGCAAATCTTAGATCTTAGATTGGGGGAAGAATGCATTCTGAACGCATTCCTCTGGAAATTCATCCATCTTGAGTTTTCCTTCAGTGGGTGGGATTGATTTAACTCCCATGAACGAGTTTCCACTTTAGATCTTTTCCCCAATTCTGAAAAAAGTCAACGAACACACTGTGAATTATTAAAAAGAATGATCAACAGAATTCAACATAGCATTTCTCTCTTGAATAAAAAACTAATTGACAAGAACAGGCTTTTCAATCACACACTCTCATTCAAATCGAGCAGCATTCCATAAACAAAATGCGTTTCAATGGTTAACATTCCATTGAACCAAATGAAACTAGTCAGTGTTCGTGGAAATATCACTATTCATTTCGATGAGGTAGTATCTGTTGTTTCTTTACATTATACACATGTAAACATGTCAAACAATGAGCGTATAACCATCGGATAAAATACAATATTTCTTCCAGGAAGGAACAGGTTGCACAAAAAAACGGCAGAATACATGGCATTTTGAAAACAGAAGCAGTTTTACTTGAAATAAATAATATTTCATCCAAAAATGTAGCATGACTTTGCAGAACATGCACTGTTCTCTTGAAGAAAATACCTAATTGATGAAACCAAGGCCTTTTCAACAAAGTGCTTTGTTGTTCTTAAAGATGATGCACAAATATTTGGACACATGTGCATTTCTTTTGAAAAGGTAGATGTAGCATGTTGGAAGAATTGTTCCACAAGAGGTGGTTTTCATTTCAAAGGTGTTGTATTTGTTGAACATATAATATTGTGAATTATTGTGATAAATTGAAGCACACATTTCATTTCATGTGTGCATTGTTTACTTCCACACCTAAATATGTGCTCAGTTTAGAACGCCCAATAGTATTCCTTGAAGGAAACCATATTTGAAAGAAAAATGCATGATGATGATGATGATGATGATGATGGCATGGGAATCCTTGCAGGACGCAATGCTTGGCAAAATAGTTTCAAGAAATGAATAAGAACCATTATTCAAACAGGTGCAATAATGCTTCGCATGAAAAATCCTGGTCGGTGGCATTATTATGATGACGTAATCTACGCGACAAGAACAACATCTTTCAACACATATGTTTATTTAAAGATTGCAGGTATCTCTTCGGAATAAAAGTGCCTTCCTTTTCAAAAGGTAGTTTTTGCTGATTCAAAGAAAAACGGCTTTCCTTGACAGGCACTGTTCATGTAAAAAGAGGGAAAAAAGTGTGGGAAACATGTTTTTGTTTACAAGCATTGTACATTGAAAGTCTAGGCACTGTTGCTTTCAACAAAAATTCGTGCGTACTAACCTTCGACAGCACGATTTTTTGCGTACTACACATCGATCCAAAGTCCAACGATCCACTGCAGTGCTACCATGGTACGGAAAAGAGGCCAAGGACATATTGAAAAGGTAGGTTTGGGGGGGTAGCATATTCATATGTATATTATACATATATATAGAAGTATATAAATATATGTATATGTATATACACATAGCATGATGTAGATTGTATATCACCAATATGCATCATGAGGGACTGGTTTGATCATCCATTTTCATCCCCAGAAATCTGGCTTCATAGCCTGGTGATGCTGGCATGATTCACCATGGATAGAATGGTATGTTGCCTACGTGCAACAACCACATGTTGGCGGATGTGTGTATATATATTATATTATATATATATATATGTATCGTCATCATCATAGGTGTGATAAACCATGTATATATATGTATGCTATATCATACATATTACAACATATCACAAATATAATTATAGATATGATAGATACTATAGATATAACATGTTGTAGATGCAGCCACTATAGGCGGTACTAGCATGTTCCATAGCATGCTCTTGAGCAAAGGGTCCACATCACCGGAGTTGTTTGCAGGCAACGAAGAGAACAGGACCTGAGTTTGGCAACACGGCCGGTGAACGGACCATTTTTCGAAACTTGCTGGGCTCACGGCTGACCCCCGGATTTCGGCCAGGATCAAGAGCAAAGTTGTCTTCCATTTTCCCATATTTTCCTTTAGTTGTATACCAGTTTCCCAAGGAATAGACGTGTTCCCTGTCGTGATCGGGGAGGTTATATGTCATGGATTGCTGGCACATACCCTCTGGCAATCAAACATGGCTGGAGCATCACCATTTGGTTTGATGATCTTCTTGGCTATGAATCTCCATTTAGTTTCAGGTTTTCCCAGCTCGCCATGTTTGGTTCAGGGCTGATTCAGGGTACAAAAATCCATTTCGGATTTGCAGGTGATAGTGGGCCCCCGAATTCAAAGGTGGTTTCACCCTGCACCCAAGAGATCCAAGTCTAGATATATGTTTGCCATGTTTAAAACCCAAGTGTCAGCCAATTGAAAGTACTTAGAGTAGGTAATTTCCTCATCCCCTGATTGATAATCATTACTGATAAGTGTTGCAAAAATGAATATCACTAATGATGAAACCTATAATTAAGAATTATCAATGATTAACCACCAGCCCTTGATCCCCAGAGTTATACCGGGATGGTCCCGTCGGTGGCTCCCCAGTGGAGTTCCAGGATCAATGACTTTGGGTTTGACGTCGCGTTCTTCTTTTGAATTGATGAACATTTGTAAAAAATAATGACCAAAATTCAACATATTGATAATCATAGATTATAATTATAATCCTAATTACCTAGACCCTCCAAGTACCTCTTACCTCTTAAACGGCTAAAAGTTTTCAAATCATGTGGTCAAATAACATAATATTTTGGGGGTCCGGGTGGTACTTGGAGAGTCTAGGTACACCTGTCAAGATCTCCACATCCACCAATCCTCAGTCACGTCAGATCAGCGTCGCTGCTGAGGTCCCCACAGGACCCTCTGTATCTGGATGGACTGAGAAACTGAAACTCGACCTAAGATGGAGATCCACCTGAGGTTTCAACACCAAAATTTGGGCGTTTCATCAACTCCAATTGGATAAAAAATGGGATATATACATTATATATACGATATATATATATAACTGTGTATATATATATATATATATATATGTACATGTGCGTGACGGTGACCTTCTGCACCAATCATGCATACACGAACATGTGCATAAATAAATATAAATTATATATATATATGCATAATATATATATATATACACATATGTATATGTAAATGTATATGTACATGTTTGTATGTTACATGCAAATGTACAATGTACAACCTCCAACAACATCATATGTATATCCATATGTCCATGTATACACATATATAAACAATCCAACAAATACATTGAGTCGGACTTATCTTCATAAGGGGTCCAAATTCGCCACTCCTTCTGAACAAACAAATTGATGGGGCACTGGCTACAACTTATCTTCACGAGGGATCAACATGTGACACCCTCTCTGAACAAATACATTGCATGGGATATGAACTTCAACTTATCTTCATAAGGGATCAAATCATTTGAGGTCTTAGGGATTACTGCAAACTAGTGATAACTATCTATTAAGATTGGGTGAACTATGGTTAATATTAATTTGGGATGCTCTATCAAAAGCATCCAAGAATTTTGTTGACTTATTCAACTTTCGCGGAGGCTTTTAATTTAGGGGACTCATTATCCGGACAGTGAATCTATTGGCGGGATTACCACAGAAATTGTGACAACTTACTACTATTGAATACTATCAACATTGGCACCCCCCCTATTATTAAATTCGTTGCGTTTATTAGTCAATGGATAACCTTGTTTTAGGAGCCGATCGTACTGTTTAGGACTATTAGGGCTAATCATGAAAATATAAAACAAATTTAGGAATTGTAAACTCCTCTTTAGGACCAATTTAATATCCTGGATTATTAATCCTACAAATCCAAATCATTTCTGAGAAGGCACGGCGGACTCCCAGTGCATCATACCCCAAATACTGCGCACAAGGCACTTCGATCCATAGGAACTATTTATTTCCATGGTTATCATTATCATTATGTTCATTAAAATCAATATTATCATGATTAACATTGTTATCATTGTCTTCATTACTATCACAATTGCCACTACCATCATCATCATCATTATGATTATTAGCACCATCAATGGTGTCATTGTCACCATGATTATAGTCATTATTGTAATCCCTATTATCATCGTTATTATCATGGGTTTTCACTATTGCCACTACTATTTTCAGTATTGGCCTTATCACCGATACATTATCAATATTAACCCCATCAACAGTGTATCACTACTGTCACAATCATCATCATCATCATCATTATTGCTATCATTTTCATTATTATGGTGGTGATCATCATTATCATTAGTGTCCCTCAAAAAAATCAATATTAAATCATATCAATCAACACGATCAATAGCATCACTGTTGTCAAGATCATCATTCTCATTGTTTTCAAAGTATCATTATTATCATTTCCCAGGCCTAATTTCCCATCATATCTCCATCCCCATAGAAATACCTCTACCCCATCTCATTATGCTACTTGGAAGCTAATGTGGGTAACACAACGCCATTAACCACCCATGACTGGGAATGGTAATCATACCACCTATAATCCCATGATGATCCTACTATCCCCTATGAGAATGATGCTGAATAACCACTATGAAAACCATGAAAATGACCAGTATGAAAACCATCATGAATGTGGGATATTAATCATAGTTTTACCACATTATCATTGTAATGATGGTTAGTCATGGTTAAACTTAATATCATTATCATTAACCATCATGATTAGCAATCATTAACCATCATTAATGACCATTTGATAAGAATTCCAATGAAAATTATCAAACTAATTCTCACTAATGATAGTTAATCAACTATTAATGATTAACGATGGTTAATGATAATTAACTATCATGATTACAGTAACCATCATTAACCATCTTTAATGACCATTTGATGAGAATTCCAATTAATTCTCCTCCTTATTCTCATTAATGATAGTTCATCAACCATTCATGATTAACGATGGTTGATGATAATTAAGTATCATGACTAATGAATCATCATCATTTTCATCATCATTATAATCATGATTCAACTATCATGTTCATTAACTATCATCATCATTAGAAATCCACTGAATAGTTGATCATAGTCTTCATTCTCATTCTCCTCGTAACTTTCGGCATCCCCACGCTGGAAGCAGATTCCGCCGCAGAAGTCCCACGGTGATGGCCTGAGGCTCCAGTTGAAAAAAAAAAACATGGCTGGGCGGTTGATGGGTGAAACAATCTTCTCAACTTTATTTGGGGAAAGCAACTGGGGTAGCTTTTTTTAAAAATAGATCGGCTATATCCATTCGTGAAACCGCATCAGCTGGGATCTGTACATATTCTTTAGACGTATATATCTATATCCACTGTAAAATACCAGTAGTACCCGCACGAGGCGGGGCGGAAGTTGCCTTAGGGATATATAAGACCTTTCTCATCTATAGAACTTGCATGCGCCGTGCGCCAGCCAAGCCCGTGCGTGCGTGCATTCTGCGAA
>Ga0126342_10016725_pt1 | contig 12757 bp, 11 predicted proteins | sample Cyp1metagenome_FD_92528 | JGI IMG/M metagenome (GOLD analysis project Ga0126342, IMG submission 92528) | Coral microbial communities from Lord Howe Island, Old Settlement Bay, Australia - Cyphastrea 1 metagenome | ecosystem: Host-associated > Invertebrates > Cnidaria > Coral ...
AGGCCCCCGTTTGATATCTAAGTTGGTGAACATAACTCCAATGTCACTATGGTTTATGGTACTTATAACTGTATAGTTACTGGGCTTATAAACCAACTTATAACTGGGGGGCCTCACATTGCAGGTATAGATGTGTTGTCACCGATGGACATATCTTGAATTCCGGGTGGTTTCAAGCCACAAAAAATCACCATGATGCACCCCACTGGCGATCATCCATCATCCTGACTTAAACAGAAATGCGCTCGCCATTTCAACCATCTTTAAATGTTTTAAATGTCCAAGCTTGGAGACACCTCCCCAATCTTTGCAACATCAACCTTGATGAGAACATGACTGGTTGGTGGTTTTAACATGTAACAAACCCATCCCAAACATCTTAGCGAACGTCAAAACACAACCGGGTCCTCCCAACTATGGCAACGAACAACGATGTTTTTTTATGCTGAACCTAGATGAGTTCGACCTTTGAAACATGTTTAAACCATTTTAAACAGCTGGTTTTGCTCTAAATCCGACCAACATCGCCCAATCACCAACTGTCAACGTTTTTTTTTTCTGTGGCTCCCCCACCACCGGCCGCCAGGCCATTCCTTAGCCACCAAGGCTTTGGTGAACATCGGAGGAAAGCCCATGGCTCTGTCCGAAAATGGGTGTATCTCCAACTGGTTGGTGGGGGCTACCTACTTGGTTAATGGTGATTAGTGGTGGTTAATGGTGATGAATTATCTGGTGAATGATGGGAAATGATGATTAATTATCTGGTTGGTGGTTGAGCCCTACCCCTCTGAAAAATATGAGTTCGTCAGTTGGGATGATGACATTCCCAATATATGGAAACACCAACCAGCAATTTATGGCAGTTTGAAATGATAAGTTCACAACGGCGAATTTTCTCCAAATCACAACGGGCGGCTACCCTGTTGCAAATTAAATGATGAATTGGGCGGCTCAGAAGAGAGTAGTCAAATTAAACCATGACTAACTACATAAGTCCATAATTCACCAATAAGTTTTCGGTCATCATCATGTTTCACCAATACTGATCTTCAGCACTTGTTAATCACCATATTTTTCTGGTGTCATGAATCATGCAATGAATACTGTTTAATAAGCATTCACTCATTCATCAATATGATAACATATGATAATACTCAGCATGATTCACCCTGATACTAAACACCACCAGTCTGACTGGTCCCAGTCACCAGGGTGTTTTTCATCCCCTACATCCACAATGGTGACTCGGGGGAAGGAATTCACAGTTGTTTGACAGTTATATCATATCCCATCAGTTAGTAGTCATATATCCCAGTGTATCCATATTTAATATTTACCCTCTGGTAAACTAACGTAACTATGGAAAATCACTATTCTTAATGGGTAAATCCACCATAAATGGCCATGTTCAATAGCTATGTTAGTTTACCAGAGGGTAAATATCAATATCATTCAATATCTCATTATTTTGCAAATAGTAAAACCACACGTCCCATTCATATCCCATTATCATTGTGTTGGTTGGCAATGGTTGGCAATCACCTAATTATCTTATCAACATCATAAATATTCACTAATTATATCAGGCTATATCATTCCATTTCAAACTAGATTAATATATTAGTTGATTAACTACTTACCTGCTATTAATCAGTTAGTCAATTAACCATGAGTTAATAGTTATATATCCATTCAGATCCCATTGTCATTGTGTTGGTTGGCAATGGTTGGCAGTCATGAGTTAGTATACACAGTATAGTTCTATAATATTCCCTTATTACTTATCAATGACTATTATAACTAGGTTGAGATACCGTATCATTCCACTAATGATTAATGATATTAATAATCATGATTATCTATGATTATCTATATCTAGATAGTGATTGGGAACCGTTGATATCATTCCATTTCTCACTAGATTATATTATATGGGGGTTTCCAAAAAAAGGGGCTACTCCTAAAATCATCCATTGTATTTTCGGATAGCGCAAGAGACATAAGATTGAAAGTATATCTATGCCTGCCTGTACATAACTGGAAAATGCAGCAAAACTACTCCACGCGGAAAAAAAAACAGAAAAATTAATCGGATTTTCTAAAGTCATAGGTCTTCCTCTTATTGTACACCTCTAGAATTTTCCATCTCATCCATATTTTAGTAGATTTTTCCCATTTCGAAACCCATCCAGCGATTTGATAAAGGGCCACCGAGATGCGTAGCGCCCAAGGCCATGGATCATGGAATCCTGCGGTTTTTCTGGTTTTTCTGGGGGCTACCTACTTGGTTAATAATGATTAATGGTGGTTAGTGGTGATTCATAGTGATTCATAGTGATTCATAGTGATTCATAGTGATTCATAGTGATTCATAGTGATTAATGGTGATTAATGGTGATTAATGGTGATTAATGGTGATTAATGGTGATTAATCATCTGGTGAATGATGGGAAATGATGATTAATTATCTGGTTGGTGGTATACCTACCTACCCCTCTGAAACAACAAAAAGACGAATCGTCAGTTGGGATGATGAAATTCCCAATGATAATGGACAAATAATGGTAATTAAGAATGACATTTCCCAACTGAATGTTGGATACTTCCCTATGATAAATATTCAAAAGGATGGGACACATCATAGAAATTTGGAAATTTCATTATCCAACATATGGCAGTGTGTCAAAACCAATAGTACCCCTGTAGTTCACATCCAAATCATCAAAATAGCTGGGATTTATGGATGTTCATCCCACTAAAAATGGTATTTTCATAGGTATTGATCCATAGCCATATTGATTGATTGATGGATTAAAAAAAGGGAACTCCATCAATTTACAGGATGGGGCGATTGAAACGCCTTCAGAAACGCCCTTTGGCGTTTGTGGTTGAATTATCTCTGGTAACCATGGTAGATGTAACTGATATAACTGTTATAGTTAATGATATTAACTGTTATAATCCATTCATTAACATCCATTAACATCCATTAACAATCATTAACTGTTATAGTTAATGGATGTTAATGGATGTTAATGGATGTTAATGGATGTTAATGGGGTTTATAAACTGACTTGTAACTGGGGGGCCCCATCCTGTAGAAATCATTTATAAACATGGGGAAATCAATGAAAGTAATCAGTTCATCCTCTAGCAAAAATGGGGAAATCATCTATAACTGGTAATCAAACATGGCAACAAGCACCTATAAATGGACATTTAAAGGCTGGGAATAATCATCGGAGATTGGCTTGTGATGACGTGGCTTTCATTGGCTAAAATACGGCCGTTGGGTGAACAATCCCCGTTGCCACGATGATCGGACGGTAAACCGTTGCCATTTTGGCGGAGTTTCAGACTCGACAGTGTTTTGCAAAAGTGGGCGAACATTGGCACGTCAGACCCCCCAAGTTCTGTTTGTTGCTTTGTTCTTCCCCATGAAAACTCGTTCCTTGTAGCCCCCCATAAGCATCAACCAGGTCGTTGCCAAAATCACCAAGTCCCCCTGCGAATCCAACATGAAACATCATCACTTTTGCTACAAACTCCTCCGTTTGGCAAGGAATCAAAACCTTGAGATAGGAAAGATAGGTACAATGTGAGGCCCCCCAGTGATGTGAACGTTGGTTTAGATTCGCCCCAGTAACTAGTTCGTTATTTGCGTACCATAAACCAGTTCGTGACATTGGAATTATGTTCACCAACTTACCCTCTGGTAAACTAACATAGCTATTGAAAATGGCCATTTATAGTGAGTTTTCCCATTAAAACTTGTGATTTTCCATAGCTATGTTAAATTACCAGAGGGTAGATATCTTGGGGGCCCCACTTTGTACCATATAGGTATCCTAAGATAGCTGCTTTGGATGATGATGATTGACCCCCCCAGGGCCCCAGTGCTCTGTTGCTCTGTCCGACCACTGACCCTTGAAGGAACGGCCATCGTTGGCCACGTAGCAACCTGCTGGGGTGAATTCACCCCAAACAGGCGATAGGAAAACGAGGAAAAAACCGATGTAGTCCCGGGAGGTCTATCGAAATGGTCATTTGATGAAGAACATTCATGCACATGATACCTCAGATACCTCAGATACCTCAGATACATCCCACTGAATAAGTGATTCATCACCCACACAAAATCATCCAGGATATTATTCAATGGCCATGCAACAGGAACCTAAATAAATTGGAGGTACCGATTCCATATATTTTTGGCCTATTTTTGAGGGCTATTCCTATTGATATCAACTGAGTTTGCTCACAGTCGACGCTTGATCCCCTATTCCTGGACAATCTGCCCCTGAAAAGTCAGGATGGTAATTGGTAGATCTCCAGGGGTATTCTCACAGAAAATCTTCAGGTATGTTATCCATGTGTGAGAAAATATCCTGTGAGAAAAGGGGTGAGTCTACATTTTGAATATGATGTTTGTATCCATGTGAGTCTACAAACAAAATCCTGTGTCAATGTATATGTATGTATAGAGGTAAATAGATACATATGTACCCAAACCAAGCTGATTCGATCGACGTCTCAAACCACAAAATTATGGGTTCACCGCCCAAAGCAAGAGTCACCTGATTTTCAAGGTATCTCCGTCTATCTGTCTACCTATTTATCCACCGATCCCCACAACATGTGTATTCATGTATTGCTACAACAAATAGATCAGTTGGAGATACTAGATAATTACTGGATATGTACAGTATTATTACACTTTTAGTATACAACATTGCACTACTATACCTATGTACATATGCACATGTTTGTTACAATTGATCGATTAGACGTAGATACCTTATAGCATCATATAATTACTGTACACGACATATCAAAAGGTTCCAAAATGCAAAACGGATGTGTGTGATTGATCTACAATAATACGCAGTCAAAGTACACACCAACTACCTTATTGATTTAAAACCCGTATATACCGTATATAAATATGCCATGACATACCAAAATGATCCAAAATGATCCAAACCTGCTATATCAAATTTTACCAGAAACAGGTTTGCTCTCATATCAACGTGCACCACATATGTTTCTTTTTGTTTGCATCATTTACCACTTGGAGCTGATGTTGGATTTGCCAGCATGGCTAGTGTTTGGGGACCCAACTGGCTCAATATCCCATGATATCCCATGAAAAATAACCATGATATAACTATTGTCTAGTCAATATCTTGCCATGATTTTTGAAGCACATAGCCATTGCGTAGGGTTTTTGAAATCTCAGAAAATCACCATGTTTTGGGGTACCCGACTTCTCAATCTGCATAAATCCCATTGAATCCTATGAAATTCCCACAAGATAATCCTTTTTGGGGTACTGGTATATCTAAAAACTACCAATATCATCATGTTTTTTCATCTAAACATGGGCCATGGTTTCCATACCTATTGTAGATAACCAGAGGGTATATCTATCAATCACCATTTTTGTAGTTCGGTAAATCATCAGGTTTATCATCATGTTTATCATCTATCATAGAAGGAAAATCATCTATCATCATGTTTTATCATAATGATGATTGATGGTTACAAATCATATAGGTAAATTGTTTTTTCTTTTTTAGCTTGGTAAATCATCATACATCATAAGCTATCATAATGTTTATCATCAATAATAGAAGGTAAAACATCTAAACGAATCTAAACCATCATGTTTATCATCTATCATAGAAGGTAAATCATCTAAACCATCATGTTTAACATCATCTATAGACAAAAAGGATCATTCTCATGGCGCCATCTATCACTACATTTTTTTTTCATCGGCCGGGCCATGGCTTTCCATCCAGGACCATTCCTCGCCATTCGCCTGGACCATCGATGACATTGTCTTGCCAAGCTCCTGCGATCAGACAGAGCCTGGATCCGGTACGAAAGGATGGGGCCCCCGTTCGAGCTCGCGTTCAGAAACGCCAAACATAAGTGGCTGAATTCTATAGTTTATGCTAGATATCAAATATATAACTATATGTCAGACATGTAAGAAGCACTCACCTCTGGAAGTTCTCAAGTATACTATAGTTCGTGGGGGTTTTGTTATGGTTTTTTTAAGCAACAAACATGTCACTGATATCACGAACTAGTTGATGGGAGATTTCCATGGATCAACAACTGGATCGATATGTTGGAGATGTGTTGGATTTCTAGGGGATCTATGATTCATTATATGTCAACCCCGGATTCGACTAAACCATTGTTTAGGGCTTGACATTGTCTAATACTGGGATATACTGGGTTGATTTCTATGGTTTATTACCATTTTTCATGATTCATAATGTCAAGCATTGTCTAGAAAAAAATTAGGGGGGTACTCCCCCAAAAGTCATAATCTAATACTTAAACGGTACCCTTCCAATAAAAAACAGCCGTAAACGGGGTTTAATAATCCAGCGTTGACATTACATGGGAATTCATCATCAAACATTGATGAAAATCATAGGATTTATTTGCTGCTACACTTTGCTTCTACTGAGTTTGCAAACTGAACCCATGACTAGATCGGTGATTGGCCGGAAAAAAACTATGATGACTTTTCACATAGCCTATGTGAAAAATTGCCGGAGGGGATTTAAGGGATTTAAGTTTGTATGTGTATATATGTATATACATGATATATTATGATATCCAAAAAAATGAGACATACCGATGTAGCATGTGTGACCTGATCATATCCAATATCACATTGGTATCTGATATCTGATACAGTCTCAAGATAAATTAAACATAGAGATATATCGTTCGACAAAAAAAAAATATACGTTCCCTTTAAAATGATATAATTTATCAACCAAAATGTCTATACATGGTATACACAAGGATAATACGATAGGGATACGAAGGGCGATAAGACCTAGACCAAACCACTATAAGGATATGTTTATCCATTCTTAAATGGCCTGGATTGTGATTTGGCTAGGAATCAAAGTCCGAGTGAATCGCTTAGTTATCTAGTGAAGATCGAAACAGCTGGGATGAACATGGATGTTCCTCCACCTAAATATATAGTATATAGTAACCCCCCAAAAAGATAGAATCATAGTCAGTAAGATTTTACCAAATTCCATCTTTGTCCTATTTCATAGGCAGCTTGACCCATCCCCAATAGTGGTAGATTCCAAAGCCACTTGTCAAAAAATATAGGTGATGTTCACCCAAAAATGGATTGTCTCGAGGAAACAATGTTCCCATAATACTAATAACTATCATTCGTAACCATTATACTCACACTATCTGGTTGGTGGTTTCAACCCCTCTGAAAAATATTAGTCAAATGGGATGATTATTCCCAATATATGGAAAAATAAAAAATGTTCCAAACCACCAACCAGTCACACGATTGTTCATAAATCTCAGAAAGAAAAACGTGGAAACCCTCCCACCAAACCATGGGAATCTTCCAAGGCAAAAATCCTCTGAGCCCTTCGTCGTCCTTCATAAACGGAGCCATCTGTCCAGCTATAGATGCCTCAGGCGTGCTAAACGTAGTTAAAACTGGTTGAAATTAACTTGGTGCTTAATGGGATAGTTCATGCGGCCATGCTGCTGCCAAACACTAGGTGAATAATAGTTGGTGGTATACCTACCCCTCTGAAAAATATTAGTCAAATCTGATTATTGTTCCGCCCATATATGGAAAAAAAAATAATGTTTCAAACCACCAACCAGTGCTGGTAAACTAACATAGCTATTGAAAATGGCCATTTATAATGGATTTACCGATTTACCTATTAAAAATAGTGATTTTCCATAGTTACGTAAACGTTTACCAGAGGGTAAACTATGCCTTTTTATAGGCATGATTACCCCCATCCATTGCGCATTTGGCAGTAAGAAAATGGTTTCGGAAACTGCTCCCGATTTCCCTGAAGAAAATCCTCACTTGTCAATAGGATACCCTCCAGTAAATTAACATGACGACCCTGCCAGATAGGGGTTGGAAGATTAGTTTCTATTAAAAAATGTTATTTTAAAGGTCTATGTTTCTTTACCAGAGGGTAATACTACTGTATCCCTGGTATTCCCCGGCTCTTCTTGATTGTACGCCAATTGTACTGCCGAACAAAAATCATCTTTATTGCTTTAGGTGCCATGTTTATGGGACAATTCCGTCAATCAGTTCATATCATCTAAACCCTCTGAACTTGTCGGCAGTTGATGACATTCATATCATGACCATGACCATCGTCATCGTCATAGTCATCTACATCTTACATCTATCTCCATCTATATCTACCTATCTCTATCCATATCAATGTATCTCAATCATATCTGGCTTTGTCTTTTTCGATATGTACATCTCTCAATATCTATCAATTTATCACTTTATCCATCTACCATCTACCTATCTACTTATCTACCTACCTACCTACCTACCTACCTATTGATTTCAATACATATATGAATGTATATATACAACAACAATACTACTACTACTACTAATAATAATAATAATTGCAATAACGATACTACAGCAACAACAACAACAACAACAACTACTACTACTACTATTACTACTACTACTACTATTACTACTACTACTACTACTACTACTACTACTAAAACTAGCAACTACAACTACAACAACAACAACAACTACTCCTACTCCTACTCCTACTCCTACTCCTACTCCTACTACTACTACTACTATTATACTATTACTATCAACCGCCACTTGCGCTGCTCAGCTCCGTGCCGTGACCTTGTCTCTGCCCGTCCTGGAAACTGCCCTGGCCAAGAACCAGACAACACAGGCCGGCAATGCAACGCTGGCTATATAAATGGACATGTAAGGTATGTAATGGCTATATATATATATATGTATACTAATATATGTATATATGTATACTATACATATATATATACTATATATATATATATGTGTGTAAATACATGTAGATACATGCAGATACATGTAGGTACATGTAAATATATGTAAATATATGTAAATATATGTAAATATATGTAAATATATGTAAATATATGTAAATATATATAAATATATGTAAATATATGTAAAAAAAGTATATATGTATATATGTACATGTATATGTATATATACACATGTATATTATACGGTAACTACATTTAAAAATACGGATTTTAAAATATACGAACAGGCACTTTCGACTACCTCCGGGAAGGTTTTCCTTGCCCGGCATGGCCATTTAAACAAAAGGAATCCAATTCATTTAAACATACGGTAACTACATTTAAATATACGAACTGGTATTTTATACCACCTCCTCGGCCTCGCGGTCTGGCCCGCCCTTCACATATTTAAATGTCTTTACCGTATGTAATGGATCTAATATATGTAATGGCTCTAATATATGTAATGGCTCTACATGTAAATGGATATGTACATGGGTATCTTAATGGACATATAATGATATATAATGGATATATCAATGGGATACCAGGTATGAAATAGTAGTTTAACAATCAGAAATGGGGAATAAGAGATATATAACGGCTATACACATGGGATAGTGGGGATATGAATGGAATATATAGTCCCTATAATCACAAGCAAGAATCATCAGCACATGGCCATGTTTATCTGGTTGGTGGTATACCTACCCCTCTGAAAAATGATGGAGTGAGTTCGTCAGTTGGGATGACGACATTCCCAATTGTTTCTGGAAAGTCAAAAAAATCCATGGTTCCAGTCACCACCAACCAGCATTGACTATAGATATATCACCTATAAACCATAGTTATTGGTTGCCAAAAACCTCTGTTTTCTCACAGAGATTGCCACATGGCTTCCTCTCGCCGTCCGCTGCTGGCCTGATATTGTGCTCCCTCGATCCAGGTCTCGATGCCATAGCCATCCTGTCGCCAGCCAGATTTCATGATCAATCTGACTGGTAACCCTGGTAAATCCACAAGAAATGGAACCATCTTTTGCTGACTTGCCAAACTCATCATTTTCAGTTGGCAAAAAACCCAGTTTGATTAGTTTCTTCTATCCAGTCGGTTGGGGCACTCACCGGCTGAAACAACAAAAAGGGACTCCCAAGCCAAGGGCTTGCCGCCCTCGACAAACGCTGAGGAGGATCTAAGGCATGCTGGTGATAATTCTGGGGACGATTCGTCATCATTCACCATGGTTCAACTTCAGTAAGTCCGCTACAACACCCTGATGTATACCTTCTGGTTATGTTAAGATTAGCTATGGAAACCATGGCCCATGTAGCTCGAAAGTTTACTGTATGATTTATCTATTATATAAAAAATGCTGATGTTCTATAGCTATGTTCAAGGAGGATACTTCAGCCAGAAACTTCTCCAAGCTCTACTAACATCTACTACCTCAAAGGCCGACACCAGGCCTGCATATCCTTCTTCCACTGGCCAGCATAAGTTGTGCTTCCCTTGTGGTAGTACTTCCTGCAGCAACCACCCATGGAGGTTTCCTAAACTGCTGGATCCATGTCCGCAACGCCATAGGTTCAATACAAAGTCATGCTGGATGACTTGGATGATGCAAGGGCGTACTTATATACATGACCTTAGGAACTTCATGGAACTTCCATATGACATTGCCAATCTTGGATACCCTGCAAGAAATGATAAATTCTTAGCTGGTTAGCTAGTAGATATTCCATGATATTCCTATTTATTGCAAAACATTAAAGGATTAGTTTCTACCCACCCAGTTGGTTGACCTAGATGACTGATCTAGAATCAACTGGCGCAACGTTAGCAACGTCAACTGGCGCTCCCGATGCCGTTGGCCATATTTCCAGACCATTCCCTGGCGCTGGGAACACATCGCCAAATGGGTGGTTTAAACCATCAAAAATGGGATGGTTTATGACATTGTTTTACCCACATTGATAGTATTCATATGGTTCAGAAACCAACGTACACAACTGGGTTAACTGGGGCCACATATAGTATAGATGAGGCTTTTCATTGAGGGTATCAAATTGTACAACACATAGCATCATATGTTTGCACAGCACATGGTGATTTCATGTAAATTCTATTGGTTCATGGTATCAATGGGGATCTGGTTGGTGGTATACCTACCCCTCTGAAAAATGATGGAGTGAGTTCGTCAGTTGGGATGACGACATTCCCAATTGTTTCTGGAAAGTCATAAAATTCCATGGTTCCAGTCACCACCAACCAGGGATCATCATCTCACTTTTAAGCATGTGAACATCAGAAGACCGTCACAGAAATCGACCTCTGGACCCTCCTCAAATCTCTGATGGATTGGCATGGAAAAATATATGCACAGATCATCACGGTATCTTCACAATCTTCGTATCACCTGAAAAAAAATCGCGCTGTGTCACGTTAGCAAATAGAGGTTTCCTAACCTTGGGATACCCCTAAATCATTCATTTCGATAGGTTTCTAACAGGTTTTTCCATTCGAAATCCTCCATCAATTGCGGACTCTGACTTCGGACCCAGCTCTCCAACCCCCGCGCCCAATGTAGAAATCACCATCGCCTCAGCACGATGGTAGGAGGACCAGCGGTTTTCGCATTTTCGAAGTGGGATGGTCCTCCAAATTCCACCTAAACACCAACAGTTTACTATGGAAAACAATCACCATTTAGTTCCATGATGGTAAACTAAACAATGGTGATGTACCATGATGGGATGGACTCATCATACCAACAGTTTACAATGGTGATGTACCATGATGTGTCCATTTGCCGTTATGTTGCTGGCGAAATTCATTGGGAGACATCACTACATCAGACAACTCAGACCCGCTGCGGGCTGCTGACCATAAAAACTTGCAACCATTGCGAGGGGCTTCAAAACACCGGCAAACACCTAATTTTATGGTGGTTCATTTGACCATTGTACCGTGGCCGCCTAGGTGATTTTCCTATGGAAAAACTAGGCCTGAAATCGTACGCGAGTGGATCGTACGGAAATTCCCCATGATCCATTTTTTGAAATGGATTTTCTCAAAACAATTGCAGTGATATTTTTTTCCACATATTTTTTCGCATTGAACTTACTCTTTGAGAATTCAACATAACTATTCAAAATGCCCATGTGCAACAGGTAAAACATGTATCAATGGGCCATAGCTATCCATAGCAAACTGCTGTATAGTCATTACCAGAGGAGTAAATCCCCATTTATACGATGGGTATATAATCCCTAAATCCTATTATATGGTTACCTATGATATCCCAATCCTATTGATATGTTAAATTTCCATATATCACCATATATACTATATATACCATCTGGTTATTGAACATAGCCATGGAAAATCACAATTTTTAATAGGTAAACCCAGGTAAACCATCTATAAAGAGGCCATTTTCCATGGCTATGTTAAATAACCAGAGGGTATATGTATATATATATATGCAATTCCCATGATATCCCCATTGATCACCATGTTTCATGGCGATTCCCCATTTCTTAACGATAGCCGATTTTTCGTCCGCAATGTCTCAGCTCCGGGCTATGAAGAAACTTTCCAAGCCCTTCGGCTCGATTCGCCACCCACCTGATGTTTTTTTTTGGGTTCGAAACCCCAGGATGGATATAAATATATATATATATAACACTTTACATATATTATGGATATATATATATATAATATTTGTTTTAAAAAATAATAATGATAATGGTAAATATGTATATATATATAGATCGATAGGTACTGTGGATAGATAGATGGATGGATGGATGGACAGGCAATTACATATATACACATATTACACTGATCTATACACACACATATATATATATAT
>Ga0126342_10016726_pt1 | contig 12756 bp, 8 predicted proteins | sample Cyp1metagenome_FD_92528 | JGI IMG/M metagenome (GOLD analysis project Ga0126342, IMG submission 92528) | Coral microbial communities from Lord Howe Island, Old Settlement Bay, Australia - Cyphastrea 1 metagenome | ecosystem: Host-associated > Invertebrates > Cnidaria > Coral ...
CAAGTCGCCATTTTTTCTGGTGAATTCCCATGTATTGTTGTTGATCATTGCAAAGCCCACTTTCAGTCCACTAAAACTGGCTGGTGGTTTCAAACATTTTTTATTTTCCATTTCATATATGGGATAATTAGTCCTTCCCATTGACGAACTCCATCATTTTTCAAGATGGTTTTTCGACCACCAACCAAACAATTAATCTTCCCATATGTCTTTTTTGTCCCATTTTCTCGGTGAAATCACCATGGCGACCTCCGCAGGAGAAGGACCTTCTGAATGTGCTGATGCTTGGCAGGTGGGAGCGGATGAGAGTTTCATAGAGTTTCCCAACCGCACGATAGACTTATATTATAAGTGGATTATATATATATATATAATTATGTATATATGTATATATGATTATATTTTTGTTTTTTTGATTGTAATCAATTATAGCATATAATAGTGCTATATACTGTACAGGCTATGAAACGCTTAAAAGTGGGATTATCTTCAAGGGCTGATTGAGATGGGCCACTTGCTCGCCACTTCTGTTGAACTCTCTGAGATGGCGATGGAGAGAGAGAGAGAGAGAGAGAGAGAGAGAAAGAGCGACCCCCAAGTTGCCTTATATTGGCAATGGCGAGTTCCCAGATTTCTATAGTTCCCAGATTTCTATAGTTCTTTATATAGTTCCCAGATTTCTACATATTTTTCTTTTCCGAGTGCTACGTTTGGTTACCGTAGGGTGAGCCCTTAAATGGTCCTTGCCAAATGGTCCCAATTCTGCCCAGCGGTTGAGCAAACCACATGGATGGATCCAAATGGTGAAATATTAACTATATGTGTATATACATATAATTATATATATATATATATATATGTACATGTATACCATCTGGTATGGAAAACCATGGAAAACCATGGAAAACCATGGAAAACCATGGAAAACCATGGAAAACCATGGAACATCACAATTTTTAATGGGTAAACCATCTATTTCTATGTGCCATGGCTTCCATGGCTATGTTAGATAACCAGAGGGTGTATTTATTTACTTGCTTGCGCAGTACAAATTGATTCACTGCATTTCCTGTGTCGAAAATGAGAGATGCAGCCATCATCAAAAATTGGCGAACACTCTATCCTGTTTGTTTTGGTTTGTGTAGCCGTAGCGATTGACCGGAATTGAATGCCACACTCCGTAGATTGGTAGAGTATCTATTTTCTAGACAGACAGGTCGATGCGCAATGTGCATCAATATGGACAATGGGATTGTTGAAGACAATCTCTCAGTACTGAAAGCTATGTGGTTTCCTAGGTGAGGAATTCCTACATGAGGTGAGGATTTCAGGGCATGTTGCGGGAAATATCGAATGTCCACGGCAATGTATATTATATATATATAGATACATGGAATTCCGAAAATCCAATTCTTATTATATATATATACATATATACACGTTCCCAGGTATTACATTTGAACTACTCACACTACTTAACTTATATACAGATATTTATGCTCAAGTCAATTCTGTCAGCATGACCAGCCACCACCCACCAACGACCAAGGAAGGCTTGGGGGTCTTACGACAACAAACGCAGGAAGAATGTGTCCTGTCGCAGGATCTCTTCGCAGAACGGAGCGCTGATGTCTCTGATTTGACCAGTTGAATTTGACCAGTTCATTCGTTGTGGCACTCATATTTTTGCAGGCTATGCGGCTATGCATATACTTTATGACTACATATGCAATCAAAGACATGTAATAGAAGATATATAATTACATATTATATATATACATGGCCAAATAAACCGACCTGTCAGCCAGTGTCAGGGGGTTATGGATCTGTGATTACGTATACAAAATTAATGATTTCCCAATATTTCTCCTGTATTTGGTTGTTCTCAAGATTTCTCCTGTATTTGGTGGAAAGGAACATGTGCAGCTTTTGCCCCTTATTTGACGGGATTTGTTTGAATTTTTAAACAAAAACATTGTTTTCCCGTGAAAGATGAAAGTCAAACACCACCTGTTATTCTTTGATCCCATCCCTTATTTTTTCCAACATGTTTCATATGTGTTTCCATCCCAGCCCATATTCGTGAAGACAAATCTACCCTCAAGTAATTCAACATAGCTATGGAACATTGTTTTTGATAGGTGCCCTCCCGTAAACTAACCTAGATCTCAAAAAGCCGCCTAGGTTCTGTAGGTCATTTTCCAACAAGTAAGTAAGAATCCCCATGTTTTTTCAGATTTGTGTAAGCTTATCCTATAGCATCCTTCAAAAAGATGGAGCAGTAACATCCTACCAACATAGCAGAGTGATGATGTGTTTTTTTTAAAAAAAAATATATCTCTCTCTCTCTCTCTCTTTCAGTGTGTTACTATATGGCAAAACTGCAGATTTGAGATAAGAAACACTAGATTTAACTGTAGATATTTCCACATTATGTACCCCCACAATTGGGTAAATCATCCAAGCCATGATTGAACTATTAACTATGATTAACCATATTATTAGCTATTATTAAACTATTAGCCAACATTAACTACCGAGGGTGAGGAGATGTTCCATTAATAGTAATCGCTAATCATTTTTAATCACCATTGTCAACCACTAGGGTAATAGCCATTAACCACCACTAATAACCATTATTAATCACTATTAACATTATCATCAACCACTATTCATCACTATGTTTCACTATGAAACACCATTAAACTACTGAGGCTTAACCACCGGTAACCCCCATGGCAACGCACAAAAGGTGCGGCGCAGGGATGACAAGCCCGTCTTCAGCGACACTTTCGGCTTGGCCGGCTCCCGCGGCAGCCCCAAACCGGTCATGACGTCTATGTCCAAGAAGTATCCGACACTAACGTGGAAGGGTTACCGTTTTTTTTGTGGGCGGTTGGGAGGTATACTATGGTTGATGGGGCTTATATCATGGTTATATAAATCATAATGGTAGAATAAAATATGTATCTAGCCTCTGGGAATTTTACGTTTTGCTGTGGAAGATCACAATGTTTGATAGGTAAATCATTGAACTAAACTAAATGGTGCATTTTTCGTAGCTATGTGTGAAATTGCCAGAGGGTATATAGTCCATAGTTAATTGGGGTTATAAATATGTTTCTTGATGGTATATAAATACTGTATATCAAGCTACTCCATGGTAGATATATCATGATGAATCATACCCCGCTGATAGGTCTATAGTAGATATAATCAACTAATTAATTGGGGCGATAAACCAACAAACATTAGGCGATGGAGAGAGAAACGGGGGGCATCTTAGTCTTTGATAATCTGGGCGGATTATTTTTTTCGATGCGGATGGTGAAGGTCCGACTCAGACGTTGGGATTCCCCACAAAGTGGAGCTGACTTGGGTAAACCTGGTGTTTGACCACGGGAATTCGGAGCGTCATTTTTTCAGACAACATTGTATATATATATATATAATAGTTTTTTGCTTGGTTGCTTGTAGAATGGATTTCACCAACAAGAAAGGCATTTGATCTTTGTTGGTGCCCAGGCGAGTGCTAGTTTTATAGATTTGGTATGCTATGTAACGCTGAACCAAAATGTTATGTAAGTCAACAAAGGTGTGATTATTGAACAGCAGTTGGTTCTTCTTGGTGCCAAGGGAAATCATAGATTTGACATAATTTGACCATGGGAGGATTTGCCTGCAAATGGGGTTTTCTAAGGGGTCGGCAACAACTGATTCTTGTTGATGACCGGGGGCCCATTATTTTAACCAACAGATTTGTTTGTACCTGGAGATCTGAATGGATTTTCCATTGCCACAATTGTTCACTAGAGGGCCCTTGGTGATATTGATTGGCAACCAACAAACATACCCTCTGGTAATTTAACATAGCTATTGAACATGACCATAGAAATAGTGGATTTACCAAACTTCAAGATGGTGGATCTTTCCATAGTTATGTAAACGTTTACCAGAGGGTAATTCGAATGAAAGCGATTACAAAAACTACGGTGGTTCAACCATGATCCACCAGACAACCCGTGACAGTGGTTGTCTGCAGGCATCCCTCAGAAGATTGCTCCAATCATTTCCCGCTTACCAGCCTTTCACTATGTCTTTGGAGCCTGCGGTGTGTTTTTCGTAACCTCCAAATCTTACTAGGTAATAACTAGTACTAGTAATAACTTACATGAATTTAATATCAATTATTATATACACACAAATATATATATATATATATGGTGGTTTATCTATCTATGATCCTAGAAATCAAGGCAGTGGGTTCCCCCGCAGCTTCTTTCCACGCCTTGGAACCGCACAAAAGGAACGTCACGGAGCTGATGAACCGATGGTTTTTATCGAGCCACTGGGATGCGGATGGGGCGGGAGTCGGGCCGTTTCCCGGAAGACTTCGACTGGGAACATTTACCCTCTGGTAATTTAACATAGCCATGGAAAATGGCCCATTTATAGATGGTTTACCTATCAAAACTCTGGTTATGTCAAAATAGCTATTGAAAATGGTCATTTATAGGAAAAGTCATCCCATTAATAGCATGGTGATTTTCCATAGTTATGTTAGTTTACCAGAGGGTACTTGGATTTGGGGAGTCTATAGGGAAATGTTGTACTTTTTGTGGGGGATTTCTTAAGCAAGCAAGTTCTATAGATACTTTGTGCAGATTTGTTGATGAAACCATCAGCTTGTATCCTGTGGACTCCTTTGCCGATGTTTTCCTTTAACTGCTCCTTTATTAACTCCGTGACAGTTACTGAAGTTGCGTGTTGAATTTGGCGTTTGGATAGCTGCAGATTTGGGTTCCAAGGTCTTCGGATGGTCTTTGGAAGTGGTCCACCAGGATGGGTTGAGCTTGGTCCTGAACGATTGTATGTCAATCAATTGTCAATCCAACTCTGTGTATTCACATCCTCAGAGCCATAACTTGCCTAAACTCGTGCTTTCAACTATTTATGATAAGTAATCGGTGCAATTGCTTTAAGGTATAAGGCATACCTACCCCCACAACTCTGGGATTTTGTTGGTGCAGGTCGGTATGCCACGCTGCCACACATGGATTGCAGCGAAAAGGGGCCCAGAGGCTTTTCATCAAATTGTGTTCAAAGAATCAGAGGTCTATCTCACTATCTCCACCTATGGGTACTTTGAAGGTCAGGATTGCAAAAAAAAACATTTCTTAGCAAGAATAATTGGAGACAGTCACCGCTACCAAATATATAATATGTGCGTGTATAACTCCACATAAACTGATTACCATTTGGTAATGTGCGTATGTTGCATATATATATATATATATTAATGTATTTATTTATTCATGTTTTCATATATTGATTTATTTCGATATATATATATATTTTTGATATACATATATAGTATACACACACATATATAGTGTGTGATGTGTGTATGTATGTATATACCTACACACACACATATATACTGTGCATAGCAACCCTCAGATAGATAGAATCATTGAAGAGTTTCATCCTACTAAAATGACGCGCCCCCAAGGCGTGGGCCGCAAGTCCTTTTTTTGGACTTCCATCTCGCTTAACATTGACTACCAGGCCGCCAGACACCGGGATCGGCACCTGAGACAACGGTAGGGGCGTTGGGGGATGGGGAAGCCGCTGCCGAAATGGGGATTTGATGGGATGCAGTTACTGATTTATGTTGGCTAAGTTGGTTAGAGTAACAAACAGTGAAGTGGTGGGTAGTTGATGGGGATGATAAACCAATAAAACATAACCGGGGTGCACCACCTTGCAGGTTAGATGGATTTGTTGCTTTTGGCAGTTGAAATAACCTTTAGAAGCCCCGGGAAGAAAGGGAGAGATAAGTTGATATATCCAGCTCAAAGTGGTCTGATGGCTTTGACAGGCTGAGCTATGGAGCTAATTTGTGTGTCTACCTTTGTTGGGACAAGCTTCGATTCAATGCAGGGGCCGTAACTGTAAACATGTGAAACGGTTTAATGACGCTACAGCTCATCCGTCTTCCACTGAGATTGTCGATTTGATGTGTGTTGAGGATGCACTCTTGACTTCGTTTAAGGCGCAAACAACTTTATATTGAATGTAATGTATTTACTTATAGAATTTAGATGTATATATTTATTTTTGAATGCATTCAATTAAATGTTATACCACATCATTCTAGTCTGCCCCTGACCTAGCTGAGGAATAATCTGGGTCCGTCAGCCATTCGTGGTTTGGGCAAGTACCGCGGAGGTCATTTGCGGTACTGGAAGCGAAGCTTGGCCAGCACGCGGGTCAGCCAGCCCAATCCAATACTCAAAATCTGGTTGAACCATTGATATGACTTTGTTTGTTTTTTTTTGGAAAGAAAGCTGGCAGGGCACTAGTTCACTAGTAGTGGGCTTTTGGCTAACTCCCAGATCTTTGTCTGCAATGGGCTCTAGATATCTAAACGGTGCTGGCCGAGCGATTTCTGGTGCAGATGTGGTGCTATCCCGTGCTAGGTCAAGGGATTGTTTGTTTAGCCGTTTTGATGGAGGATTTTTTCTCATATCCCCCAAGAATATGCAAACATTAGCAAAAACCATGTGTTTTGCAAGCATTAAATTATAAATAAGTAAAACATAGTAGAACTAATTCTCTACATATTTTAAAATTATATAATTCTATATGTCGCCATGTGTATCATATAACTATCTCTATACATATTATATAATGCTTTAAAGGTTTCAATCTTTCACCGCTTATCATATAACTATCCCATGGCACCCACCGACTGAGGAGACCCTCTGACCTGCAAAGTGGAACATCTGAAGAAGAAGGTGGGGCCCAAGGGGAGGGGAGGCTCCCATCCCTCCAAAGCCGAGGCTTCTTTTTGGATGATTTTAGTTGATTCTGGATGATTTTAGATGAGTTTTCATGTCGCATTATTTGGGATTATTGATCAAATTGATGCAGATTGTTTTAGATGATTTTGGCGCACGCGCGATGGATCTAGATGAGCTTCGGTTATGTTGTTGGATGGTTTTAGGTGATCTCACTGGTGGTCTCAAATCATCATGTGAACCCCACGGGCACCCCAGGCCGGCCTGGCTGGCACAGATGTGGCTCTTGGATCCCCAATTATAGTGATTCATAGTGAATCAATGGTGGATTCATGGTGGATTCATTGTGATTAATGGTGGTGAATATTGATTCATGTTGATTCGTCATAGCTAAGGATGGCCATATCCGGTGTGCTCAAACATTGCTGGGAAATCCCGGTGACTCAACGGGGGGTTTTCCAGCAAGCCATGTTTGATTATCAGAGGGTAGGACGGGACGGTTTTTTTAATCCACAAACAATGACTATTTTCCACATTTAATAGGGTGCAAATTATCACCAATAAGACTGGATACGTATGTCAAACATGTTTATGTGCCATCATTTCACTTGTTTTCCTCAAAAAGTACATGTTTCTTAATTTTTGTTGGTACCATTTGGTACTTGAACATATTCAACATATAGCTATGGAGAATGGCTCATCAGTAAATCTTCCAACTAGCCATGACATCCATATCAGCATTCCATCGCATTCCACGAGGACAGCATTCTTCTAGACATCAAGAGGAAAATCCACTACTTCGATGGAAGGAAGGCCCACGAGGCCCGGGTTTTCCTTGGAAATGATCGGGGGATCAACTGGAGGAAGAAGACTATTCACAAAAAGAACGCGATATATGGGTTATATATGGATATATAGGGTTTTTAATATGGGGGTATCCATAAATCCATAAATGGTGGTAGCCTAATAGCTAGATGGTATAGAAATCATGGATGGATTATCCTCCCGTATATCGTATGAGGTTTCTCCATATCCCCAGGGGGATTGATGTTTCTCCATATCCCCCTCGATGGGTGATTATGATGATGGTAAACTGTACCCTATGGAGTTTAACCAGAATGTGCGGGGTGAGTTTTCATCCATATAACTGGGATTTTATATTTTAGGGATTATTTGGGGTTAAACATGGGGTTGTTTGAATACCTTTTCGGTGGAGTTTGGGTCCAGAGGGATTGGCTAGGGATGGGTCAAAATTCACTTTGATGTTTCACAACGGCACCGCGGTTTTGATTCATAGCCAACTGCAGGTGATGCGTGTTGGAAGATCATAATAAAGAAGGGCAATTCCCATGCTGGATACGGACACGACTATGTTTAAGTCTACAGTCTACAAGGCCCCCCCAGTTTTTGTTGGTTGGTTTTAGAACCTCTATAACACTAGCTCTACCATAAACCCAACAGTCCAGCCACTTACTCTACTTCAACTGAGCCAACAAAGTGGGGCATCGCCCTCTTGGCAGGTCACCCACAAGTCTGGGCAGAGAATATCCTTGGTTTTCTTCTGCGCGCTTTGGTCTGAAACAGAGATGTGAAATTGTGGAAGAACGGTGCATTATCCCAATTTATGTCACTCTTCATGCAGACCATGATGATAAACAATGATAAATATATGACGTTGCAGTATTCTCAGATACACCCATGTCAGCAGATATCTTTGGCAGAATGACTGAATCGGGTGAAAGGATTTCAATTCCCAGCAGCCATTTTTTTGGCACAGAAAGGCGAAAAAAATGATGAGGTCTACCAGTATATGTAAGAACATGCGGACATTAAACTGGCAACATCGGGATGAAATATCTAAACAGTGGAAATATTTACAACTGGTGGTTTAGCAGCGAAATGCGAATTGAACCTATGCCCTGACAAAACTAAAATAGTGCAGGTAAAATAAACAATGAACTGCCAAAGCCCATGATATCCCATGATGGTGAAGGCCGATGATAATCTCAAAGGGAGACCATGAATGTTTCCAAGTAAACGCCAAGAAATGGGAAACCCCAGCTGCCAGAAACAACTACCATTTAGGGATCGTAAACATAGCACGCATCAAACTGGTGATGACTTGAGTGATGGTTTCTTAATTGCGTCTATCTCCGTAGTATTAAACAGCACCCAATAAAAAAATGTCCCAAATAAGTGTAAATCTCCAAGTAAACCATGGTTTATGTGGGGTGTTTATATTGCCGGGATGGGATTACCCTCCAGTAAACCAACATAGCTATGGAAAATGGACCATTTAGATCAATGAGATTTACCTCGTAAATCATAGTGATTTTCCATAGCTCTGATTAGCTATGTTAGTCTACCAGAGGGTAAATCCATCATTAATCATTATTGAAATTAATGGTATTAGTAACTGGTGAATCGTATTTACAGCCCAGTTATATAGAATGTATATTTATATGTGGGGTATTATATATGGGATAACACCACTTAAGGGACTTTCTAGGGTTATGAACCACTTATATATATATATATATATTATATATATAATATGCGATATTATGGGATAAGACCACTTTGGGGACCTACTAACTAGGCTTATGGACCACTGTATAAGTGGGATCCTCGAATCTGGTGAACAGCAAACATGGCAAGAGAATATGACCATTTTGTAGACCTGGATCTCCGGATCACCTCGGGCGGCAAAGGAGGTACCCTCTGGTAATGACGAACGGTTTGCTAATATGGTCCAGTCGAAATAGTTGATTTACCATGATTTACCTATCGAACATGTTGGATCTTTGGTGATTTTCCAGTTCGTTATGTGCACGTACAGTACACCAGGCCGGGTATTCCGGATGGGGGATGAATTCCCTGGAGGTCCAGAGGTCCGAGAAGATGTCCGCAGCGCTTCGTCGCAGAGCAACTGAGATGGGCTTCAGCCTCCCCACAAGCGCGTGGATTGAGCAAGCAACCTAGATGTTGGAACTTGGAGGTGATCCATTAAAAAAATGGAGACATAACCAGCGTTGGAATATTCAAGTTCCAAGAGTTCTTCCAATCATTGGAATATCCAACTATAGATACCATATACCATTGGAATATCATTGGAATAACCATTGGATACCATAAGTTGGAACAATCATTGGATACACAACCATATAGAGTGGGTACATCATGTTCCCAACTTTTGGGAGGTACCATGGTTATCTCCATAAATCACCCCAACTGCACCCATTTGTGGCTTCTGATGTTGGGAAGATCACTGCTCGTCCCGACCCAAGGCTTAGAGCCAAAGAAAGGACCCCTGGTCACCCGGAGAATCAGCTATGGATTCATTAATCCGGATATTTTCTAGCAGATTCTAACAGTTTCAGACGACCCTATCCTCACGATGATGTGGAGCAACTGGGGGGACATTGACATCTATAAAATGAATCATGAATTAAAGTGAATCATATTCAATCTTGGCCAGGATTTGTTGTAGATTATCCAGACGCTTCGGGGGGTTGACCCGCGGGATATACATGTATAGTGACTCCCTGACCGTGCGTCAGAAACGTCATAGCAACGGCGGAGAACAAAAGCTGCTGCATGTTCGGTGGAATGTGTTGCAGAGCGCGGGTGCCGGGAGCATGGGCCGAAGATTAGCATCCGATTGAGTAGAGGAATTCTTATGTTTCCCCAGTGTTACATAGTGTTACAGTAATTCCACATGTTTTGGAGGTTGCTGTAACATGAAATTAGTGGTGAGTATGGTATTTAAGTACTATTTCAGTATAACTAGGGAAGTTTAGTGTTTAACCCCGCGAAAAGATGACATGTTCAAATTTTATGTCTTTTTATAATGAGAAAACCTGTGGCAAGTCGTTCCCCCTGGTATCCCTTCACTTAAGTGTCATTCCTGCAGTCTCCGAGGTATTGCGTCAAGAAAGCCGAACTGCAACAGGTGCTTAACTGTTAAGGGAATTGTCGAAGATGTCGAAGGCGTTGATCTGCTTGGTGGTTTCAAATATGGTTTAACTATGGTTTAACTATGGTTTATAATGGTATAATAATGGATCAAATATGTATAAATGGGTCTGTCTGAAAATAAGGCATACAACCCCAAATGGTCATTTTAATTTTAATGCGAAACATTGATTGTTGACCAGTGGAATTTTCGGTAGTGAAATTTCAGACGCCCAAAATTCTTTTGTTTTTTCAACCATAGAAACGGGATGTTTGATGAAAATGATCCATGTTGTTTGGGTGGTGGTTAAAACCACCACCTAGTGATGTCAATGAGACCTGATAGGTTGGATAGTGCTACTTTCCTTCATGAACACTCTTGTCCAGCCTAGCAAAAAAAGTCTTGGAACATGACTCTGCCCTAGAACATGGGAGTGAGTTTCTTCCAGAAGGGGTTGTGAGGTACTTCGGGTATGTGTTACGGTGTTCCACGTTGACTTTCTTTGACTCAGCTTGCTTGGTTGTGATTCCTCATAGTTTCTTGTTTTGTTTCTCCAAGTTCTCTTGTCGAAAGCTCATATCCCCATGTTTATGGGCGCCAGATTTTTCAGACCCAGGCCCTCCAGGATTCAAATGGCTTCCACATACCAAGTTGGATCCCGAAAGCCAATGACTTGGTGAAATTTGGGTGGTAAATGCCTATGCCAAACCCTGCTAGGAAGTCAAAACGGCTTCTGATGCAAAACCCTTCGAGGCAGCACCGCAGCGGTTCTTGTGGCATAGCCAAGCCTGCAGGAAAAGGGGCTCATATCAAACATCATCCCAGTTTCCCCTCTGGTAATGACTAACAGTTTGCTATTGAAAATGGACCATTTATAGTTGATTTACCGAAATTAAAGATGGTGATTTTCCATAGTTATGTTAGTTTACTGGAGGGCAAACTCGGTTAAAACCCAATTTCATGAACCACTTGCTTGGCGGATGATTTACTAGTGGGTCTACGAATCATGGGTTTGCTCCTCAAGATGTGTGTCGAAGAATATAATGGCTTCCCGCAAGACTTGAACATACTTGAACATTCTTAATTATCTAAGTACTGAAAATCAGGATATTGGAAGTGTCGCCGTTGATTTCTTATCTTTCACCACGGGTGCAGTGTGCAACTGATGCATTTTTCACCAGGTCTATGACGATGTGCTGACCACGAAGGTGTGGTCAGCCTATGGCGACCAGCTGGAGACCTCCATCAATGAGCTGGGAGCCCGAGCTGCGGGCTGGGCCCAACGCTGGTGGCTTGAGTTGGGGAGTTAGCCTTTGGTCATTTAACATAGTGTACCCTCTGGTAAACTAACATAACTATGGAAAATCACCATTTTTAATGGGTAAATCCACTATAAATGGTCATTTTCAATAGCTATGTTAAATTACCAGAGGGTAACATAGCTATGGGAAAAAGAACCAGTGATTTTTTTCGGTAAGTCATTTGTAAATGGGTTCCAGTGTGCGAACTGCTAGTTTCCTGGAGCCTCCAGTACATCAACAACACCATATCCTTAGAATCCGTCTGGGAGATTTAACAGTTTGCCATGGAAATCACCACTTTAAGAGGTCAATCATCCAAGTAAATGGGCGATGTTCCGTAGCTATGTTAAAGTACCAGAGGGTATGTAAGACAACCATGGGGAAAACCCTTGCAAAATGATCTAACCTCATGGTAGCTTGTCCATGTTGTTAATTTAGCGGGGAGTAAACCAGAAACCATGCAAATCATGCAAGAAATGATGATTCAAATTGGGAGAGACTGACAGACAAGCAAAATGTCTCTGGTATTTGGTGGTAGCGGTTCCAGAGGTTGCTTGCTTGAAAAACCTTGGAAACTTGAAAGGTACATGATCTACCATACCTCAGGCACATTGTTGTCCATGTAACTGTTCTGGCTCTAGAGCTCGACCTAGGTAAACACAAGACTTCGTCACAAGCGGACAGAGGAAAACAGACA
>Ga0126342_10016727_pt1 | contig 12756 bp, 10 predicted proteins | sample Cyp1metagenome_FD_92528 | JGI IMG/M metagenome (GOLD analysis project Ga0126342, IMG submission 92528) | Coral microbial communities from Lord Howe Island, Old Settlement Bay, Australia - Cyphastrea 1 metagenome | ecosystem: Host-associated > Invertebrates > Cnidaria > Coral ...
CTCTCCCTTTCTCTCTATCTATGTCTCTCTGTGGCTGCAAGACACGTGTCATATCAAGCAGCACAGTGCATATGCATGGGTTGTCACATGTATCCTCTTCTTAATCAATCTTACTTTTCACAACTTATCCCTCCATAGCTGATATAAAATTCACCAACCATTCACCGACTATTATTTACGACTACCATACTCAGAGCTGCTTGAAAAACCGTCTTTTTTGCTCTCGGGCCAACCGTCGTCTAGTTGACCATTTTCAATTGCAAATCAAGCTCTCGCTACAATTGCAAATCAAGCTACTATTTTTGCGCTCTCGCTACAATTTTCAATTGCAAATCATGCTCCATCCCCATCATTTCGAAATGCAAATTGAGCTCTCTCTACAGTCCTGTGCGCTTTTTGTCGACGACTTCCCCAGATCGAGCCCCACAACCGCGGAAACAGAGACCCTCCTTCGGCGACGGGAGCCACGTGTCCGAGAACGTTTTCACCCGTGAATTCACGCGTTCCCTAACTGTTACACTTCCCAACTACTTGATGATGGGTGGTTGGCATGATGATGTGGTTGACATGATGATGGAAATGCTGACCATGACAATCGTGGTACCATTTTAGTAGCAGTTATATATATATATATCACTATTTTAGTGGACCGTCCCAAATTGATCAACCATGGTTTACTAATCCGGGTTTGACATTACCTTAAAAATGAAGATTTCAATCCATGCAATTTCGATTACAGTAGAGTTCTTTTTTTGTGGCCCCAACAAAGCCAGAAATCAATGGATGATACATTAAGCCGCTAAGCCTAGTATGGATTCTCATATATTCTAGTTGAATCCTGTTTAAGGCCTGGTTTATTATTGGATCTGTGCTGTTCATCTAGCGGGGACGAGCTTTGAGATGCGTGCAAGGAGAGTTTTTTGTGTGTCTGAAAATGGAGGCGACTCACCAACAAAGAAAAATGGAATGTTTACCAACCACCAATGGGATATCATATGGTACCATTGGAATGTTTACCATTGGATGGTGGGATATATATATATAATCATGGGATTTCCATATATTAGTGTTATACAACCATGGGATATATATATATATACACTCTACACTGTATAACCAAGCATGTGATATTCTAGGTGTGTATGAAAATAACACAATGACCCAAAAATGTGTTTCTCCAGTTTGGCAGTTGACGCTACACAGAAGTAGGCTACCCTGGTTGTAAACCCCCATAAGTTTGGATATATATAATCATTTATAATCCGTATAATTAACTATACTATAGTATACTATGGTTATACGTCCACTTATGACTGGAACTGCACTTCCAAGTAGTTACTGTACTTCGTTTTCCTAGATTGACTAGCCATCAATGAGTCATTTTCCAGCCATGTTGGTGTGCCAGAGCATTTCATAGCCAATACCGTTAAACTTTGTGGATCATCGGAAGTTCATCAACCAGCGAGAATGACATCCAAAATGCTGGTGGCAGTCCCTGTTTTTTGGTGCAAGCCATGTTGGTACAACCATCAACTAACCTTGAATACACTTGGTGGTGAAGACGTTGCAATCTGCTTTTGTGATCAACTTGAGCATGAGGGTCCCGCAAAACATTACCAAGTTCACGTAGTTATATAATCACCAACATTCAGTATCTTCCATCGCAGGTTTTGTTTGCAAGCTGCAAAATAATCTCCCCCCTATCCCCCTGGTGCCCAGGACGGCCGCCGTAGACTCACATTATGATATTTTGGGTGGTATAAATCCTCCAAACTTGGAGCTTTGCTTGAGATTTGCCCCATTGGTGGTGTGACCTTTGGGGCAAAGATCTTCCACTCCTCCCTTTCCCTACATGAAATTCATGATTCACGACCTGAATTCACCAAGTTTTACCAAAAATAGTTGGTAAATGGATTGACCAATCTATTGAATGTCCATCCATAGAAGGATATTCTATACCACTGTTGGACTTACGCTCCGCGGCTCAAGATTTACGTTGCACTTCTTGGTCCAATCCACCATCAACATCCATCAACCATCATTGGGTACATGTTGCTGATTGCCTTGCTGGTGAATAAACCCATTCACCAACCATTCACAAACCGAATTCACACCGTGGCCGTCGTTGCAACTTGACACCGGCACTCGCCGATGTTGCAGCTTGGATCCCAAGCTGATTCAAGAGCTGATTCAAGATACCATTTTTCCCAGCCTATTTCCTGAAGTCTTCCCAAGTTCAAACCCCAAGTTTGGTGGTTTCAAGCCCAACAAAAAGGTGCGGTGAAACCAATAAAAGCCAACAAACCTCTAATTACCCAATCATTATATTAATCCCTTCCGCCTAAGAATTAACACCTCTCCAAAAATCTCAAAAATTCTCGTGGACTGTAGTTGATCAGATCATATCCTGGGTCAGTACAATGTGGGCCCCCCATGGCCTCCCGTTTACGATAGCTAAGTTGGTTTAAGAGTCCAATTTCACTATGGTCTATGATACGCAATAACCATGTTTTCTATTGTTTATGATACTTCGAACTATAGTATTCATGGGCTTTATAAAGCAACTTTTGACTAGGGGTGCCCGCATTGTAGCAACATGCGTGAACCACACTTTTGAGACTATACCAAACAACAACCAAACTATGTAAATCATGTTGGGTGGCTTGATTGCTTCTACAATTTTGAGATAACTATCCCCCCATACCCATCTTGGTTGGTTAGAGCTATACCCTTTTGATCAATTATCTACCAGATTGGTCATTCTATAATTCCCGTACACAGTTCAAATGCAATTCCATGATATTCTACATAGTCTATGCCCATGTTCATCAAAACATTCAACCAAGCACATGAAAAAATGTGGTAAACTCAACAACCACTGCCCGGTTTTGGGATGGTGGGATCTGTTTCTGGTAAACATGGGGATGGTTCTCTTGATTGTGGAGGTTTATTGGGAATATCATCCCCATGTTTACCAGAAATATGGGAATATCATTGGTTTATTGGGAATATCATTCAATGAGTTAGCCATCATGGGCTTAATAAGCCTTGTCGGGGATGGTTTCTTACCCAAAATGACCAGATTCTCCAGCCATTTTCATCGACGAAAACATGCCCAAAACCCCATGGAAGCGAGCTGAGAGGCCCCACTGACCCAAGGACCAAGCAGAGGCAGCCTGGTACCCAGAGTCATGCGGGATGTAAGGGATAAACTTCTGATTCTATAGTCACTGATTCGATGGTCCCGGTCTTGTGATTATAGTTATATAATCATATTATAAACACAATGATTATCAGTGACTCAATAATTATCAGTGACTAAGTATCCCATAGGATCCATGTATGGTATATATGCTAACATTGGGGGTATATTGATGGTAAATCTTAGCATATATGGCATACATGGATCCTATGGGGTATGATAATTCACTCTATCCCGTGGTTGACTAACGATCATAATCCAAGAACGCATAAGACCGGGACCATAGAATCCATAGAATCACCCCCCTGGTTGACTAACTGTGATAACTCATGATAACTCACTAATCAATGATTAGAATTCATCACACTTATATATATATATATATATATTTACCAACAGAAACACCCACTGAAATCATTACTACTATAATTCACAAAGCAGGAATAAGGCAAGTTGGGGATAGTTACTATATAATAAGCATTACAGTGACGTTGCGATATGAGTTTAACCATATTACCCCCTTATCAGGAATAATATTTAACCATATTATGCATGTTAACCCATTCGTTATTACAATAATATGGCTATGGGTCAAAATTAGGTACCCCAAAATTATGGATGGTTAATACTAAACTAGACATTCACATCTGTGGTCCCACATCGGTCTTCCATTTTGACCCACATCCATATGGATATATTCCTTGTAATGGGATTGTTCTTCTCATCCCGAAAAAAACTAGTCCAACAAACCTGACGAGTTATAACTAGATTCCAGGACTGCCATCCCCATTAGGGACAGTCGTGCGGTCCCCCAAACGTTATTAGGTCGTTATGGTGGTTTATATGTATAAACCCCATGAATACAAGAGAAGTTCTTGGCGTAAATCCTAAGAAATTGTCCCTGAAAAACGTGGCCCGAAAAAACTCTGCGATTGAACTCATCAAGAAGGGCTCGAAATTCCCATGGAAAAGCTATCCATTTCTTGCTACCCTCTGGCTATTTAACATAGCCATGGTATAGATGGCCTATTCATAGATGGTTTACCGTTCTTAAAAATGGTGGATCTTTCCATGGCAAACTGTTAGTCATAACCAGATGGTAACTCATCAATCAGCTCTAAATTCCCATGGTTACCCTCTGGTAAACTAACATAGCTATAGAAAATCACCATTTTTAAGAACGGTAAACCATCTATTTCTATGGGCCATGGCTTCCATAGCTATGTTAGTTTGCCAGGCCGGGTAAATCCCATCCATTTCTTGCTATCCCATCCAGCCTTCAGATGATCCTCCGGCTCGTTGATCAAGGCATCCTTCAGGGGCGGAATACCCTTAGACCTCAGGCCCGCTGGCTGTCGATCCGATGGAACTGTTGGATGTGGGAAACCATGGCATAATATGGCATAATTACCCATAGCATCCATGTATGGTATATATGCTAACATTTGGGGTATATTGATGGTAAATGTTAGCATATATAGCATACATGGATCCTATGGGTTATAGTAAACTGATCAATACATGGGTAATATCTCTATATAATACCTCCATAAACTGGGGTATAAGTTCGTAATAATGAGCCGACATGGTAATTGAGTCGCAGGAAGTTGGTATACATGGCTAAAAAGATGTCAAAAGTGGTGGAACTAGTGGGCAACTAGTGAGAACCAATTTAAAAAAAAAACTCAGACACCATCATTAGAGGATTTGATGATTTCTTCTGCATCTTGAGATGTTTCTTTTGTCTTCACTCACAACCTGCCCGGGGATATCCATAGCTGCCACCTTAGGAACTCAGCGAACATACGCAAACTTGGGGGATTCAGCATGATTCGACTCTCCTCAAAAGAAAAAACATGTTCGAGATGTGTTTCCAACCCCAGAAAAACAAAGGGTTTCTGAAATGGGAGTGGATTCAAGCGAATTCAAACCGCCATTGTTCGATATGTCACCTCCAAATCTTGATTGGGATGGAAGATCGTTCATCCATGAAAACCTCTAGGCAAATACTAATTTCCAGTCAACAAAAATCATATAAAGTCTACTATAGTTTTCTTAGATTCTACTTATCAACTCTTTATATCAAACAAAAACTGCAAATTAGACTACCCTCCTGTAATTTAACAGTTTGCTATTGACAATGGCCATTTAGTTCGATGATTTACCTATTACAAATGTTGATTTTCCAGTTCGCAAACTGCTAGATTACCAGAGGGTATATCCCATCATTGACTCTCAAGTCACCATAAATCCTACAATGTGGCCCTCCCAGTTCTAAGTTGGTTTAGGTTCACCGTATATAGTTACAGTATACGTCATTATAAACCCCATTATAGAACCATCCATCATAACGAGTACTATATCATACCCGATAGTGGCTTTATGATACTAGAGTATGATAATTAATGTTAAATAATTATTGGAGAGACCATATCATATTAGTATAATATCATTATAATATCATAATATGGTTTACTATCATTATTAGTATAGTTATCATAATATCCTTATTAGTATAATTACTATTATTCGTTATAAACCATCATGAAAATAAATCATACCATATACAGTAAGTACAATGTGGTTATCAATTGGTTTATAAACCCCATTAACGGTAGTTATTTGCGTATCATAAACCATAGTTATTGGAGCTGTATGTATAATATATCATAATATTAGTATCATAAAACCATCGTGACAGGACGGAGCTCTGTGGCTGCTGCCCATCCGGACACCGCCCGGACGCCGCTTCGGTTTCCGGACACCACCACGGCCAGAGCCAAGGTTTCGGAGAACCTCGAAATCGGAAAGCCGTGGCGACCGGCAATTTTTTTGGGTATCTAACCAACAACACTAGGGGTTTAACATGGTTTAACATGGTTTAACATGGTTTAACATGGTTTAATATTGTTTAATATGGTTTAATATGGTTTAATCGAAAAAAATATGGTACCTATAATATGGTATAATCATTGCATATAAAAAAATACTAACAGTTAATTTAGCCATCAAAATCATGGGGATTTAAGCAACAAACAATGGTGGAAATTCATGGGATATGAATGGATATGATGATATTTTCTTGATCATTATCTATCTTCTGTTTCACCAACAAGAAGGCTTTAAATGGCTTTAATCCCAATTATCAATTTTTACAGATATTCTGGGTTTCATTTTATATTAATTAACAATATTAATCAACAAGAATCAAGAAAAATGCTGGGATTTCATAGGACACAACTGATTGCTATGGGACGATTTTTAGGGAAATCATTGGACTATTGGACTCGGTCGGCTGTTCCATGGCGCTCTTCCATAGCTATCAAATGGCCAGAGGATATCATATATATATTATATTAAATTATACATATATTATACTATATATAGATATATTATTATTATTATCATTATTATTATTATATATATATATATTATTATGATGGTTTCTATTGCTTTATATTTTGTAACTACAAGGTCAAGTACAATAACAAGGTTGGGTGGAAATATCTGTAATTAGTTTGGGGATTTTACCAAGGTGACCACCAAATGATGCTGGTTCATACGTCACCTTTGAAGGGGTGAAGGTCACCTTCCGGCCCTGGCATCGTCGGTTATGCTTGAGATGCGTCCAAGTGGGTACCTGGTTGGTGGTTGAGCCACCCCTCTGAAAAATATGAGTTCGTCAGTTGGGATGATGACATTCCCAATATATGGAAAAATAATCCATTCATGTTCCAAACCACCAACCAGGTATGTCTTGTTGAGTCTTGTTGTCTCGGAGGCAGCCTGGAATCCAGCTGTTGGTTTTGTCCCTCAACTGGACGATTTTCTCCATACACAGTGCGATGTCAATGGTTGGATTCTAAAATTTGGTGTCCACGACGCTTTCTTACAAACCCAGGTTCATTGCAGTACTATCAGATGGTTGGGAAACTATTGGTAGCTCCTTGGCTCCCCCTTTAATGGATAGCAAGCTGTTAAGTACCAGAAGGTTAAGATCAACATATTCCACTAAATTATACCATCATATTTCTTGGATGAAACCATTGAATGGGGAATATGGATCATTTACCCTCTGGTAAACTAACATAGCTATTGAAAATCACCATGTCTAATATATTAGACAGGTAAATCAACAAACTAAATATCTATAAATGGCAATTTTCAATAGTTACATAAGTAAATATGTTAGATATCTGTCAAATTACCAGAGGCTAATGGATGAAACCATGGCTTCCCGGCCCAGCTTGCCAGCTTGCTTCGGCCCTAACTTGGCGCCCTGACGCAGCGATGTATCCCAAGGTCATGATACCAGGCAGGCGGTTGTTTCCACGGGCCTGGTCGACGCCACGACTAATCCCAGATTTCCATGGGGGTAGCCAGCCGGTTGGTTGATTTCCATGGGAACTTCCGAAAATCCAATGGATGATTAAAAAGAGTACACCCATGATATTTCAGGAAACCTCCATATATCAATGATTCTAAATGGAGGTTTTAATGGAACATTCACTAGACTCTAAAATCTATAAATGTAATATAAATGTAGATTTTGATGGGAAAATCAACTATAAACAGAGGTATACACACTCTGATCTATGATGCATGCTGTGTCCCCATGCTTGGGAGTCATGGCTCATGGTGTTTTGCAGCACTTCCACCGGGGGTCCGCCCTGCGACCCGGCCCGACCTCGGTGATATAGTCCACCATAGCAGCGACACCACCAGCGTTGACGATGAGCTTCGCCAAATCCGGCGTGTGACCTGCCAGAAACGTCACCACCGATGTGTCCGGTGTCGATAGGGGGAATCTACCCGGCCTGGCAAACATACAAAAAACGATGGCACATCACTATTTTTCATGGGTAAATCACTATAAATGGGCCATGTTCAATAGCTATGTTTGTTTTTACATTGTTTTCCATGTTTTTACAAGAAAAGATAGACCCCAGATCGGCATACCTAAATGCAGGTATCATGCATACGAGGTCTATGTTTATTTAACTGAGAGTAAATTACCAGAGGGTATGGGAATTCAGCGGATGTTGAAACTAAGATTTTGCGGTGAATGATCAATATCAATCAATATCAGATATCTTCTTAAATGATCTTGAATTGTTATTTTTTATCATTTGTTCTGAAATACCAATGCCAAAAATAGGATTTTTCAAACCCGGAAAACATGTGAGTCACCTGTCGTTGAAAGGGAGATTGAATTCGCTGGGGCGGGATCTTTAGGATTGTTCTGGGGTTAACCTATGGAAAATGGATTAAACTTAAGCATTTATAGATGATGTATGATGTTTTACCATGTTTTACCTATTAAAAATGGTGATTTTCTCCATAATGTCTAAGAGCCAGAGGGTAAATACGTCATCAAACCGCATTACCTTATGAGTTTTGGGTTAGGAAGCTTCAGAGTCCTGCGGCAGATCCAATGAACACGTACACCGTAAGAAACGTGTGGTTGTGATATCTCGTCGTAAGAAACGCGTTCAGCTACCCACAGATGGTTTCAGTCTTGTCTTCCAAAACAAACTGAAAATCCATACCATCCACTTTCCAAGGGTCCACTTTCCAAAACAAACTGAAAATCTTGTCTTCCAAAACAGACTGAAAATCATTGAAAATCCATACCATCCACTTTCCAAGGGTCCACTTTGGAGGTTTCCTAAATTCTGGGTAGCCTCAAATCATCCAAATGGTTGGACCAGTTCTTGAAACCCATGTTGCCCTTTTCAAGAAACCATGAGAAACCCCCAGGGCCGCCGGACGTGCGATTTCGCGAATGCAGGTGGCGGCGTTCTTCCTCACGAACTCGTCAATGTCCTGGAATGCGGCAGGGTCAGGGCTGGGTGGTTGGATAGTTCATGGGATTTTCATGGGAGCCAAAAATGTGGCACTCAACCATCGGGATTATATGGGTTTATGGGATTTAAATGTGGTTTATCGGATTTAAATGGTGATAGATGGTGATAGTGATATTATGGTGATTCTGGAATGCAAATATGACACTGTCAGTATCACTTGGAATAGTTGTGATACATTGTTCACAATATCATACAAGTGTATATTAGATCAATAGTTGAATGTGATGAATCTCATAAGTATAAATATTATGGACAAACAAATCTTAGATATACAGTATGATTATCATGTCATGTGTACGTGTATATATATATGTATACACATATCACAGTGCATTCATATTATCATTAACACCTAAATGTGTGTGTTTTTTTTGACACTAATAGTGACGGAACAGGCTTGTGCTTTGAACGTCCCAAGTCGGATCTCCCATGGCGCAGTCCTTCAAGCAATGCAGGATACGTGGGAAGATCTCGGCCTCCACAACAACCTGACCACATCTGACCACGAGATGTGGATCTGTCTGAAGTTGGGCTTTGAACCAGATTAAACCATGGGAGTTTGGTATAGTTATAATATGGTTAATGATTATATGGTGAATATTAATGGTTAATATTAATGGTTATTATATGGTTAATGATGGCTAATAATAATCTGGTTGGTGGTTGACCCACCCCTCTGAAAAATGATGGAGTTAGTGAAAGTCAGTTGGCATGATTATTCCAGAGTGAGTGAAAGTCAGTTCCCAACTGAATGGAAAGTCATAGTCCATTCATGTTCCAAACCACCAACCAGTGATGTTCAAGATTGTACTTGGGAACATTACCTTAGTTGCTTTAGGGAAGATTTTTCAGTGACTATGGGGAAAATTCAATGGGAAACTTAGAGTACCTGGTGAAGTTGGGAAAGAAACTTACCCTCTGGTTATGTCAAAATAGCTATTGAAAATGACCATTTATAGTGGATTTACCCATTGAAAATGGTGATTTTCCATAGTTATGTTAAATTACCAGAGGGTACAACATCTGTGGAAATGTGGTGCCAAGCTTTGGTCGGTGATGTAGTGTTTCCTCATGTGTTTGTTTCCCAAAGCAGAGACTGAGTTGGGCATCAATGAAACTAATTGTCGTTCATTTCATGGGAATTTGCAAAGATCTGGATGAATTATGATGAATTATGATGAATTATGATGAATTATGATGAATTATTGTACTTCACCAACCTAAAACTGCAACCCCCAAAGTTGCAAAAATGGGTATTTGATGGTATTTGACCATCAAAAACGGACCACGTTTTAACTATGCTGAAATATATCTACTCACAAAGAAAAACCAGCGCACCGATTCTTTAGCAAAACCAATTGAGTATGGTGCAGTTCCACTTAAACTATTCAATGGGATTTAACATGACTACTATTATATCTGGGTAAATTATAATAATTCACTAACCTGAATAGTTCGGCCATAAAAGGGGATGATTTCCCATACTAACAAACCATGATTCCAGGGTTCGGTCACAGATTATATGGCTGGGAAACTCTGATTGTAGCTCCAACTGGCTCTCCATTGAATAGGGAATATAGAGTCCCCCAGCTTAGCTCCCACATCATTCAAGCAGCGTCTTTCCAGCTTACATCATGCTAAACAATGATCAAATTCCCCATGTTGCCAGGCTTTTTCCCAACTTATAAGTGGGTTTCACCATAGTTATGGGGGGCCATATCCCAGCTTCTAGGCTTATAGGGCTTAAAATTCCCATGGTTACCCTGTCATCGTCATCAAATGTGGCAAGGGAAAATTGAAAATCCCTCATTTATAGATGATTTTCCCATTATAGATTAGTACCTCCATTTCTAGGAGATGTTCAAAAGTTTTATACCCATTAATATCATTGTTACTATCCCATTCATAGCCATCATTTATTGCTTCATCCTTGTCCTAATTATTGGTCTACAAATGAACATAATCCCTTCTTTTTGCTTCATCCCTATTATTTCCCTATTGGTCTTAGCCATGAAAAATCCCATGAAACTCACAGGCCAACAGCCCCAGGCGGGTGCCTCGGCCAAATCCACCGAATGCTTGGCAATCTGAGCCAGGCAGCTGCAAACCTGTCGGGTCAACGGGCTGAGGATCCGTCCTCGTTGGTTGTGAAGAAAGTCCCCCACCTACTAAGTGGGGTTATCTCATAAGCGGGTGAACTAAGTTAGAAACTAAGCCCCAGTTAGTTAGTAACCACATTTTTAGAATGGGATGATTTTTCAAGAATGGCCAAGATGTGGATTTGATGTTGATTTCATGGGCAAAATCCCGTCGAATGATCCCATAAAATGTACGCTGGTGTTTCATGATGTTACCATACGTAGTTACCAAGTGGGGCAGGTTGTCCCAACCATGCGCAGTAATTATGATTGAATCATGAAAAATGAAGCATGATGTAACCATGAAACTGGGGATGAATTGTGCAATAAGACTGCAATAGCGGGCTCAAATGGACATATAGGATAATCTAAAGTAATCATTGGTATTGAAATAAAAGAAATTGGGAAAGAAGTAACTGACATGAAAATCCAACCAACTGAATCGAATCAACAAAATGTTGATTCGTTTAGGTCAGTGTCATCAACAGGAAAAAAGGCATTGACGAATGGGAAATGGGAAAAGCATCAGAGGAATTTGACCAAACCGAAAGTGCAATGTCACCAAAGGTTGGCAAGAGATTGCACAACTGTGGGGAGTTAAAACTTAGACTTAGATCCCTGGGGACCACAGGTTGACTAGTCATGCTTTTCGGAAAGCAGCCTAGGACCCCAGGGGTACCCGTTCGCACCGTTAAAAAAGCTAACCTGGCAATCGGAACATCAATGAAAACATCCTTTTACAGTGAACATCATCTACAAATACTGCTTGGTGGTATACCTACCCCTCTGAAAAATGATGGAGTGAGTTCGTCAGTTGGGATGATTAATTATTCCCAACTGTTTCTGGAAAGTCATTAAAAAAAAACATGTTCCAGTCACCATGAAACAGTTTTTTTTAATATGAAAATTTCATAGGCAACTGGGCCCATCCCAAATCTCCATTGTTCAAACATGGCATTCTCATATGGGATCCCAGCAAGGATTCCCAGCGGTAGATCATGGGGATCTGGCCCAAAAACGTGGCCCGAAAATCCCAGCAACTCGATGGAGAAAATCCCAAGAAATCTCCATTGAGTTCGTGGAAATTTCCCACCGATGACGGAGAGTGGATCTACGGTAACTGCCCAAGGCGGCCCTGGTTTGATCCATTCATAGTTGATTTAACATCTAGAATGGGGAAGTCCATGGATTTTCGACCTGATCACATGTTCTAAAGTGAGTTCCTAAACAAATCTAGCTTACCAAAATTAGATCAAATCAGACGCTTTTAGCATTGAAAGCCATGAATTTCCAGGAAACTAACATAGCTATGGAAAATGGTCCTTTTAGTTTGATCATTTACATATTCTCTTAATGATGATTTTCCATAGAAACATGTTAAATTATCAGGGCTTATGCAGGTTGATGAACCACATTTTATCAGTTTCTGTATTTTACAAGGTCAGCCAACAATTGGGTTAATACCAATGGGGTGAACCTCAAATCCGCTAAGCTGCTAGCTCTGTTTTGAACCAACGCTATCGGGCAGATCGATGATATATACAATACA
>Ga0126342_10016728_pt1 | contig 12755 bp, 10 predicted proteins | sample Cyp1metagenome_FD_92528 | JGI IMG/M metagenome (GOLD analysis project Ga0126342, IMG submission 92528) | Coral microbial communities from Lord Howe Island, Old Settlement Bay, Australia - Cyphastrea 1 metagenome | ecosystem: Host-associated > Invertebrates > Cnidaria > Coral ...
AACAGTTGAACTTTGGAAGGTTGATATTTTCTTGCCACAATTGACAACGTGTCACATTGAGCGCTATTTGAAGTGGCGCAGAGAGTTTGACAGTTTGACATTTCAGCACAAGTGACCTGGTGATTTTTTTGGACTGACAGTCACCATCCAATCTCCTCAGGGTGCTGGCTATCCAGCTGGAGATCTGACCACGAAGCAGAGAAGCGGGTCTCGACCGGCGTCTGGAGTGAGAAAGGTCGCGAAGGCAGGTGGATGATAGCTCTCCGGCCACATCCGGCCTCTTGCTTATTTTCAAATTCAAGTTGAGAATTTGGAGGTTCAATGCAGGTTGCTTCCGACGAAAAACTGTAAAACTTGCAGAATTTCGCTGGCAGGACATTCTGCCTGAGGAAGAACATGAGACCGAAGCTCTGTTGGCTAGATCCTCAATATCAGAGACGCAAGCAACAGCGGAGATTGTCATCCCTGAGGCAGGGCAACTGTGACATTTCATCGCTGTGTTCACAAGAGGAAGCTTTTTTTCCTGAAATGCTGAAGTTCGTGTTGCAGCTCGATCGTTCAAGTAGGGTCGGCCAGAGACCCAGCTGGTGGCGGATCAGGAGGTAACGACCTCTAGGGCAAACGAAAGGATGTGTCTACAGAATATAGAATACTTGTCAGAACACTTGTGCTCAAGAGAAAGCTTTCTCTTCACAAATTTCTCTTGACAGCTCTTTCTCTTGACAGCTCTTTCTCTTGAAATATCTTTCTCTTCAGATGTCTTTCTCTTTACGTTTCTTTTCCTACATTGTAACATTTCTTTCTCATGACACCTCTTTCTCTTCACAACTCCTTCTTCTGACAGTTCTATCTCTTGTCACCCCTTTCTCCTGACATTTCAGACACCCTCCAGCACTTCGACAGCGCTAGCAGCCACCAGATCGCAAAACGAGATAGCACCAGCCCGCAGAAACATGACGAAAAGCACCTTATCGCAGCGAGTCAACTGCCCTAAGCAACCAGAGGATGCTTAAACACCATCAAGCAGAAAAAAGTACCTTTTTGAAGATGTTTAAGCGGAATTTTACATGGAAACTCATGCAAAGCGCCAAAGTTGGAGCTTTTCTCACCAAATAGCAGCATTGACCCAACGATCGACTGCATTCGACGGTGCTGGGCACCCGATGGAAAACACCATAGCAGGAGCCGACACGGTAAGCAACCCTCCGGTGGATTGCAAAACGCGCACAAGAAAACAGCGCAAAACTGCCTTGAAAAACATAATTCCTCTGCGTGACTGATCTGAGAATAGTTAGACCATGACCCAAGACCGGGCTATTTGCCCACAATGCGTTTTGTGCGAGAGCTCCTCACAAAATGAAGTTGAAGATGTGAAAGCGAAGCTTTCGTTCAAGACTTCGTTCAAGCATGAAGGTCGAACATCTAAAGGCAAAGATTTTGTGCAAGGCCTGATTGAAAAATGAAAGTTAACAGCAAAACAGTTCTCTTGTCACAACTCTTTCTCTTCTCTACTCTTCTCTGCTCTTCTCTTCTCTGCTCCCCTCTACTCTTCTCTTTTCTTCTGTACCCTATGCTTCTGTATTATGCTTTTCTCTTCTTCACTCTTGATGACTCTTTCTATGCATTTCTCAACTTTCCGGAGCATGAAGTTTCTCACCTAATTTTCTTTTATCAAGGAGATAAGCGCAAGGTTCGCACCGAAGAAAAACATACACTGTAAGCCAAAGAAAATCGACACAACTTCTACAGGAACAAGAAGTTGAAGAAGTTGAAGAAGTTGAAGAAGTTGAAGAAGTTGAAGGAGGCAGAGGCCGCTGGGATGAAAAAATGGACCGGGAGCAGGTCCCAACTGCTGGATTGAATGAGGGCATCGAATGGTGGGGAAGGACCACTCAGTTTTTGGGAAAACATGACATGAATGACCAGCCCACCTTCCATTTTTCTTGGTTTCCGAGGCAACGTTGTTGGCGCCAGCATGGAGGAGATCCTTGCGTTAAGTGCCGATGGCCCTAACCTTGGCACTTTGAGTCGTGTGAGTGGCCCCAGTGGTGTCCCCATCGATGTCGGCGCGCTGGTGGAGATGGAAATGCACCCGAGCAGGTTGCCCTCGGCCTCGCGGTCGCAGCCCAGCTCCAGGAGGTCCTCGGGATCCCATACGTCACGGACGTCGGTACATGTCCAGGTGCCGGACGGGGTGTATCCCGGCGAGAAATTCTTTGTGGTGGTGGATGACATGGAATATGAAGTGGTGGCACCTGAAGGATCGGCGCCAGGTGAAATGGTGGCAATGGATTTTTGCAGAGATCCAGTGGAAGGCTCAAAGGTTCTGAGGCCTTCCAAAGACAGTGACAAGTCTGAAAGGAAGATTGATAGCGTGGCCACGGATGTTGGCAAAGCTCCGGGGGAAGGCCAAAAGGTCTTCACAGTGGCCAAACAAAGTGCCACGTCTGAAAGGAAGGACACAAACACCTCTGAGGTCGATTCTGCGGCCACAGATGGAGATTTAGTTTATGTGCAAGTTGCCGAAATATGTATCCCAGGCGAAACGTTTTTTACTGAAATCAATGGTGTTGAGTATGAAATTTTGGTCCCATCCACCTGCCAATCCGGCGACTTGATCTACTTGAAGGTCCCGGCCAAGCGGACCACAGGCAAACTTGTGGTTCCGGAGAAGTCCCCTGCAGCATTGCCTTATGACGCGCCATCATTCTCGACCGATCCCTTGAGTGACACTGGACCTGGCCTGGCAGATGTTCGTGTTCCAAGTGGTGTTCATGCTGGGCAAACCTTTGTGGTGATCATCGATGGGGAGGAATTTGAGGTGCCAGTGCCCGTTTCTCGGCGAGCGATTTGCATGGAATCCCATGGAGTCGCCATAGGTTGCCCCATAGGTTGCCCCATGTTGCCCAGTTTCATGGGTTTCCCCAAGGCTTCAGCCTGGCATTGAGCTCACCTGCCATCTAAGGAAGGCTATGGAGCTGGTGACCTCATGTCCTTGCAGCTGCCATCGAAAGGACTCTCACCTCCTGTGACTGCCCGATGCTTAGCGTCGGGATGAAGTCATGAGAAAAGTCACGAGAACATTGAATCCTAAGTTATGATAACATCAACTTGGAACAGATGTTATCAGAACTGTTATCATTGGATGTTCATTACGCACCCATGCACGGCACGTATAACTTATAACGTCTGTATTGTCAGTTATATCGTTGTCATAATCTCTCGCTGTTCATTACATACCCCAGTTCTGCACCAAGGGCGTCGAAGGGGTTCGCTCCGAGCTGGAACAAGCGCAGTTCACCAAGAGCCTTGAAGAGGTTCGTGCGGAGCTGGAACAAGTCCAGTTCTCCACCAAGGGCCTGGAAGAGCTGCGGGCAGAGCTGGAGCGTGTGCGGGCCGAACTGAAGGAAGTCCGGGAGAGTGGCCTCAAGGAATCGGTGTTCGGAGAACGGAAGCGACTTGAAGATGATGGCAGGTGCCACCGTTGACCCGTTGACTGGATGAGTGGTAGCAAATCACTGGCAGGGAACAATCGGGACAACACAGTTTTGCAGTTTTTCTTTTTAAATGACATGATTTAAAAACACACCAAACCACCCAGACAGAGCTCTAGGATCTGTGCCTAGAATCGTGCCTTACCAATTGAGTGGATAGCTTGTGGCGCGCCAGGTCCCAGGTTCGCTACGCCAGTCCAGCTGTCTGCTGGATTGGTATGACATATATGACATGTCAGAATATATGTCAGAGACGGTCAGAAAATGCGCCAGTCATAGAGATGTCAGAACATATTTCAAGATAGATATGTCAGAGAGCATGTCAGGATAGATGTCACAGGGAAATTTGCTGGAGAACATGTCTTTTCTCCCGTCAGGATCATTGTCAGAATATAGGTCCGTAAAAAACGACATTTCAGAACATATGTGAGGATGAACGTGAGAATTCATGCCCGAATATATAAATGTCAGAATATATGTCAGGAGTGTTAGACTTATTTTTTTCTGTGTGGCAGAGTAAATGTCAGACAATTAATATACATATGTAATCATTTTGTCATTTTTGTTTAAATTACTGTGAGGATCACATGAAGTAGCACGTTTCAATTTTTGGTGCCACTTTTCATGTGAACTCTGAGAGATTTAGACCGGCCAGGCAGTCACTTGTTTGGTCCTGCTCATGGATCCTGTGCCAAGACCCTGATCTCCAAATGCGCGCGTGCTCAATATCTCAATATCTCTCTCCCTCTCTCTCTTATATTATATTATATTATATTATATTATATTATATTATATTACATTATATTATATTATATTATATTATATATATATTCAAACACACACCGAATGAATCCACGTGCTGGATGAAAGGTGACAATACAGCTGCCCATGTCATGGGTTGTGTTTGTGTCCAGAAACATGGGTGAAAAACATGGGCCCAAAAATGGATGCGTACTCAACATTCCTCCCATGGCCCATGAGTTTATTGGACCCAAAAGAAGTTGCTCAGTTGCTCCACATCGATTGCAGGTTTCCGAACGGGTCCACTACATCGGAGTGCTCCAACATGATTGAGATTCAGATTCCGCTCGACTGCTACGAAGGAGTTGGAGAAAAACAGGAAATTCAGCAAGGTTGAGCAAGGTTGAGTGGTGATTTATTCAGGTTTCAAGACCGGTTGTTGGATGCAGGGGTCCCTGACTGGCTGTTTGAAAACCAGTAATCTCATTGTTGACTGGATGCAGGAGATGCGTTTATCGTGGAAGTCGACGCAGCGGAATTTCGAATGGTTCTTGGCCCAGATGTTTGATAATGTTGGAGCAAGGTCGAGCAAGGTGAGTGGCCAGTTGATCCCGTTTGAGGGGCACCTGACTTCATGGGGATGATTTTGATACATCATAGTGACATAGTGAACCATGGGGCCATGGGGGTTCAACCAACCAATCTTTGGATCCGGCCCAAAACAAGTTCCGGACGCCCCTGTTGTCTCAGGTGGTTCCTGTCGGCTGCTCTCCTGGAGAGTTGATTTACATGGACATGCGAGAGGCGGGGTTTTGGCATCGTGATGGCATCGTCTTCATGGATGGTGGTGACCTGGTAACCCATTTCTGAAGGTTCCTTTGCAATCTTTGCACCTTCAAAAGTGGATTTCTTTTAGCACGGAACCATTCAAGCTGAGGAGGTTGAGAATTTCAAGCCATAGATGGTGCACTGTTCCAATCCCCTGAGGGTGCGAGCTACTCAGCTGCACAACTGACCAAGCAGCAGAGAAACAGTTCTCGACCGGCGTCTGGAGTGAGAAAGGTCGCGAAGGCTGGTGGGAGAGACATGGAGAGACCACTTCAGTGGATGATAGTAGTGATATATAGCTTCTCTATGGACTTTTTTCGTCTCCAAGTTCCATTTCTCTGGCAGGACATGCCTGAGGAAGACAGTCATGAAACAGAATCTCTCTTGGCGAGATCCTCAATATCAGAGACGCAAGAAACTCTGGAGATTGTCATCCCAGAGGCAGGGCAGCTGTGACACTTCACTTTCCAATGCTTCCTCTTCCCAGCAGAAAAAAAACTGTGTTGCAGGATTGCTACCCTGGGGACATTTTCGTCATTGAGGCCACAAAGTCGTGATATTTTGTTGCTTCGCTGCCCATTCCACTGAATTGGGTGAGATTTTATTGAGCTTGCATTGTTTGGGGAGATTCAAACAGGGTCGTCTTCATTAGCCAGAGATTCAATCTTCAATATGTCTTGTCGTCTTTTGCACCATGTTTTCTTGTCACCTTCACTACGAAGCGAGCCCTCACCTACAGCAAACAATTCCCCGGTTGCAGAGCTGGTCTAGTTGTCACACAGCTGATGCCGCTCTTCCATCCTTGTTTTTTTTGTTTACTACAACTCCTTCAGAGTTTGTCGCGCTCATTCCCAGTGAATATTGTGTGTTAGATGTCAGGGCATGGAAGCCATTTTTGTTCCGGTGCTCTCTGCTGTCGTATTGGCAATGCTGTTTAGCCAGCTGGCCTACGGTCGAGATTGTATTGCGAACGGAATGGGTTTGGGGGTCTCGGAGGCACTGAAATAAGGCATTGAAATAAGTCAGACTGCCAAATCAGAGATGCAGCCATGAAGTGTTGGGTGGCGAGGAAATCTGATCCTAAATTGATTTGGGAGGGCTTAACCATGCATTATTCCAAGATTTCCAGTAAAAAGGTGCTGGCTTTTGCTCCTCCGTTCTCAGGGGATGTTTTTGGGTCCACATTTTGTTTTGGGATGTTTTGGATCTTTTCTTTTTCAATGCCTTTTTTTGCAGGCGCCAGATCAGAACGAGAGACCGCTGGAAAAAAACTGTCTGTTGGATGCTACTCAAAGAATCCGCCACAAGTAAGTTGCGGTCGATACGCCTTCAGAATCCCCGGGGAGGACACAAAACACGGACATCACTTTTATGCGACATTTGATAACTTGTCTGGCTGGTGGTAACTGCTATTTATTCTTAACCACCTTTACGATGCTGATCACGATGCTGATCGCAATTTTCCGTCATTTTTTCAAGGGGTGGCTCAGCCAAAAACATCGAAAAACCAGTAAATATCCAGACATTTTGCATCTCATTTTGAGTCTAAAGCAAGAAGATCAAAGTTGGGTTCGAGTAGTTCTTCCGCCTTTTTGGGCTAGGCCGGCTAGGCTTCCGCTTTCGTTTTCCAGGTGAAGGGCGCTGAGCTGGAACTGTTGGTCCCAGATGGCTGTCAGCCCGGCGAGCTGATCTATGTCGACTTGCCCAGTGAAGAAGGCTCCAGGGCGTCGGCGGCCTCGGTGGCTCGGCTTTGCTCAATTTTTTTACCCTCTGGTAAACTAACATAGCTATTGAAAATGGCCATTTATAGTGGATTTTCCCATTAAAAATAGTGATTTTCCATAGCTACGTTAAATTACCAGAGGGTAAATGTTTTTTGATGTTTTTTAATGATCCAATTAATGATCCAATATGATTTGATCCAATGATCCATACACCATGTGCCGCCATGTGCAGTGTTCATCAGTGTTCCATGCTCTTCTCGTCTTGGGGCCATTTTGACATTTTCATCGACTCACCTGCGGCCACTGCGCGATGTGCCTGAGGAAAGCATTAGATGCGACAAAGCGAAACCTCTCAGTGCTGCCCGGTGCTTAGCGTGCTGGTTTCTCTAAACATTGAATACCCCAAATCCATCCAAATCCCATGTGTTATCATCAGTGTCCCCATGTTTCCCCATTGAATTGTGGGCTATATAGCCCATGTTTGGACAGACCCATTGAATTGTCATCATTGGATGTCCTTGGCCTTCAATTTCCGTCATGTATCCATGTCTAAATATCGCGTCTGTATCTCTAGATTTAATTTCTATATGGCATGGATACGAATACTGGATACGGGTACCTAGAAAGGAATATGATTATGGCCATTTCGATGCCTTTGGCCTTTGGGTGTGTTTTTTTCTGCTTTTTGATTCAGAGAATTGTGAGGTTAGATTCTTAGATGTTATGAATCATTGTGCATATAACGTGCTGTATGTGGAGATTTCGCAAAAGTTACGCGAACAAGCAGGCGAGTGTGAAACTGCATATGGCATATTGACAGGATTTGCAAGAGCAAGCCCTACAGATGCAACCCGTCGGGGGGATATTTGCGCTCACAAAATGAGCGTTTTTGCAGCAAAATGTGTGTGTATATATATATATATATGTACTTCACCACAGCGCCATAGCGATTTGCTCATTAAAAAAAACACATGTGAATTTGGGCGCCCAATTTAGGGCGTTTTTTGCTTTCGCCGAATCTACATTGTTACCTTTTGGGCAACACTTTTATGACGGATCAGAATGGACACTTCCGTCAGCACTTCAGCATGGTGCAAGTTGCACGTGAAACTGCAGATTATTGGATTCGATTGGATCAAAACGTAAGAACATAGAACGCTATTGCCCCCCCCACCCCCGGGATATGCTAACACAAGAGAAAGCAAAAACGTCAATAACGCTAGTGCGGTTTTCCTTCCGCTGGCAAATACAAGCCCAATCAGCATAACAAGGGATTCTGTGATGCTACTGCATGTCAGCAAGATTATCATGAGGTAATCTCTGATAATCTGGCAGGTGACGTCTGAAATACGAGACATTGTTGTCCGACATGGCGTTCCGAGAATACTAAACTTGGAGTTCGTGAAAGTTTTGCGAAAGTACCATGATATTTGGCGAAGCATGGCCATTTCTGGATGAAACAAGTTTGATCAACAACAACAACAACAACAACAACAACAGTAGCAGCAGCAACAACAACAACACCATTAACAACATTAACAACATTAACAAGATGCATAAGTATAAAATCACACATAACATAACATATGTACCTACATGTACATATGTATCAATATATATATACATACACACATATATATATATATCTATACATATATATATACATATATATACATGTATACATACATACACACACATATATATATATAGACAAATACATACATATTTAAATGTAATCAATATATGATTAACCAACGATATCTATATCATGATTTCTTGATGCTCATCTCCCCAGCAGCCGAGGGCCTGGACGTTCGTGCAGAACTGGCACAAGTGCAGTACTGCACCAAAGGCCTCGAAGAGCTTCGAGCGGAGCTCGAAGAACTGCGGGCCGAACTGGCGGAAGTCCGCGAGAGCAGGCTCCGTTTGTTGGAGATGCCGCGTGTGTCATTAAAAGAACGGAGAGTTTTCACGAGGTGTGTATATATATATATATAAATACTGTATGTTTTTAATACATTAATATTTTAATATATCACCCACTGGGATTGATGGCAGCGACTAGCTGGTTTGCAACGCTGCAGGTACTACAGCGAGTCCTCATCGGGAGGCTCCAACATTCACACAGCGAGATCCAGACTCTCAGAGAGCCAAGAAACGCTGGAAATTGTCATCCCTGAGGCAGGGCAACTGTGACAATGCGCTACAATGCTTCCTCTTCCAAGCAGAAAAAACCATTGACTGTGCTACAGGATTGCCACCCCGGGGACACGTTCGTCGTCAAGGCGGCAAAGTGGTGATTTTTTCTTGCTTGCTGCCCATTTTGTCATTTCCTCTATGATTTATTTGAGACTACATTGTTTCGGGCCGGTTCTAAAAGGGCAGTCAAGATAGTAAAGTATTTACTCTAATTTTCTAGAGCCTTTGTGTTTCTCAACAGTTTTCTTCAATCTTCCGCACAAAGCGAGCCAACACCTACATCAAGCAATTCCCAAGTGCAGCGCTGGTCTCTCAGTGCTGGTATTTGTAAACTGGTCACGTCAAAATAATGTCCGGCTTACAAGAGAGCTGAAGCCCCGTCCACTTCGATCCTTGTTTTTCGTTTGCTTGAAGCCGCAATCTTCCAGATTTTGTCGCGAGCATTCTCAGTGAATATTGTGTGATAGATGTTGGGGCATGGAAGTCATGTTTATTTCGATGCTCTCCGCTGTTGGTTTCTGTACTGAACTGGCAATCCTGTGCTTTTCGTATTGTTTATGGATCTTTATTTTCAGCCCAAGATCAGAACGCGAGACAACTTCTGGGAACCGTTTTGACGCCCATTTGTTGGATGCTACTCAAGGAACAACGAATCCAGCTGGATTCTTCATAGGAAGCAAGCTGCTTTTTTACATGTCCAGCACTTGAGCCCTTCGAGAAAAACAACGTGATCACTTCATGTGAAATCTAATAACTCGTCCAACCATATTTAGGATGATGCAGAACTGGATTCAGAAATGGCGGAAATTAGTAGAGTCTAAGGATGTCTAAGGCCAAAGATCGAAGTTTCATCCATGTTGGGGTTTCTCATGGTTTCAATGATCTTTGGTCTATCCAACATTGATGAAACCATGAGAAACCATGAGAAACCATGAGAAACCATGAGAAACCATGAGAAACCATGAGAAACCATGAGAAACCATGAGAAACCATGAGAAATCCCAATTTTTTTTTCTCTCACCTAACCTGGGGCTCCAGGCCTACCAGGTTTTTCGGGGCGAATTCTCAGGTGAAGGGCACTGAGCTGGAGCTATCGGTCCCAGATGGCTGTCAGCCCGGCGAGGTGCTATCTCTCTACTTGCCGCGTGAAGGCGCCGCGGATTTCAGCCTGCACCAGAATGAAGATATAAATGTATATATATATATAATTACATATATATATAATTACATATATATATAATTATATATATATATACATATATGTATACAGTTTTATATAAATATGTGCTACATGCGTATGTTGGTTTGTTTACCTACATCCGCATCATGGTTTGATCGCTGCTTTGTTTGGCCCTTTCGTTGTGCGGAAGGCCAGATTCTCGAGTTCGAACTGGTGAAGATGCAGGGCGAGAGTTGCCTTCCGCGCCTTGGTCATTGAAGGTCCACCTAAAATCAATATAGTCATGCATATTATGTATGTATGTATGTATGTATGTATGTATGTATGTATGTATGTATGTATGTATGTACTGTATATATATATATTATATATACACAAAATCTATGTATGTTATATGATGTATAACACACACACACATACACACATTAACACATAACATGATGCTTTCAGTATTTGTTATGTATCCTGCTTCTTAACGTCCTGGTTTTGTGGTGCTCACTTCCTCAGGCTTGGTTCCGTGGAGTTGGAGTGGGATCGATTCATCGAAAGCCGCGACGACTCGCTGAGCCTCACAGGTGTGGAATGGCCCTGGTGTTTTTTTGTTGACCCATAGGATCCATGTATGCTATATATGGTAACATTTACCATCAATATACCCCCAATGTTAGTATATATACCATACATGGATCCTATGGGTGATTGTGGGGAGAAAAAAATCACTTACTGAAAAAAGGTTTCGGGAAAATAAAGTTGATGAAGAATGGTTAATGGGTAAATACTGAGCGGTAGAAACCTGAACGGTTTATTGGGGACAATGCAATATGTTCGGAGACCGTACATATTTACCAACCAGTGCAATGGGAGTGGACAGAGGTATTTTTTGTGACACACTTGAACTGTATTGATGCCAGGGAAGATGGACGTCTTGGTTGGCATTTTGGAGCTTTCACATTTACGAAATGATTTGCAGAAGCTTGAAATCCTTTGTGCAATTGAACTTGTCTCGATTGTTTGACCGTGCAGAGTCGAAGGTCACTGCAGTTAGCTTCGCACCTGTCAGGCACAGATAAATTCCTTCGCGTAGAGCTTGAGAATCCTGCCACAGTTGCAGAGCATGTCGGTGCCTCAAAGCACCTCATGTGCGTTTTGACCAAATGTGAAATCAGAGAATCAATTCTTGAGCATTCCAACAGGCATCAACTACATGGCTATATGGATATGAATAAAACTTCTGACTCTTAGTTTGTCACGTCGAATTTTTACTGTCGTTAGATGTTCATCCCCCCCATTCACGTGGAAAATCATTGGTGGCGTGACCCATCCCCAGTTTCCCTGTATGAAGGGACAACTTAGATTCACTCCTGTTTAAATCTCAAATCCTTACCACAGCCCAGTGAAAAGATGGGAGATCACCATTTTTCTGGGTCAAATCTCACTTTTCACGCTGTTTTGGCAAAGGTTCACCATAGAAAAACATCCAAAACACCAGTTTTTTGAGGGATTCTTCGCCGAACTCGCTCAGGTCGCGGCGCCGGTTGCGGCCCAGGCTCAGGTCGCTGCGCCGGTTCGCGGTGCCGAGGGCGGCGAAGGCCTGGATGGTCCGGAGCGGTTGGTGGCGGTGCAGCTGGCAGCGGCAGCGGAGATCACCAGGATGGAGGCCGAGTCATGGAGAAATGGAGTGGTTTTGGGAGGATTCTTTTTGGGGAAACTCAGAGGTTTATATCATTTATATCTATCAGAATCTATCTCTATCTCCATATCTCAAACAATCAATCTTTGTCTTAAGCTATATCTCTATCTATCCATCTGTCCGTCCAATCCAATCCAATCCCATCCCAGCTAAATCTACAGTAATCTAATCTAATCCTATCTTATCCCATCGAGACCTATCTTATCTTATCTGGTCTTATCGTATCGTATCTGGTCTTGTCATATCTATCTATCTACCAACCTAGCTGTCTATCTGTCCACCTGCCTGCCTATCTATCTATCTATCTATCTAATCTAATCTTATCCTATCTCATCTCACCGCACCTCATCTCATCTCATCTATCTCTATCTCTATCTCTCTGTCTCTCTCTCTCTCTATCTCTCTATCTCTCTCTCTCTATCTATCTCTATATCTCTCTCTATATCTCTATCTACCTATATTTATCTCTCTATCTATCTATCTACCTACCTATCTATCTATCTATCAATCTATCAATCTATCAATCTATCAATCTATCAATCTATCAATCCATCAATCCATCAATCTATCTATCAATCAATCAATCTATCAATCTATCTATCTATCTACCTACTAATCTACCTACTAATCTACTAATCCACTAATCCACTAATCTACTAATCTACTAATCTACTAATCTACTAATCTACTAACCTACTAGTCTACTAATCTACTAATCTACTAATCTACTAATCTACCAATCTACCAATCTACCAATCTACTAATCTACTAATCTACTACCTATCTATCTACCTATCTACCTATCTACCTATCTACCTATCTACCTATCTACCTATCTACCTATCTACCTATCTACCTATCTACCTATCTACCTATCTACCTATCTATCTATCTATCTA
>Ga0126342_10016729_pt1:5000-12755 | contig 12755 bp, 15 predicted proteins | sample Cyp1metagenome_FD_92528 | JGI IMG/M metagenome (GOLD analysis project Ga0126342, IMG submission 92528) | Coral microbial communities from Lord Howe Island, Old Settlement Bay, Australia - Cyphastrea 1 metagenome | ecosystem: Host-associated > Invertebrates > Cnidaria > Coral ...
TGTGTGCCACAGCCAAAAATCCGCAGTTGCCACGTAGATATGGAACATTCATGGTTTTCTCTAGGAACTGATCGACTGTGGTGATTCTCCAAACGTAAAAAAATGCTAAGGGGTCACCAGAAACTTGAGGTATGCCGTGTACAACTCAGCGGATTGGGGATAAAATGGCATAAACCAAACCGCATCAGCTGAGACGAGTTCAAGACTGGTGAAGCAACCTTTTCAAGGTGTAAATCTATATATATATATATATACATATAATAAGTTCCCATTTAGCCAGTGCCATGGTTACTGGAATCCAAGTTTTTTGACCCCGCATCTTGGCAAATTGCAGCAACTCATAGCAACTCACAATCCATTGCCACGATTCCAAAAACTATAAAACAGCGATGAGCACGATTTCAAATCTTAAAGTATAAGAACTACATAACTACATATTACATATTGTATATGTGTATTTTTATAATATATATATATATATACACATTAACTACATGAAGTAAATGAAATCAACGAGGACCACACCTCGCCACCACCGGTACGAAGGTCCACGTATTGAACGCCCGACGCCAACTTCACCACCTTCGGTGCAAGGGATCTGACCAAAGGCTGACATTCTGGTCATGGAAAAATGGATGACAATGGCCCACCAAAGTAGATGACTAAATCATTTGCCTACCTATATAAACACAGTACCTATTAAAACGGGTTGGTTAGTGCAATATCCATTCTGACGAGCAAAACAAAGTAACATCACATTTTTTCAAGGATGTTTTATCTTATATGAGGTGGGGAAGTTTCAAGTATCAGGTTTGATTATCAGAAGGTACATGTTTCTTTCCCAAACAACACATTTCTTCATTTCAGGGAAATGTCACTGCCCAAAAAAAACAAGAACAAACACACATCGATTTCCCGTGGCAAAGATGCGGTCTGGTTTAGGGAGGTGCAACGATGATTCGGTCTTGCCACAGGACACTGACAAGATAATCCCACCCCCTGTGCGAAATACATAGCCTCAATTGCTGGTACATTCCTCTGGGCTTTCATTCGAGATTTCATATTTTGGGGGAATATATGATTCAGGAATGAGATGCAATATGATGTAATAATATGTAATTGTCACTGATAAAAATCCACAAAACTGAAGCCAGCTATAGCCAGCTATAGCCAGGCCACTGATCATCCCATCCCTGCAATGGAACCCCATTGCATGGCCTCAAATTGTAAATCCTAACGGAAAAAAATGTTCGGGGAATATTTCGTAAATGGGATTAGACATGAATTACCCAGGGTAGACCATATTGTGACTGCTTGAAACTGATCATTGTGACATGAAAACCATGTGACATCAACGGGTTTTCTCTAGCGTTCTCAAATCCAATACCGCATCATCATACCACTATTGGTCAGACTCGCAGCTGCACCACAATGTCGCCATCGTGAAACCAAAAAAAAAGTATTAAATGGTTGTACATGGACTTATCTTGCCAAAGTATGCACAGCAGGAGGTATACCTTTTTGCTTGTCATCTGTCAAAATCGACCTCCTTCCTCATTGATGGATCCCTTCTTTCAATGTGGCGAAGAATTCTGAAACGCAAGCCATTAAATGTGCGCATAAAAGGTAGTTGGCAGTGCTCTGCATACGCCTTCATTGCTTCGTAGATCTCTTCAACTGAGTACACAGAATCACTTGCTCGGGGAAGGACATTCACTTGTTTCAATGTCTGTGCCAAAGATTTAATGGTTTCAGTTTGGTTCTTTAGCATCCGCCACTGTCCTGCAGATTTTGTTGATAGGAATGCGGCATGAAGTTTCTCATCAAAGTCAGTGCTCTTGTCATCAGGATCAGGCAACAAACCCAGCTTCCTCAACCCCTTCTTGTGTTCGGATAGATTGACAAATACAAACATGGCTTCAGAAAAGTCTGCATTCAACTCATTGTCCAGGAAACCGAGCTTCATCAGAGCTTGAGCCGTCAACTCCAGTGAATCTTTCAAAATGAAAGGGCCACCACCCTCGAAAACCGCCCTATTCTGCGAACTGCCATAGGTATTCATTTTGCGTGACGTTCGTGTTGGCTTCGTAAAGGGAAGCAAAAAAGCACAGTTGTCAGCATTGCCTTCCCAAGACTTGTTGCCAGCACATTGGTTGACAAGGTCATGCACACATGCAACTGAAACCTGATGTGGGAAGACTGTGAGTGGTCCCAGCTGATTTGCAAAGCAAAATTTGGCACACTCGTGGTGAAGAAAACCACCTGCTTCCTGTCTGTATCCCAACTTTCTCATGAGTTTCATGACAGTTTGCTCCTGTATCACAAACCTATCATATGGAAGGTGTTGGAGTGTAGAATCCAATTTCACTGATCCCGTCCCATCTGGATGAAGTACAGCCAAAACTTTCGAACGCCTCTTGCGTAAGAGTTTTAGTGGAAGAACCTCCACACCGGCACTTTTGTAAGCCGAAATGGTACCAAATTTCCGTGCTTCAACTAGCACCTGGATGCGGGTCCCCATGTCCTGCAGCTTAGAAATTGGCGCGACAAAATCAGTATCTCCTGTCAGCAAGGCCAAGCCATGAACATCTGAAAGCCTTGACAGCTCTTGCATCGCATGTACAATGGCTTCATCATTGGGTTCACTTGCAATGGCAACTGAATGGCGGGGAATCGTTTGAAATCTGATACCCGGTTCTTTCATAAACGCTGCCCACATCTTGTTCTCAAGCCTCCCAGGCTCAACAAAGAGAGTCGTATGAACCTGGTATCTGTCCTGGTTCAATCTGATGATGGCTGACCTGATCATCTCAACACTGAAGGTGTCAGCATCCACCAAAAGCTCAATCCTGGACGACGGTGCCGTTCTTCGGCGCACTCCACGGCGTGGTCTTGCGCGAAGGCTCACGAATACCAGATGCGCACCGATCAGCAGGGGTGCAATCGGCCCATCTGGATGGGGCCCAGGTGGCACAGAGCACAAAACGCGGCCATGGCGGTTGCCTAGGCAAGACCGTGGGCATGCTGTGAAGCTGCGCCCGGCCAGTGATGTCATGGTGACCCAGTAGTTTCTTTGCTCTGGGCCAAAACTTTGGGCGTTTTGAAGGAACCATCGGTACCGATACCCTATAGTGCAACACTACCTTAACCAAAATCAGCACTTCGATGCGCTTGGTATTATCAATCCACTCACCAATCCACCAACCAATTGGTCCCGCGCGGCCTCCGAACCGTCTTCCAGTTTTATTCGCTCCACTTCCTGAGCCGTGAGTTCTCACACGCCCTGCTCAGTTTGTGGCCTTTACTGAAACCAAGCGTTTCATAGAAAATCTGTTTCCCCGGGTTTCGGCACCCCTTTCAAACAGTGACCCTTGATCACCTCACGATACCCCTCAGCATCCACAGAAAATGGGTATCCCAAACAACCTCCACCAGTAGAATACCTCATACCGAGAGAATGACACAACACCAAACGCTGACCAGGCCACTTCGAGAGACAAGATATAGTCCAATGTGGCCGTGTCCCCCCTCTGCCACACCCAACCAGTTGTTGGAGCACAACTTTGGATCTGCGGATATTCTTCCAGCAAGGACTTTCAACCTCCCAACAAATCAATTGATCAAGGCTCTTGGGAGCCCGTGATTTGAATGTCAACGCCTGATAAACCCTGGATGTTTTTTTTGCATCGGGGGGATTCTCCCAACTGATGTCATCTGCGAAAGCCCATGGGCCCATCAGTTTAAGGCCCAGCGTCTTTGCTTGAGCGCATCTGCTTCGCACGGCTGGGCGCGGCACATGTGAAGCCTACGGACGTTTCAACAGTTGGAGGATAGGTGGTTGTTTCAAGTTTCTTCTGGTAAACCAACATTCCCGTCACTGGGAAACAGAGCGACCCCTGTGATAAACCCGAATTCGAGGTCATCATCATTGGATATGGTTGGGCTCACCTTAACACAAGGATGTCTTGATCTAAGAGACGAGTTAAGAAAGAAGAGGGATCTTCCATTACCATTTTGGACTGCCAAAGGGGAGGTTTGTGGTAGGACAAATTTTGAAGTTTGCAAATGGCGAGCAACAGAGTCACGCCCTTGCAACTGTTCTTATACGTTTGGGACGCTCCGCCCCCAATCCTGGTGGCTACATGGCGACTTCAATTGACTGAATCCCGCACTATTCCCAGCATGGTGTCACGAAAATAAGAACATGTAAGAACTACCCCGTCTCGGCCATGTACCTTGAAGCTACCAGTAGTGAGTTCATCTGCGACAGGTGCCATGATGAATCACCATTTCTTTCTGTTGGAACACATCCATGAGACCATTGCTGGCACTTTCCGGGTTCTATTTACCCCATGTTACGCACATGGCCAGAGTCAACCAATATATGTTTATGTTATGTTTACAGGAGAAATTCATGGATAACTCTCACTAGACTAAAATTTGGAGCAGGTCTTGTTTATAGATTCGTACATATCATAATGGACCACTAAAAGCGAGGAACATGTTTGGTTCAACTGACATGTTTCCTCACAAATACCCGTTTCTTGGCAGGGTAGGTCTCCTGAACATCCTTGTTTGTTGCTGAAATCCCAATCTTTGATAGTTCTAGTTGAATAAATTGGGATTTCTCACTGAGAAATCAGCTGACAGTGAAATCCCATAGGTGAAATCCATAGCTGATAGGTGAGCTGATGGTTCTATCCTCATGTTTGATAGTTGAGTTGGCTTCAGCTCACCTCCCAAGAGGCTGCCAATGGCCCACAGACTGCGCCGGCCCAACGTGCAGGCGCTGAAGGCCGGCAACGCCGCCGGCGCCGAGCCTGAAGTCGGAGGCTGGGGATGAGCCAAGCACCAGTTGTGTAAGTGATCATGCTTGGGGTATAAATATGGTTGCGTATGATAAATATGATAAAAAAATGGGAATATGAAATATAATAATAGAATATTGTATATATATATATATGGATATGTATATATATATATATATATTATATACAATGGTTGAACAAAAAATATACATATAAGTTATATATATGTATACCCACCATTTGTTTAGAAAAACACATTTTTATCTCAGTGATCATTGTTAGGATAGAATTGGATACCTTCTGGAGGTCATTCGGCCAAAATGGGGAATGTAGAAATCAACCAAAATGGGGAATATAGCGGCAATGCATTACCTAAAATAGTCGTAGTTAAGAACAAGGTATTTGGCTATAAAACCAACCATGATATGATGATATCGGGACATCATGGGGATATCATCGACAATATTTGGGATTTCACTGAGGAGCCCAACAACAATTCGAGTTTTTGGCTTCGGATCCCATCCAAATGTGGGATATATCCACCATAAATCCTAGCTAGCCTATAAGCCAACTTACATCTCCCCTACTGTGGGAAAAATGATGGGTTATGTAACCAGTGGAAGGACTGGGGTAAGGTCTCTTGGCCAAATGCTGCCAAATGCAATCCCACCACATCACCCTCATGACAATCCCTAAACACTTCGGATACTACATTGGAGTTTCTGCAAGGTGTTTCATAGTTGTCATATGGATAAGGATCAGGGATGATTGGGGATGATTTGAGCAACAACATACATTATTGTCCCATATGTAAAGCCGGTTGGTGGCTTCCACCTGTTGCAAAAACATGAATTAATATGAACTAATCAATCTGGGATCATCACCATCACCATCATCACCATCACCATCATCATCATCATCACCATCATCATCATCATCATCATCATCACCATCATCATCATAATCATAATCATCATCACCATCATCATCATCATAATCATCATCATCACCATCACCATCATCACCATCACCATCATCATCATCATCATCACCATCATCATCATCATCAGCATCATCATCATCATCACCATCATCATCATCATCACCATCATCATCATCATCATCCCCGAATGGGGGAACATCATTATCCATGTAAGGCTTGTTTCCGACCATGAACTTCCCATTGCGTTTCACCTCTCCAAGCCGAGCCTGTGGCTTGCACACGGCGCAGGGCGCGCCCCCGCGGTGTGTCGGCATGGCGCCCCAAAGCGGTGAACATGGGAGGAAAAACTGCAGGATTTGTCCCGCATTCACCGGCCAAAGATGCGAATGTACCTGAATTTATTTACCTGGATTGATTGATGTGAGGAAGTGATGTCAAGCTGGTGACTAGCCTTTGACTGCCAGTTCGTAAAAGGTTTTGGAATTTCAATCATGCTCCGCAACTAGCATTATCTAGCATTCTCAATTCTCCTACAATCAGAGAATCTCTGCTGTCAGGCCCTTGGCCATTCCGAATCGGTGCCCTGGGATGGCCGAATCCATTTTTCGCGATCCTTGCAATCCTGGGTCACAACTGCTGTATTTGTACTGCAATCTTCAAGTGGTGACCAGCTGGTGAATACTCGAGTTACATGTGCTGGCTAAACTCCAGATCCCTCTGCATCCTGGACCCAATACTGAGTCACTGCCAACGAGTAGCTAAAGTAAAGCCAACGTAAATCCGCTTCCCCCAAAATAGATCCCAAGAATTCCTCTTAGAAATCTAGCTAGATTCCAGATTTGGTTGGCCATGATTTTTGGAAACACAACTAAGTCCGAACAATAAACTAAGTCCGATTCAAATTTGGGCTTAAATAATTTCGAGGAATGATAATTTTGTGCCAAATTTTGTTGGCTATAAACTATACCCTCTGGTAAACAAACACTTTGCGAACTTGGACATGGCCATGTTAACATAGTTGATTTTCCCAGCTATAACATGATGATTTTCCATAGTTTTCATTAAAAATGATGATTTATCCATTAAAAATGATGGTTTATCCATTAAAATGATGGTTTATCCATTAAAAATGATGATTTTCCCATTAAAAATGATGATTTTCCCATTGAAAATGATGGTTTTCCATAGGCTACCCCACACTGAGTCCGAACTTTCCGCGTGGCGCGTTTCATTTTTTTCCGCGTGGCGCGTATTCGATGCTCAGCTTCGCCACCAGGCCACGGCATTTTGGAGACCCTCCAAGGCACTGCTCACCTCAGAAACTTCTCCCGGAAACATGGGGAATAGTTTTCAGCAGGAAACATGAGTTGAAAGTAGTTGAAAACAAGGTTTTCAAGGATTTAGTTACATATTTTGGAAGCATCCAAAAGTTGCGGAACATTTTTTTTGTTAAGTATGAAAAAATGATTAACATTTAGGATTTAGCATGATTTACCCTGAACTTAACATGACTGAACATGAGATCTCGCCACTCAATTTTGGTTTCAACTACCATCATTGAGGATGGGGGTTGAGGGTCGAGGTGTAGCATAGCTACAGTTTTTGTTGGTCAGAACAAGTGGGAAACTACGCAATGATTCTACTGGAAAGAACCCCTGTTGAACAGGGCTCCATGTGACACTTCCCCAGCACCATTCTACCGAACATTTTTGGGCCTGAGTCAAGATCATGGAGCCCCAACACGCCCGCGCAATGGCATCATATTTTGAACACGGAACCAGCCACTGTTTGTCTGAGAACTATATGTATATATATATTACCCACGCCATTCTTTGAAGAGGCCACAGTTTACCCCGAATTGCATTATCAAATCTAATATATATATATATAATCTACCCCGCCCACATAGAATATGGAATTGAAATTTCGGCTTCCCAGGGCATCCCCATAATTGAACTTGAAACAGGATACTTAGAATACAGTTGACGTCAAAAAACCTATACT
>Ga0126342_10016730_pt1 | contig 12755 bp, 10 predicted proteins | sample Cyp1metagenome_FD_92528 | JGI IMG/M metagenome (GOLD analysis project Ga0126342, IMG submission 92528) | Coral microbial communities from Lord Howe Island, Old Settlement Bay, Australia - Cyphastrea 1 metagenome | ecosystem: Host-associated > Invertebrates > Cnidaria > Coral ...
AGACGCCTCGCGTCCCCCGCTTTTTGAGGCAAAGACTCGCCCTCCAACTTCTTTGTCGAACAGGCCCTGCACACCGCAGATCTCCCAGCTTCACCACACATGCAAGAAGCATTCCCAGCGGGCCTCAAAGCCGCGCAATGGCCACATTTGGGCTCATAACCTGTGATTCACCAAGTTCTGCCCACACACACCCCAAGCTGGATAGCTACCAAGACAGCTACCAGGCATGGAGGCACGCACCGGGGCAACCGGCTCTTAAGGGCTTCAGCTACTCACACGCATGTATATATGCAGTGTCGCCCCGAATCTGTCGATGTGACGAATTACATGTATATTGTATGTGTATGTGAATATCATGTCCAGCGTGAAGGATCTGTAAACCCAATGTTTTGGGTTTTGGATGGTTTTGGTACTTGTTGTCTTTCCTCAACTTTGTTGATTTCCCATGATTTTCCCCTGTGCAGTCCCAAAAGGTGGGTGATGTAATTCTTGCTTGAAACGCACATTCATGTAAGGGAGCTTTGCATGGAAGTATAATGATGTATATAGTGATTGTTTTCATATTGTTCTTTGATGTTCTTTGTATATCGTCACGTTCACAACTTCGTCTCATTAGTAAGTGGATGCAGCCCATATTCACTCGCATGCGGCGAGGATCAAAGAATAAGGACAGAAGTAACGAAGAAAGATGAAAAAAAAGTAAATACTGGTTTGCCAGAGTGTGTTGTGCCTCTTCTCTCAGCCTTTTTTTCGTGGCACGCTGGCTAAACTGCATAGACTGGTCACTATAGCACGTTGGTTTGTACACGTTGGCATACGCTGGGAGTAGTTTCAAAATAATACGAAACAGAACTGGTGGCCTGCTGCAAGTGAAACGAAACTCCGAGTGCTGAAGGTGAAAGCCGGCGCTCTCCAAACTCCCGAAGCGGTCAGAGGCGTGAAAGCTCCTTGCAAAATCCCGTAGAATACCCTCTGGTAAATTAACATAGCTATCCTTTTAATGGCTAAATCATCTATACATGGTCCATTTTCCATAGCTATGTTAAATTACCAGAGGGTACATAATGTAAATACATGCATGTGAATATTTTTTGTTTACCAGCTGATATTCTTTGTCGTGCCGTGGAGGGGCAAAGAGCAGCAAAGTTAGGCACCAATGAATATTTTCTTACATTTATATACATCAACTATCAGTTAATCGTACCTGTAGTCATTATTCGTCAGCATCAACATGTTCCCATGCCCACGGTTCACGCAGTCACCACAGTTCTTAAAAGTCAGGCCTACAAGATCAGTATCATTTCCCTGGGAAGTACAACCTAATCTTGAATACCGTCAAGTTACTCAAGTTTGTTTCGTTGATATTCACTCAGTTGATTGGACTTCTCTGATTGATGAACAATGGATCCGCCTTGAGCGGCCCTACCCTGAAAGCAAGTGACATGACAGAGGCACATTGGGGGTCACCGAGGTACCCGGAAGCAGTTTCTAAGCTTCCAAGCGTGCCAGGCGATCAGACTGAAGGGAAATCAAGCGTCACAAGTTGTGGGATGGCTCTCCTTCGAACTCCTTCGTTCAAACATTTTTTTTCAGTTGCCAGCGCTCCATAGGCAAGCCACACCGACCAATAGTACACAGTAGCATTTGGATATATTATGATATATTTGGATGCATTTGGTGGCACCATCCTCAAAAAATGTAGACCTGAAAGGCTAGTGGCAAGTGCTGGCAATGCACCGATTCAGGGAAGTCGACCGATCTCTAGATGACATGATCGCTTGTGAAGATATCAGAATCTGTGCAAATGATGGTTTGTGATCGATTGTTTTTTCCTTGAAGAGTTAGAGTCATCATTGGTGCAATATAATCCTTATATGTATGGACATTCTCACGAGAGTTCCGCTTTGGATCGAGCGAAAGTGACAGCACAGTACATTTTGAAGAGTATGGCCCAGCAAGACTCACAAATAGAAGCCCAATGAGCAACACATCTGTTGGGATAGGGGATTTGTTATGCTACCTTTGTGTCTACAAGACAATGAACTAATCCATTAAATTATATTATATTCCATTATAGTCTGGCAGCCTGGCAGATAGTGACTGAGTCTTGCCTTTAAGAGAAGCAGTGTTACCCACAGTGCGAAAGATAACACTTTGAATTGCAAAGTCTAGAGAACGATAGAGAAAGTACTGTAACATTTTATTTCGAGAACAAACGCCGTTTCCAGATTAACGATTTTGGATCAACAAACATGTATTGATCGCAAGGCAGAACCTCTCTCGCCGCCGGACCTTCAATTGGAAGTGTAATAATACAATTTTCTGTCCCCCTCTCGGATACGCAGGGATCCAAACTAGAGCTCTTCAGCAGTTTCGCCAAAAACATCACAGGAACGGAAAGGTGCCATCCTTCAATCTGTCAATGACTGGCACAGCCTTCGCAAAATGCGAAGTTGGTGCAATTGATTCTCGACCACAAGCACCGAGTAGGGTTTGCTTGGGGGCGCGCTACATTTTTACGAAATACATAAAAAAATACAATGTTGCGTGAAGATGTGCAGTGTCAAATAGGAAGATATAGCACGACCAATTTTGCATGTTTTATTGCATAGAAGAGCACATGTCATTTCTGAAATCCTGGAGCCGAATATCAGGCATGAGTTTCCTCGGGTAGAGTCGTCGTCCCACACGAGAATCAAGCTGTTTGACATTCTTGCGCTTCAAAACAGCAGTACATAATAGATATGATTAATACCTCAACTTGAACCTCTGTGAACGTGATGACATGTTGGCTACCCAAACTAAAAAGGCAGACAGCAGATCCGCGTTCAATGCGACTTGTTCTTGCGCAGCTCGACAGACTTCTGTCTCAGTCAAGATGATAGTCCATTGGGATCCATTCGGAACAGGATTGGCGCAAGTACAGACAAGATGAGGAATACCACTCCACTCTATTAAGCAGAGGTTTCATTTTGATTCATTTTGCCTAGTCAAGTCACTGGAACCTTGCTTTGTAATGCTTTGTATACCTATTCCATCCTATTCCATCCTATTCCTGTGGTCATGGCAGCCGTTGCTTTCAGCAAACCAGCTGCAGTGCAGGGTACCTCAGAATGGGAGGCATGGGGCGCGTATTGGGAAGATCGAACAAACAAGAATGTAAACACATGTAAAAACGATGACTGAATAACGAATTACGACACCTTGCAGGCAAATAGAACGTACGTAAAATGCTAATGTGTTTACAAGCCGTTGCTTCTACATCGCTTGCAAGCTATTGAGAAGCAGCAGGAGAAAGCAACAAACCAAAACCAATCACAACATGATTGAATAACAATTCACTTCTCTTTGAAGCAGCAGGACATCAGCCGTCATTAGCCTACTCTCCAAGACGTACAACACCCTCGAGCACATCATTTTTCTCTGCCGTTTGTGAGACTTACTGGTGCAATCTGTTGCAAAAAATCCTGCTTTTGTTCGACGTTCTGAGATCATTCTTGTGTTTGTTCATGGCTCCACATGGCTCAAAAGCTTAAGGAGTTTTCAGGACCAAATTAGGTCAACAGTCCAACGTCAATATTTTTTGACACATCCTGAATAAGACCAGATAAGACCAGATCCCCAATGGCAGGACTGTCAAAATCCAGCAGAAAGATGGTTTAGACGTGCACATGGCACATGCACACAGAGTTATGACGGAGCCTGGTGCGGCCAGCAAAGAGTGCCAATCGAGCATTAACATTAGAATATATATGAATATATATATATATATATATATATTAGTTAGATATAGTTAGATACTGTACAACAATGTAGGGAAGACTCAAGCGATGTAGGCAAAGAGCTAATAGTCCACTGAATCTCATATCATTTGATGATTCTGATTGTTTCTCTCTTTTTGACTGCGCGTTGACTTCGGGTGATTTGTGAAAAGAGCTCACTTTGCCAAATTTACTTCGCCATGGACCCTAAACAGTTTGAGGAGCTGAAGGTCAGCTGCCCTGGGCTGAAAGATGCTGACCAAGTTGTTCAATACATTTCAACACAGTTGGACATGAAACCATATGACTCATGACAATATGACACCTCTCAAACTGTCTCAAACCCGTGAAATCCTTTCATCTCGGTCCGCTCGGTGCTTACCCTTGTGGAGCATAGGAACAGGTGGTACCAGTGGTACAGTGGTACCTTGCAAGTCTCAGTGAGATTGACAGGAGAATCTCTGGGACTTTATGAAGACCGAGCATCTCGTCTCAAATGGTGATTCAGTGCAATGATCGAACAATATCGAACTTAAATGTTGTCTGCCTGTCCATGCAATGTTGAGAGAACTCTTTACGAGAAAGGGCATGTTGCAAGTGCATCTCTAAAGCGGCATCACTGGATATTGCTCACATTCTTGTTTGCCACAATTGCTAGAGAGCCCGACACAAGAGCTGATAAGGGAATTCTATCAACATGCACTTCCCATTTGCCAATGCTTGCCACGTTTTCATTTGTGCGCATGATCGCCCATGATAGACGTTAGACATCGTTGGACCAACAGAGCATAACAGATCTCCAATTGCACCTTTGTACTGCGCTCCAGCCTGCGCGCCAGACAAACATGAAAACAACCCTCGTTTAGCATGCTTGAGAACACTGCATTAACATGTGTTAACTATAGGGCGGATGCTGGGCAGATGTGGATCTCGTTTGTTACTTGTTATGAGTCGTTTGTAGTATTTCTCTCAAATACTTTTAAACATGGTGAGTTGACGATGAGTATCATGATTGTCACACACGCGCAGGATTTACCCAAACGAATTGCGGCACATCAAGGAGGTGCCTGGCATGGAAAGCAAATGATACACAGGATATCAAGAGTTGAGATGTTCGAAATGTTCACATATCATAATGTATAATGGGGCCAAACATTAGACACTTTATGATAATGTGGGCTGAGGTTTTTGATGGTTTTTGCATGGAGACGAGCAAGTAAAACAGCCTCCCTTTTCTGGATGAAACTAATCAATTCCTTGCCGTAAGCACCGTAAGCACGGACAAAGGGCGCACAAGCCAACTGCGTCAACCAAGCGAACTTGACCATGTTTTTAAGATATTGAGACATCAAGACTTGAGTTGTGTAAACTCCGAATGATTGACATGTTTATATTCGTTTCGACGGGTTGTTTTGTTGTTTTGTTCCATTTGTATCCATTTGTCGTTGTTGTTTATTTCGTTGTTTTATTTGTTTTCAGGTGAAGGACATCCGCTCCAACGGACCGAGTCACTGGAAACAGCCGCAAATTATGTTCGAACTGCGAGAGAAGGCGAAGGCACCCGAGCTCCGAAAACACGGTGGCTGCGTGTACAGTGACATGTTTGACATGTAGATTATGTGTTAATACATGTCATATCATGTCATATCATTAAGAATCATTGAAGCATACTAAGATTATCTAAGATTGTACTTGCAGTAAGTACATGCTTTACATGTGTATGAAATATGGTTAATTCCGATATAAAATACTTCATGCATATAAAATATTATAACATTATAGTGCATTGTACGATATATAGTATATGGAGTTTGATGCAGTATCATAAGGCATTATCTGATGTCTACAGGTACAGGGCAGATATGTTTGTATCCACATTTTAGGCAACAGCTATTATCCCGTAGATGCGAACACACACACACACACTATATATATAATATTATATAATATTATATAATTATATATATAATATATACACAGCCATGTCAATACACGCATACAAACCAGTTGTCCTTGTAATGGACAAGACACGTGCCCGGCCCAATCATTAATTCATTGCTTGCATATTGGGACTTTCAATCTCTTTCAAACGCATAGCTGAAGTATTTGAACCGCATATCCGTATCCATTCCCACAGCCTTGTGTAGTGGACTCTCGTCCAGCGGAGGTGGACTGCGTGCCTAAGCGTGTAGCCACATGTTTGTGTAAGTGTCACTTTGATGATTCGCGTGCCCCGCCCACTGCCACCCTCTCGGCACGCGGGAAGGAGTCTGTGCCCATGCTTGGGCAGGCATATGCTATGCCTTTTTATGGTGTAAGTGTTTGGCTTATGTTAAGCCTGTACGCCCAATGCTTTTCCCATTCCGCAAAGAGAAAGGGGCCGCTGCTCGTATAATTACTCAGGGTGGACACGGTGCGGGTTGCAGTTAGCGTTACTAACCTGTGCCTTGTAGATGTCTAGTGCGTAACGGTAACGCTTTAGGTAAGTCTGTCCCTACGAAGATAATTTGAAAAAAAAGTACGAAGACTCCAAGCAAATCTTGCAGTACTATCCTTTAGAACCTTTGGACACTACATACGCACTCGCTTTTGCTCTCCCTCTGATAGGAAATACATTGAGATACATCATATCACATCAAAGTACTGCATAACACAGCATAGGAGTCATAGGAGCGTGCAACTGCGTGAATGCCATCATGGATTCTGAATCTCGGACCCAGCCAGTCAACCTCAAGTGTTCCAAGATGTTCCAAGGCAAGTTAAGGGAAACTTGTTTTGGCAGCTGGAAGCGACCATTTCAGTCTGTACATGTCTGTACTATTTTGATCGATTTTGTACTTTGAAGTTGTGTTTCAAATGTAATTATTTACTGTAAACAATTCATGACTAAAGGCTACCTGAGAGGTGTGGAAACCAAGTCAACCAGAATAAGCGCGCACATAGAACTTCTCACTACATTTGTAATTCTGAGTTCAATTCTCATGTCATTGACTATTTTTCCCGTAAATTTTATGATTCTACGGTTTCTCCAATAAAGAACAAATATTGTGCTTACCTCATTACCACAATGTTTCATTTCCGCTTCGACTGTCCGACTGGAAAGATATCAAAATCATATTTACAAAATTTAATCACTACTTGTGCTACGTTGGTAGCCACCATGTTACAGACCTGCACACCATGCAGACGAATGCGCCTGTTTCCAAGCACTTTCCAGTCCAATTACTGCACTCTTTTCTCCAGTCTCTTCTCCACTTCCTACTTCAGAAGGACATGTCACATTGTTCAGAAAACATCACGACTTCATTGCCAAACTCTCCAGAATGATCCTCTGCGACACTCTCTGAGAAAGCATGTATATAATAGAGTTTGATGTTGCACGATTGACATGTCCACAGATTGATGGTTATCAATGGTTATCAGATTATATTGTTTGTATTTAAAGCAGACATCGGATGCAAACTGCTGTCGAATTCATTGCAGCTGCCGAAGTCTTGAATCAACACAAATCAAGTCGCAGTGGCAAATTCAGAACACACCCATAGTCTCTCTTTCACTCTACAAGATATCCTGTAGGTCCTGTACACTTGATCTAAACATATTGAATCATAGTGATGTAGGATAAACATGGATAAACGCAAGTTTGAAAGATGCATAGATGTGATATATCATGATGCGTCCTTCCAGTCCTTCCTCCCTTTTTGGCATGAATTCCATGTTGCTCGAGCAACTGCGGCTGCATCTTGTTTTGGCAACTCACCATGTCAGGCTCGCGGGCTTTGGTACGGACCTCAATGGGCAGGGTCCGGAAAACTTGCTTGGCCATTTCGGCCACTCATTTCTAAAAAAGGCATCCAATATGATCAATTTGAATCAATTTGATATATATTTGGTATCCTGAATTCAAACACCACCCTTTCAGGAAATCTCGTTTTGTGCAGGCCATTAGACTCATCATTAGACTCAGTAGTCCAGCATCCAATGGACCTGCTCATGCTGGAAATGGGCGCTAATATTAACTCTGCGTCAATAAACTCACTTGGATTAAGTGGGGTCACCCATGGTCACCCCTAAAATAGTGATAAATCACTAATTTTTAAAACTGTTACCACATATTATTGGTGAACTAGAACTTCGTTACTGTAACCAGGGTTAATATATGTTAATATATGTTAATATAATAGATATAATAGAAATGCTTCAACTTTGCAGCAAGACCATGAATGGGGCTCACCTATATGTACGCTCCAAGAAAGAAGGGCATTCAAATTGTTGTTGACTTGAACAACACGAAAATAACATCATTATAGGCCGATTGATTTTGCATCAAAAGTCTTGTGGATCAGGCAGGAAAACTTAAGCAATCCACAGATTTTGCTTTATACCAAGACAGTCTCGCCACACCCACAAATTCAAACTTTGACGCTTGAAAACAGACGCCTGGAAGCAGATTCGTTCCCAGAGTCATCCATTCACCCAGGAATTTGTTTCTGCCTGTGGATTCTGCTCAACTTGCGGGCCGCAAGGGTGGTGGTCTAACAAACCTGCAGCAACTTGACTGAAGACAACCGTGGCATGTTATGGGTATCAAAGCTATAGCCTTTACTCGAGCCAACTCAGCCAGACTTTGTTTGTCGTTTCGCATTTTGCAAGACACAATGCTTCCAAAGATTCTCCGTGCTTGAAGCTTCACACTACTTCATTGTAGTACACTCCTTCGTTTGGGATATGTTTGCATTTTGCTAGAAATGTCTTGAGGTACGCAGATTGCGTAGAACTCAGTGGCACAGCAACCCTGAAGTTGATTTTTGGTCTTGGAAGAACTACTGCTGGAATTTTGGATTTATAGTCGAAACATTAAAGGTAACCAACCGGCGCGGACATGGAAGTGAACATGGGTGTTCAGAAGTCAATGCCTCAATTGGAACATGAGAACTCACCGAGGGCTCAATGAAGGCTATGCCCAGTGGACTTTCTGAGCTAATGTCAAAGCTGCCATGAGCTGCCTTAGGAGAGGGTCTGCACAGCAAGCCGTCAGGTTGTGAAATCATGGGCACTGCAAACCATGCCGAGTTTGCGGCGGAGGTGTGGTATATGCTTGGACTACAGATGGAGCAGATGGTGGGACAATGGATTTGACAAAGGTATATATATATATATATATGTATATATATAAATTTAATGTATTTTAATGTAATTTAATGGTCGGGATTTTATTCAAAGCTTTCCAGGGTACAAGTCTCCAGATCCAGATCTATTTGTGGAGAAAGGCATGTAATTAATGTAATTAGCTCATTCGCCAGGCTTGCAACTGTGCAAGTCCAGATACCGGCAACATGGAGGCAGGTCCACAGAGGAGTTTGTCCCTTATTTGAGAACTCAGCGCACTTGTGTCGGGAAATGTGTCGAGCACGTTGCTGTTTTGCTACTTACTTACTACAGTATGTTTGCCCAGTGAGAACGCCGAGTTTCGCTAACCCTGAATTACTTTGAGTCATTCACTGCCAGTTTTTCTTGCGCTGAGTGCGAAATAGTGCGATAATGTGCGATAGGTTCTGGCGAGATTTGGCACGGAAGAGCAGAAGAAGCAGTGGCTTGTGATTGCCTTGATTTTCTGTAGAAGCCGAATACTATTATAGTAAAGTGAGATCACATCATCTGTATGAAGACTCGAGTAGAAATTGAAGGCGATCTAGATAGTCCGAGGGTTCCCATCGAATGCCGTAGGTTTCCTTTTTGTGCTTTGACGTGGCATATACGTTGAGATGCAACCAGCAAATGACGCTTCCAAGGAGCCTTTGCTGGATGCCAAAATCCGATCGTGCTATGCTGGAGTCATAGTTGCCGGCCCACACCCTGTCCCGGATCCATCACAAGTCTGATTGACTGAGGTGCTTCAGGTGTTTGTGTAGAGACTTGTATGTATAATGTGCATAATATGCATACCGTATGCATACCGTATGCATACCATATGCTTTGTGGATCTTTTTGGTAAGAACCGACGAAAGATCGAAACATTTATATAGTTCGACCGCTTAGGTGGATAGGCATGCAAAGCACATCAAAGCACCTTCAACCCAACTCTATCCTTGGGCTCCAGAATCTGAAGTGATTGAGACGTCTATAGGTACTAGTACTGTCTAGTCCTAGTGTCAATATTTGTTGGTTCGCCTCGTGAAGGACTCCAAGGCTTGGACTTGGCAGAGTGACACGCATGTTGATGTTTAGTTTCACCCATGTATACAAATATATATATAATTTATATATCATATTAACATGATAGATTATATCATGTTAGCTCCCAGCCCCGTCCCCAGGCAACTGGTCACGAAACCCTTGTTTGCTTGTTTTCCGGTTTGGGGTGGGGGGGATGTTAACGTCCCTGTGAACTTGCTAACGTCATGTATGCTTCGTGAACTTCGGGGTTGCCAGGGTTATATTATATTATATATACACAATATTACACAAGGAAAATCTCATTTAGGTACATATATATATATATATGTATTTAAACATGTGCATACATATAGATTTATTTTCACTATTATATACTGTACATACAACTGTACATATTTTCTTGTTTATATTTATGCACATAAATATACTTCTCATTTATTTATATATATATCATATGTATATATATATAATATACATATACTTATATTAAGACAACTTAAATTAATTTGTCGGGGAATGTTAGGGTCTTCACCTTTCTTTTACAAAAAATATCTTGCAACGCTCGCTGATTATGGCGCAAGAACAAAAGAGCACAAGGCGCAAAGAACAACAGGCACCAAAAAACACCAGTTGCCCAAGGGCGGCGCGACCTATTAGCTAGCCAGGTACTCGTAGCTTACATTCGAAATATTGAGCAACAAACTTTCAGGACAGGAGGCTGCGCAACCAATGTTTCCTAGTGACGAACCAAAGGATTTTAAAGGATTCTTGCCAGCATGGGATCCATGCAATAGAGAATCAACAATTATAAAATATTTTAAATGGGGTTAGGTCATTTCTCTCTGCCCCTGTGTCGCCTTCATATCGGCTTCAAGCGACCGCCCCAAGGCTATGACTGAACCTGCTGTAGCCAGCAGTGATGCCACAAACATCAGGACAGACACGTGATTTTGTTTTAATACATACATATGTATATATATATAATTATATATATATAATTATATATATATAGTGTTTACATTATTTTGTTCAAGGAGGCTTGCAGTAGGGTGTCAGAAGATGGAAAAAAGAGTTCAGAATCTTCCAGGGGTGCTCATGGCTTCATTGGTCATCCGTAGGTACCGCAGTCGCGTGGCTTTGCAAGTTTGGGACATCCTCCTTCGTTAGATTTTGAGAATCTCTTACCCGATTCTTTTGAGACTTTGTATTATCATGACACTAGTATATATGTATTGATGTTGCCACCAGGCACTAGGCATTAGTATTTAGAATATTTTAGAATCAGTCTTTCTTGAGGTTCACCAAACTTTGTCGCAGGACAATGATCACTCGAGATGGTGACCACTGGGTCATTAATGGCCACCCACTGAGGTGATCCAAAGTTGTCAGTCACACGGATGCAAAGCATGATCGACCCCACGGCATGCCATGTTTTTCTTCGCATTATTCATGGAAGTTTATATAAGTTCATGGAAGTTCAACATTTGGCCTAGGGCCGCCTAGGGCCTGGGGATTGCCAAGCCAAGGCCGAAAGCACTGGATCACTGGCGCTGGGAAGCTGGGCTGAGACCGACAGTCTCCTGAAAGATCTGAGAGCTGAAATCTCACAAAGGCACAAGACGTGACATATCTTTTCCGAACCACCCATAGTTCACCCTACAACAGATTCCATTCCAGCATGCTCTAGCCTGGCAATGTTGTGATTGTGGAAGATCTGAGAGTTGTTTGTTTTAGTTGTTGGAAGATGATGGAAGATGCGCAAAGGCCACAACTTCGATCGCATTGCAGCTCTTCAAGGGGTCAAACGGCTTCCCCCTCAACTGATCACTGGCCCTCTCTTGCCCCTGTTCTACCTTGCTCAGGAATATTGACTGCAAGATAATGATTTTGATGGGCAGGTGCGCAAACTGGATGGCAGATCTAGAGAAACTACTTTGACACATCAAGCAAGAGTTGACGCAAATTCCTAGGATTTAAGGCAATTCACCAAGCAGAACCACTATGGCACCTTTGCCTTTCGACAGTACCAACTTTGCGACATCATTCTCAGAACCCACGACAGTCTTGTGTTAGTCTTGTGGTAAGGGTGAGGGCCAAAATGGAAACTGTATCTCATTGAACAGCTCAGCAAGCAAAAACTGCTCATCATGCGAAATTCATTTGGGTGAAATTCATTTAAGGCTCCCCAAACCTCCCGAGTGATTGTATGAAGGGATATTGAGATGACGTGCCTTTGCAGCTGAACAAATATGAAAAATAGTTGCAAAAGATTTGCGAACGGCTTTTCAGTGCTATGCCGCTGTGTCTTGCATAATATATATATATATACATATATATATATACATTATATTGCCCCATTGTGACCGTTGTGAGTCGGTATTGTAGATTATTGTTCTGTATTGTTTTTGGTCCAGTCGACACTGCCTTGGTGCCTTGTGGCATTACCGTATTGCAGGACTGGCCCAAAGGATGCAGCGACATACAGATCTCAATCGCAGATCTTAGTGCCAATGGTTTGCTCCTTGGGACCATCGAAACTTGAGAGATCTTGACAGTCTTTCGTTTGCCAGTTCACCTGAGAAGGAAAGTAGGGGCATGTAAATGTATATCTAAGGGCTGCCGCCCCTGCCGCCGACCCCGGAAGGCCAGAGACTTCGGACAAAGTGACATAGTCGGTGGATTACCAAGGTCACCAGATTGACCTAAATATTCTTCAGTGCTTCGCACTTTCAGGCTTTCCCCCTTGTTTATATGTATATTTTCCCAAACCCCTTCACCCCCCTGAGCAGTTCCTCGACGACTTCAACCAGAGTCTGG
>Ga0126342_10016731_pt1 | contig 12753 bp, 14 predicted proteins | sample Cyp1metagenome_FD_92528 | JGI IMG/M metagenome (GOLD analysis project Ga0126342, IMG submission 92528) | Coral microbial communities from Lord Howe Island, Old Settlement Bay, Australia - Cyphastrea 1 metagenome | ecosystem: Host-associated > Invertebrates > Cnidaria > Coral ...
GATATGCCAGATAGAATGTCAAATAGAATGTCAGAAGATATGTCAGATAGAATGCCAGAAGATTTGCCAGTAAGAAAATGTATAAATGTCATGGTGGGGATCACACGAAGTAAAGTAATTGAATCTTTTCTTTTTTAATGAAGCCCGTTCTGAAGGTTTCAATGACGAAGCGGGAAATTGTTCATACGTATATATATATACATACATACATAAGTGCTTAGAGTATTATTGTGATGAATCTTCATGCGATGCCCATACAATCTAGTTTAATTCGAGTTTGACATTGATATCAACAAAAAACATCAAAAAACATTAGATGGCATGCTGCTACCCATTCATTCCATACACACATGGCCAAGATGAGGACAAAGCATCGACAGATTAGTCGCTGGCCATTCCATGAAATCATTGCATGTCACTACTTGTTTTTCAAAATTGTCCGTGGGGTTCCTTCATTCCCCGCTATCTAATTATGCGAATGTAGATTGATGCAGGCCTGTTGTTGCAAGTTGTGAGTTTGATGATGAAATCATATAATATTGAATTCATGCAAAATTAGATATTAGGAGCAGGCACTCTATTTGTGGCTTTGTCAATGACCGCGGCTAGGTGCTTTAATCAAATGCTGCCCTGTAGAAAGTCATGATGCTGAGAGTTTGGCCACATCGCCGTTTTTGACTATAAACGCGCAAATTCAGTGTTGGGGTTTATCATAGTTGGTGGTTTGGCTTTTGTATTGACCGTAGTGGCCTGCGTATACTCCAGACCAATGACCAGTAAAGAAGAAGACCCCAAGGCTGTATAGGGTAATTTCTTGATTTGGTCAAAACAGTCACACATGTTACTTATATGCGGAGTCGTCGTGTTTAAGTTTATTCATTCGGTTGCTGGTCTGTCAATATATAATCAAAGGTCAAAAAATCTTCAAGTTAGCCGTTTGAAGACAACAATTTCAATCAGCTCTTTTGCACAGCGTTGGGTTAACAATAGGGTCCTGCACTGTCTCATGTACAATATATTTATAGTTATACATATGTACAAAAGTGGTGGCGAAATGTTCATTCCTCACCATTTGACTATTTGCTTCAGAAAAGGGGGAAACAACTTCAGAATTGGATTCCCAAAATGGTAAAAATATGAGTGCCTCTCCAATTTATATGCCGATCATGTTCTTCTAGTCTGCGTCAATCAATTAAGGTTGGGCGACCACTTTGGACAAGTAGATAGCGTACTTTTGGAAGATACTTCAATCCAACACAGCTGGAGCCACAATGCCCCCACGCTCTTGCATTAATATACTTTGCAATTATGAGAATTTGACTATTTGACTATCTTAAATAAAGGTAAGTGATGGTTCTATGATCTCAACATCATGAGACTTTTCATTTCGTGCTGATGGCTTTGAAACAAAAACGCAGAAATACTCACACAAGATTTCCAGCCGCATAATTTCTGGTGAGCAAGTGCACAAAATAGTTGACGTTTCCACCCAGAACAGATGGATGCTTCACAACAAAAAAACAATTTCCAGCTTCCAGGCGTTCCGGTTGAAACTCCGCATTTCTGATGATGAAAACCCAATGTTCACGTCATTGATCTCCATATATTCCCATGTTTTGATGCTACCCGCATTTCCGGGAACATCACTTTTGATCGTTGAATCCCGGCTTGCCATAGCTTGCCCATATTTTGACAGTGAACCCGCAAAGCTTGGTTGATATGCCCATGATTCCGCGTGGGAATGTGTCGAACTCCATCTGTCCATCAAGCATCCATCCAGCCACATCCTTCCACATCCTTCCACATCCTTCCACATCCTTCCACATCTACTTATGTGGAATATAGCGGAAGGTTCATTCAACCCCAGAATTCACTGACATTTACCTGAAAACCCAGTGATTGGTGGTTTCCTGTAGATGTTCCCCCGAGCCAATCCAGTGTTTCACCGAGGTTTGGGTTCCAATGTGACCCAGAAATTGACCCCCATCCCCGACATCTGATGTCATGACTTCCATCCCGACAGTAAGCACCAAGCTGCGAAGAGCCTTGTACCAAGTACACTAGAGCTGCGCCACTTCTTCCTTGGTTGACACTGGTCGTTTTTCAGATTTGGATTTTGTGGGAAGCATCAATGATACAAGGTAGGGCCCCCCCAGTTATAAGTTGCTTTATAAAACCCTATTAAGTGTTATTGTATATCATGTTATATCCCCCATCAACCATAGTTCACTAAGTTATAAGTCGACTTAGCTATAGTTTGGGGGGCCCAAACTGTAGAGTAGGTGTGGAAGCCTTAACCTATTGGAGATAGCTGAGGATAAATTGATAAATTAATGCACATGATCAGACATTCGTTCTACTGCATACAGTGGATGGTTGCGAAATCCACCAGCTGAATCCAGTTGAAAACGGTGGTAAAAACATCCCGTTATTCATAGGTTTTCAAGCATCCATCCCAGGTGCTTTATCGGATTTCCCAACCATCCTTCCCATAGCTGTGGATTTTAACCACAGATGGCCATGGCATCCCTCCAATGGGTAAAACTAATTCAATGTTGTTGTAGGTACATAGGAAAAGCAGTGAAGAAAAGGGTTAGATGATGTTAGATGTTGTTTTATGTACTTAGAAACAAAACTGTGAAGAGTGGCACACCCATTGGTCCATATGATAAAACTATGCGAGATACGAAAAAGAAAAAAAACATATGCATCACAATCATACAAGACAAACTACAAACTGCCCCCACCCAGTTGTAAGTTGATGTATGCACAGTATGCACACCCATTCAACTGTATATAAATTCAACAATGATTCCAACAGCTATTGTATGCTATTGAGACATATTGAGATTATTTTAACAAACGGAAGCATATTTTGGGGGCCCAAATGGTAGATGCTGCATTTGAACGAAACCAGTTCAGGCAATAAGATCAATAAGCGACCCTCAGTTCGCACAAACTTGGTTTGATGTCCACCATCCCCATCATTGGAGGGTTTTGGCGGGTAAAAATATATATCGCCATAAAAATATTGTTGGGATTGTAGCATTTAGTGGTTGATTCACTTGAATATCTTCAATCCCTATGTGATATGGTGAAATCTCTGTTCTTTTGCAAACAAAATTGCCTGATTAAACACCCACTTGTTGGCTTCAAGCCATCATTTTTATTGTTTTTCTGTAACCAAAATATCTCAGCCACCTGAAGTGATGATTGAACCCGCATAAGTTGCATGGTCAATTCCCAGTTCGCGTTGCTTGAGCAACGATCATCCGATCATCTTATACTACCCAATTGACATCCCACGTGGTCTGGTTGGTCAAAACCCAGGTACCCATATCCCAGAAGAGTTTTTTTTTGTAACCACCCAAAAAGATAGAACAGTAAAATCCTTAGTCTATAAGATTTTACAACAATTGTAGCAATTACTATAATATATATACTATATATTACTATGTCTTACTTATCTATAATCATAATCCCGCTATAGTGCTTACTTTTCTCTTTGGGTATGTTACTATACCCTCAGAAAACTCCAGATTTCCCATCAATCCCCATCCAGGCATCCGATACTCCTCCTTCAACTTGTGTTGGGTGGTCCTCGTGGATTGATAATCCTATGCTATCAGCCTATGAGACTTTTCATAATTCTGGGTACCCCAACCAATAGCTGGATGATTTATTTCATGGAAAATCCGAACATCAAATGGATGATGACTTTTTTCTTGTTTCTTACATGTAAAAAATCATCGTGTATCCCTATTTTAGGAAGCCCTCCATATGGGCAAAAAAAATGCTGATGGATCTCGAATGAGTGGATCGTGATCCACCAACTGTAGATCAATGAAAAAGCGGATCAAATTTTAAGGACTTCATGGGAATATTTATGGAATATGTCAAATAAGGTAAGATTATATAATTTATATAACATATTATAACAAATTATAACGTAGTTCCTATTTCATATATTCATGAATATTTCATATTTCATTATATATAACATATTATAACACATTATAAGATTATCTAAACAAGAATCTGGCTGTAAACCCTGCAGACGTTCCTTGAAACATGTCTGGGAATGATGTTCTCATTGAGGAATATATATACTTTCCAGTAAATTAACATAGCTGGGTAAAGCCCATGGTGAAACCTGAGGGCATCATCTCTGACTGTCCAGGTTTCCAGAAAGGAAACAGGGTGCCATGATGGGACCTCGATGCCCCTGGCAATGACGTTACTATACCACAGCCGTAAGAAACACCAGTCAGGTTCGGGAAGCGTACGGCAAACTTGTGGAATTGGTGCCAAATTCTCCTAAAGTTATAGAGATTCTAATTACCTGATACCGGGATGGTACGGGTATTACACTTTACAGTAACTTCCCCTATTTTAGTAAAACAACAATGAAACCACTTACCCATCCTCCACCATTGTGCCCAGAGCCCCTCAAGACATCCCACTCTCCTTGGGGCAACATCTCCACCGTCGAAGTGAAATTCGTAGAGCACGCTTTCGGTCGCGGTCTCCGATGGAATCCCCAGAACACGCCCTTGCACCTCGTGGGAAAAGTAAGATCAGCATCTATGGATGATTTAAAACATGAATCACTTGATATCGCTCCATATATTCAAACACGGAATGTTGTTAGTTTTTTAACCAACATATTAAATACATCAAAATCATCAAAATAATATAATATGATTACAAGCATGTTCAATGACGATCGCAGGATACGTGCCATCGTCGATGTCTCCCAACCGAGCCACAGAAGCGAGGAAAAAGGCCGGCGATGTTTTACTGTTTGCCCCGTCAATCTGCAGCGTGGTGCCCTGGTGTTCCAGGCGGTGTATTCGATGACTTTTGTAACGTTTATGTCATGGTTACCCTATGGTAAACTAACATAACTGTGGAAAACCACCATTTTCGATGGCTAAATCAACTATTTCGGCCATGTTCCAGTTCGCAAACTGTTAGTCATTACCAGAGGCTAATCTGGTTAATCTCAAGATACCCCGAAAAAACGACTGTCCAATCCATCGCCGTGTTATGATCGAACAAACAACACAGGGGGATTCATCAGAAAATGAGAGCAAACGATCCAAAACAATTGGGACTCAAAACTCAAAAAAAAACCGTGTGAAAAGGAGTGTGTTTATAGATGTTTATAGATGTTTATAGATGTTTATAGATGTTTATAGATGTTTATAGATGTTTATAGTATCCCCCATTCAGTCTCTATTGATCTCTCTTGTAACCCCCATTCAACCAGTCAGTGTATCCCAACGCCAACAAAGGTCAACTGATCATTGCTCAGTTGGTGAATGACAATCTCTGCTGATTACACAAAATTCACCAACCTGATTTGGTTGGTCTCTGCATGTCTCTGTGGGGAGGTTCTCAAAAGATCTCCATTGATCTAGTCTGGCGACATCCGCAATCAATGAGTGCATCTGGTTCCATCAGGACCTTCTCAGCACATAGAAATTTGACAGTTGGACACCCCAGGTTCCACATGGAATGGTGTTCTTAGAAATTACGTGGTCGTTGTGTTTTTCTTCTATGCCCTGGAATTTTATCGTGCTTGCAGGGATGCTCTGGGGCTAAGCTGAGGATCAATATCATGATGTATTCATGATTTCATGACGTCTTCACGATGTAGTCAATACAAGATGTGTCATGATGGTTTGTTTCAGTCTGGTATCCTTGTTCATTCATTGTGTTCAAAAACATATCTGTCCGACCTGTCCTGCACATGTAAACTGGGTAAACTGGGCAGCTGCAGCGGATCACATTGCCAGTTCTTGGATATTATGGGATCATTGTTCTGGGTAAAGGCCATAATATTTCACCCTGAATTAAGATGAATTGTTGGGCCGTTTGGGGATGATTTCCCTGATAAACCATGATGAAACAGTGAGGGAGAACAGTGAGGTCGCAACATAATTTACCCAGATTGTTGTATTTTTGTTTCCTCACGTTTATCCTTTTCAGGGGCCAACAATTGTAGAGCGAACGTTCGACTGTCCCCCGTTTTTGTGCTTGGGTACCTGCAATGCTGGAGTTTCCATGTGATTTGGCTTTAACACATGCCATTATGCATTTATCTGCTCGGCTCACCAATATCCTTGGAACCCATTCTTGTTAATAGATGATTTTCCCATTAATAGATGATTTTATAGGATACTATACTATAATATATCTATATTATATATCCACATATATCCACTATGTAATCAAAAAATCCTGCGCCTTCTCGGCACTGAGCTCTTCGAGCGGCATTCGCTTCAAGGCTTCCGAAAGCTCCGGGCACTGCTTGGTCGGCAGAGGCTGCCTGGGATGGCGCGGCAGTTTAGCGACCGGTAGGGTGACCATGGGTGACCGGTGGAAGTGTGACAAGAAACTTTTCACTACGAAATTTCTGGGAAAAAGTGGTTTGATCAATAGTTATTGATCTTGATCCCAACAGAATCCCAACATAGTTCTTGATCTTGATCCAATTTGTTATAATCTGTTGATTTGTTGGATGGATTGCCAAATCGTCATGGTCTACAGCACGGGGACCAGCTAGCATCTTCACATGTGGGATCAATAGGGCAAAAGCTGACTGGGCAACAGCCAAACTGATCCAACATGGATCAACATGGGAATATCATCAAGGAGGCTAGCTAGCCAATCAACATTTTGCTATCCACGCGATCTGCTGGCCATTAGATCACCACCCCAAAAAAAGAAAAAAACAAATAGACAGCCTGTAATTCTTTGATGTCAAACCCAGAAATCATAGTCGAGTAATGTTGAGTATATAACAAGAAAAGATGTTTGTGGAACAATCATCCACAACTGGTAGACATTTAAAAAAAAAATAGGAATATCACTGGGCCAACTCACGATGATATGCAACCCCCCATAGAGTCGTAGAAACAACAACTTCGATCTCAGAGGACCCATATTTTGCTGGTTAAATCCACGCGTTTGATGTTTGTCCCCTCTGTTTTCGTGGATTAGATATATGGGCATGTCTTAAAATGGTGTACCCAAAATGTTGATGGTGTATCAATATATTTCCCTGTCAAAGTAGCCATGTTTGGGGTATACACTATTTTCAGACATACCCATATTACACTGGTTGGTGGTATACCTACCCCTCTGAAAAATATGAGTGCGTCAGTTGGGATGATTATTCCCAATATATGGAAAGTCAGAAAATTCCATGGTTCCAGTCACCACCAACCAAATATATTCTTCCATTATTAACCATGATTAACCATTATTAACCATTATTAACCATTGACATATCCTATATTATAAACCACATGTTCCAGTCACCACCAACCAAAACTCATTGCAACCCCTACCTTTGCCCACCGATCCCGCGCATCCTTTGACATGTTATTTGGATGTGGTTTTGACCGTGCAGGTTGGCACCGACACGTAAAAAATCGAATGTTTACTGTTGGTAAAGCAATAGGATCCACCATCCCCACATTTAACATGTTAATGAGTGGTATACAGCTATAAATATATATATATATACGTATACAAAACGCAAAAAATATGCCAAAACGCACAGGCCACCGGTCACGGCGTGACCTGGGTAGTTAATACTAATTAATCTTTTTGTTTGGCACATCTTCCAACCTTCCATTCTTCCATGTTATGGTTAATAGCAAAAAATCAATATGTTATCAACATTTACACTGGTTGTTTCACAGTTCACTATGGAAAATCACCATTTTCAAGTTTGGTAAACCATCTATTTCTATGGGCCATCTAAAAACCATGGCAAACTGTTAGTCATAACCAGATGGTATGAGCAATTATTAGCCATTACATGCCATTACTGCCCCATCTCTCCGTCCAAGTCAGTCCAAGTTGCTCTTGCCCAAAGCGCCAGGTTTCATTGCAGCTGGGAGTCTCGCAGAAGCAGAGCTTCTGCTTTTCACCTTGAAACGTCTGGCTGCGCGGCATGACATAAATAGGTCAAAAAAATCTGGTGCTGAAATTCCATATGAAATTCCATATGACATGTAAAAACACATATGAAGTTCAATGTGAATCATATGAAATCTATGACTGTGAACTTAGAAACTATGATAATATAATATAATTATTATAGGGATTTTTGATGCTGAAATTTCTCAGTTCCTCGAGAGTTGCTTGGACCAGTGAAGCATCACTTGACGCTGATGTTTTTTTGATGATCACCTGGACCTAAAGTTGGAAAGTTAGGGGCAAATGATCAAAGGCGTTCTACAACAAATGACAAAAACAATCTATAAGTGGACCTAATCAGCTTCTATCAGCTTATCTAGTGACTCTAGTGGGTTACCTGGTTACCTCAACTTAAATTCTCACAATAAATACTAATAAATGCATTGACACGAATTCATCAGGGTACATAACCTGTAGACCACAACTGGGTGCCTCAACAACAGGTGGACATCCATTGTCAGGAAAATGTTGGCCACTTCTTTGCGGTAGGATACCCTATAGCAGATGTTGGCATAAATACTCAAATCTGATCCATACTCACACAGATTCTAGGTACTTGTAATATCTGTAACATCAATGAAGGCATACAAGGAATCTGCCCTGAAATCATGGGCAATAACTCTGTCTGATGTACAAGTACCTGAATGAAGTGAAGTGAGCCGTAGTGAGACTCTCATTCATCTTCCAAATGTTGAGGCTTTTGGGGTGGAACTGGATGGAATCTCTCAAAACCATGGATCTTTCCTCCACTTGGGGACGTTGCTTTCCAAAATTTATACCATTTTTGGACATTTGTTTGGGGGTTCAATCATGAAAAATGCGGGATTTCATGCACAACTCTTGGATTGTTGCAGCCAAGAAATGGGAATGAAACCAGACTACAACTGGCTGGTGAAACAATCCACAATTTTGGATATGACATTATGGTGATCCCCAATGTCTTTCATTGTTTCGGTGTGCAGTATGGGTTTTGAATGGTTTCGAATAAGATTGTTTTGGGGGAGTACCAACTGACTGACTGGCCCCATCTTCAGTTGCAGGACTTTCAGATATCTGTGTGTTCTAAGTGTCCAACCATCAAGATCAGCACACATCCTGTCTCCTAAATTGTTTCTTTTAGACCTCTTTGATGGATCCGAAAATGAACAGATCCACCTGCCTGGTTTTGTGGGCTGATCAGGATTATTGGGAAGGCACATTCTACCAATTTTATAGCGGGTTTGCACCTGGAAACTGTGCTTTTTCATTATCATGAGACTGACAATGCCAGCGGCCAAGCGACCCTCGCCCCACTCCTTCACATCAAACCTGGAAGAAGTGTTCTCTGCACCCAAAACCGCGACCTCCGGCGGCCCAATGGGCGCAGTGGCTGTTTTCTTGCACATATAGCTTCCCAGACATCCCTTTTTTTTTGGTTTCAGGGATGGTAAACATGGGAGTAAAGCATAGTAAAGCAGCTAACATGGAGTCATGGGCCAAACTGGAGGTTTTACTATTATTGTTGTTGGCTGAAGAAATACCAGTGTTGACTCTTTGTTGGCAAGAACAGCATGTGGCAGTCTTTTAATCATACTCACTCGTCCATCTGGGCAAAAAACTATAACCATGAGGCAAACCATCTTTGAGATGTTTCAGGCAGCAACACAGCTGGAACGTCACCCATACTTGGATCATTAAACCCAAATGTTGATTGTTCAATATCCGGAACCAATCATTCGATCCATTCACAACAGTTTTTCCAGATTTTCCCAGATGAGGGTCATTGCACTGGGAGGTTGATTCCAGAGGTGACTTTCCAACGTCGGTGACACCTCCATGCGCTTGTCGAACCAATCGAAGTAGATCCAGTCGTCAGGATCTCGAACTCCACAGGCCTAGGGCTCGTTGGCTTCCCAGGCTCCGAAGATCTTTTTGGGGGGATCCAAACCCACCTTGAAAATGGCCTCCGAACACCGTGTTTCTGGATCAACTATTCAAATAGAATCTATTAGAATGGTTTTTATATTCAAACACTGTTTGAATACCCCTTAACATCTCAATGAGCTTGGTGGAATATAAAACAAACCACTACACAAAATTCGTATTACAATTCGATGCTGGGATGTATAACCAACGGTGTCATTTTAGGGTCTTTCCAAAAATGGGGGAAACAAAATTCGTGGCAATGTTAGGAGGAAATGTTGTTGATTCCCAATTAATGGATAATCCGTAATCCGCAATATATTATATATTATATATTATATTATATATATATATATAGTACAAAGGGTAGCACAACCCCGGGAAAAACATCAACCAACCCTTGTTAAGCAAGTATAGTTTCATACTTTTGATAGCTTGAGCCCCTAGAAATGCTTCAATTCCCCATTCACTGACTCATCAACCTGGGTGTAAAATCAGTTTTTTTTAACTCCACACATGTTGTCACCAAGATACATAGTCGTTGTGCACCACCAAAGCCTTGTCCCACTGTGAGAAGGACTTCCCTTCCACCTGCACTGCCGTGAGTGGCTGGGGATATGACGCTTGGAGATCCGGATTTTCCCGCGAGAACAAGTGCTGCGATGCACAGGTTTTGACCTTTTGAGCCCGAGCCATATGGGATCATATGGGTGTATGATTGCAATTCAGACCCATTAAAACCAGGTCTTTAAGGAGGCTTATATGGGCTACAATATAGCTTCTGGTGCTGACCGGCAAAATCATTAGGAACCACAAGTATTGATTGACCATCATTTCCCATGTGGCTTATGAATCCTTTGTTTGTCATGGCTGATTTCTTTGTTCAAACGATGCGACTGTCAGGGTCTGATCATTCCCATGATCCTCACCATTCCAGTTCAGTTGGCGCTGAACTAGCCCCCATATGTCACGATATGTCCGCCATCTTTATCCAGCAGTGATTGCAGTTTTGAACCAACTGAACTAGTGTAAATCAATTATACATCCATATGTTTGTTTGTTGGTTTTCTCCCAATGTTGATGGCTAAATAGCAATTTCCCGTAGATCTCCCCTCTGTTCAGCAACTTTCCTGTGGTTTTTAGGCTCCCTTCATCTCATGAGATCCCATGAGATCCAGATCAAGACCGATCGCACCTGGAGTTGAGCGTCAGGTTTGATGATCAGATCGCTGTTGTCTGGACCATCCTAAAGCAGCGTCCGGGAGTCCGGCGCCCGTCCGATTTGGTGCTTTGCTGCTGAAGCGGGAATCCCCTGCTTCGGTTTAATCTTCATCTATAGCTATATCTATGACTTTATGAAACCTACGGTATTCTAATTCTTAATCAATGTAAAAATATGTAAGAATTGTCACTCAGCAGCTGGATATTGGAATGCAAAGTGCTTGATTTGGGGTTATCTGCTTGGCTGATTCCCCAGTCAAAGATCAAAGCCAAAAGGGCGTGCAAAAGGTGGCACCTACTAGTTCTAAGAGGTTTCTAACTTTTGTTGACTAGACCTTAAACAAAACGGGGGATGAAAGGTATATTTATAAAAACATATAAAGTATATAGCTATAGTTCCATGTATATCTAGTAGGGAAAACATTGCTTGTGTGGCTGGGGATCGATCAAATTTGTGACAGTCAACAGGCTGATACTCTTCCGTCCTATCCATTGCAACGCTAAAAACGCTGCGTCAGTCCCCTGCTGCGATGATTCCACCCTGGGGATGAAAGGTCTCTGAAAAAGCGACACTTCCATGAGAGACGCCACAGGGTCAAGTAACTAGGTGTAGAAATATACTAGTTAGTTTAGAAATATAAGACTTGAATGATTCATACTCTAAGACTTGAAATCACTACTTTAGAAATATAGCATTCGAAGAATCTTTCGCATTGATATCCTCCGACCCGAGTGGAGGGAGAACACGGCGTTTTATCCACCCATCAACCAACCGGTAGAACACCAGGTAGCCCATCCAATGCAATACGAGTACGATCATAAAACCGAGCCATGAAGCCTCTTGGGCTTGCCAAATGCATTTGAAGTCCAAAGAGACGTTCTCCAATTTTCCAGGACCAATGCCTCAGACTTCTGTGTTCATCATTGTTCATCTAACTCCCAATCATGCTCACTAAAGTACTTACGACTGGGATCAACACCCACATGGATAAAACCCCAGTTACCTAGTTGAGGGGTCCCCGAAATAGATACCATTCCAATCACAAATGTTTCCCCCACGGTTGAAGGTGGCAAAAGACCTAGGATCCACAGATTCTTGGTGGAATGTTGAACTATACTGAAGGGTCATTTCACTTACAGTCAGTTGTTGGTTATCAAGGAAAGTTGTTGGTCATCTCACTTACAGTACATGTTTATTTTATTGTTGAATTCCCATTGGTTGGTTATCGTCTGGGATGACTCAACCACTGGGTTTTCATGATGGTGACTTACCAACAGGTGATGTTATGATGTCAAAATATATAGAATTGGACATACGCACCACCCATGAAGAACTTGGAAATAAAAAAAATGGTAATGGCCAAATCTTCTTTGGCCTATATACATATAACTTGATATTATAATATATATATATATATACGCGCAAAACCGCTGTCTCGCCGTCGGCTGAAACTGCTTAAAACTGGGGGTTTTGTCATGATTCCTGGAAATTTCCAATGGAAAAATGTGGCGAAACGCCATCTGACCACACGTCAACGTTTTTTTCTTGTGTTTCACGACATCCAGTGTAGCTTTGCTACCTTGAAGGCGTCTGATGGAGATAGTTTTACTATCCCTGCCAAGCAATCTTTTCTA
>Ga0126342_10016732_pt1 | contig 12753 bp, 14 predicted proteins | sample Cyp1metagenome_FD_92528 | JGI IMG/M metagenome (GOLD analysis project Ga0126342, IMG submission 92528) | Coral microbial communities from Lord Howe Island, Old Settlement Bay, Australia - Cyphastrea 1 metagenome | ecosystem: Host-associated > Invertebrates > Cnidaria > Coral ...
CGTTTTCGAGAAGTACCTCATATGGCTCCTTTATTAATCTAACGATCTAGGCTGGTTTGCATGTTTCAGGATTCAGTTCCTGCCGGATCATATAATGATCCATTCTTGTCTAGTGTGTGTGTATGTGTGTGTGTATGTGTGTGTGTGCGTGTGTGTTTGTGTGTGTGTGCGCGCGTGTGTGTTTGTGGGTGGGTGGGTGGGTGGGTGGGTGGGTGTGTGTGTTTGTGTGTTTGTGTGTGTGTGTTGAAGACGGTGTTGAGCAACTGCGGCACGTGCACGACGAAGACGAAGAGGTACCTGGCAGCCACATGTGTGGAAGAGACATGGGAGGAGACAAACAGAAGTATCAACATACGCGGTTGGAAACTGAGCCTTGGCCCCAAGCACACAAGGTCCCGTCATCCCGCACCCCCGGCCAACGAGGTGACAGACGGCATTACGTCGGTCTGCTTGGTACAGGAGCAACAGCAAAGACATGCGCAACCGGCAACAGGTGGCATCGAACACACAAAACTGTTGTGCAATCTAGTTGCCTTTTCACGCGACGTGTCAAGGCTTCCGCCTCAAATATAAGTGCTGAAAGTGTTGATTCCTACTATGCAGCATGACCAGGTGCTGGCCATGAGCCACAAACAGCATGAAAAATAGACATGTGCAAGAAAAGGCATTTGCGTATGACAACGGTGCATGACTTGGAAACTTTGTGAAGGCCTCCCAAGCGACGCAGTGGAGAGCAGGGCGGAACGTTCGGCAGTCGCAAGGACGCGAACTGACCGGCCAGTGCCTCGGTGTATGCCCAGCAAGGCGCATTAGCCCATGGCCCTTGCTGTCATACTCCGTTGGAAACCGAGCGTTAGCACAAGCACACAAAACCGCGTCATCCCTGGACGTCACCAAGTGCAACCCCTGCCACACAAAGTGCACGTCGATGACACCAAGTACAACGCCTGCCACGCCAAATAACACTGCATGTTACCAAGTAGGGGTGGCACAAAAGCCGATGAAGTGCCACGCCTGCCACGCACAGTGAATGTCGATGTCACCAAGTGCCACGCCTGCCACACAAACAGCTGCAACGTCCACCGGGGGCAAACGGGACCCAAGCGCGCCACCAGAGCCAACCCAGTGCCATACGTGCCACGCCTGCAACACAAAGTGAAGGTCGATGTCCCCAAGTGCCACGCCTGCCACACAAACAGCTGGGGCGACAACGCGGCAAACGAGAACCAAGCGCGCCACCAGAGCCAACCCAGTGCCATACGTGCCACGCCTGCCAAGCAAAGTGACGGTGGATGTCGCCAGGTGCCACGCCTGCCAAGCAAAGTGAAGGTGGATGTCGCCAAGTGCCACGCCTGCCACACAAACAGCCGTGGCGACAGCGGGACCCAAGCGCACCACCAGAGCCAGCCCTGTGCCATAAGTGCCACGCTGCCTGGTTGCCAGTTGCACTGTCAACAAGTTCACACTTCTGAGAGATTCGTCTCCGGATCTAATCCCGCACCGAGCGCCCGGCTGGCCCTTTCCACTGCCTTACATTCAAACACGCCAATGCATGCCCGTGCACATGATTCAGGACAAACATCAGATGATTTAAAGGGGATCTTAGCCACCTTGAACCGCCAAGGAATGGGGCGCCGTGTCAATATTGGTTTCCATGTCTCTCCTACATGGGTCATTGTTGGACGGATCTCTGTCATTGCCATCACCTGGGGCCACCAGCCGTGCTTGTTGGCAATGGCACCGGCATCGCACCAGCAGGCGTCCCCAATCCCACCAGTTTCAGCGGTTTAGCCACCAACATAAAATACTGAGACCAAAGCAGTTGCGTTCCAACTTTGGGGCCATCCATCCCAACCAACCGCCCTTGGCAGACCAGCCTTGGCGTGGCCTCCAACCCAGGCGGCGCGGCCACCAACCCAGGCGGCGCGGCCACCAACCTAAACAGCTGTCACCTCACAAGCAAAACGCCATGTCAGGCCTTCTCACGACCAAAGCAACAGCATGAAGAGCCGATGGCGCCCAACAACGGATAGGTGGGGCAGTGCGACGTTGATCTTCTTGATCCACACTTTACGGCAAGTCGACAATCTCCTCTGTGCCATTCCCGTGTGAACTCGAATCGAGACTTGCAAAGCAAAGGAAAAAGACGGAGGACTTGCAATGCAGTGGCAGAATACACACTTGCAACATCATGGAATCTACATGGTACCAGATGTCAATGATTTGAGGCTTTCATCTTGGTTTGCAATTCAACTTGTCTACCTTCTTTTGCAGGACTGCATGCATTGATCAAATTACATTGTGATATTAAAAGATTTCAAGCACCATGACATGATGCGATAAAATCATGATATGTTTCAAAACATTCTTCATACATGACATTCCTGATGCTGGTGCATCACCTTTGGTAACTTTGTTTGATTTTTTTCCGACACCTGAGAATCAAGCATTGCTGTCAAGGACTGAGACTGTGGGCGGTGGGCTCCTCAGGGCCTGAGGACCAAGAGCTCACGTGAGATGATGTCATTTTAAGATTCGACTCATCGCGTGGTAACAACCTGGTTTTGGAAGAAACTAAGAATGAGGTTCTATTTGCACACTCTTCAAGCAATGGGGCGCCAAACTGGTGTTCGAGATTCAGCAAACAAGAAGACCCACACCATGTTTTATGAAAGATAAAAAGTACCTGTGATGTGGGTAGCAAAGAATGTGCCGGACTACAAGCTCAGCGTTTGTCAGAAAGAACTCGCAGATTCCTGAGCGGCCAACGATTTCTGGTAGATCCACGGCTTTTCGGTTTGCCCAGCGTCAGGCTGTCGATACATCTTGGCCTGCAACAAGGTGGTTGCCAGGCAGAGGGGTGGCAAGTTCTGTGGCTGAGTTCAGTGATCGAAAAATCATGCGGATGTCAATCTCATTGAATTCAATTGAAACCCGCTAAAACTTCTTGAAGTTAGTAAAGCATCATTGGAACCCGGGTCTTTGCATGACATCATCGAGATCCATATCTCCAAGAAAGTGGCTAGCGCTGACATGTTCGTATGCAAAAAGTTACCTGTTTCATCTCTGACTGCAGCCAAGGCTTCCCGATCGAATTCATCGGGCATGTGGATTTACGGTCTTTGTATTTAATGCATCTTCTTTCTTCTGACTCTCATCTCTCCTGACTCTTCGCGCTGCTCAAACTTGATTTGTCAGTAAGTCGGAAATTAGACTTCTAAACTTCCATCGAAAATTCTTCTGCTCTTAGAAGTTCCATTTCAGCTTCAGAAGATCTTTGTTCCTGCCACGCGAGCTGAGCGATGCTGATGATGTATTTAATCGACTTCTAATCTTGAGCGGCCCCCGTGAAAACAAACGAAAGCAACATCTTTTGAACGGAGGAAGTTCGCTAAATCCTATTCTACCAAGATTTAAACAAATTGTCGCAGATCATTTCTTGTTGCAATATCTTCAGTTATTGATCTTGTTAATTTTTGAACTGCTTGACGTCCATAATTTCTTGCAGCTTGTGTCACTAGAGCTTTACCAACACTGCGAAGAAGTCCAAACATGAGTCATGCTATTCTAAAAAACCGTTTCTCAAAATACTATCTGCAAAAAGGATTAATGCATATCATATCTATTTAAGAAAGAGTGTCTCTCAATTCCTACGAGTCCAAATAGCACAGCTAATACATATTTCGAAACTGATACAGTATGTCTTGGGACTGCTAAATCGGATACCATTGCCACAGCAACAAATACTGAATTGATTTGTTTTGCTGCATGGTTGATGACAACACTGCAATACAAGCGGAAAATAAAACGTCTGAGCAAAGATGTTCTGAAAATAGATTGCAGATTCAGACCAATCGTATCTCGGGTTTCTTTGCACCTCTTGCTTGGCCCCCGCCTTGTTTGCAAGTTGCTTCAACATGCATGAAACGCAAAATGCACTTTGATGTCGCCAAGTGCCACGCCTGCCATGCAAAGTGGAGGTCCATGTCGCCAAGTGCCACGCCTGCCACACAAACAGCCGCGGCGACAACGGCGCCAACCCAAGCGCGCCACCAGAGCCAACCCAGTGCCATACGTGCCACGCCTGCCATGCAAAGTGACGGTGGATGTCACCAAGCGCCATGCCTGCCACGTAAAGTGAAGGTGGATGTCACCAAGTGCCACACAAAGTGAAGGTCGATGTCACCAAGTGCCACGCCTGCCACGCCAAGCTGTGTGTGAGAGAGTTGTGTGTGTGTGTGAACAAATTGTGTGTGAGGGAGTTTTTTTTTGTTTGTGTGTGTGTGTAAATTGTGTGTGTGTGTGAGTAAGTTGTGTGTGTGAACAAGTTGTGTGTGAGCAAGTTGTGTGTGAGTGTGTGAGCAAGTTGTGCGTGAACAAGTTGTGTGTGAGCAAGTTGTGAGTAAGTTTAAGTTGTGTGAGTAAGTTTAAGTTGTGTGTGAATAAGCTGTGTGTGAATAAGTTGTGTGTGAATAAGTTGTGTGTGAGTAAGTTGTGTGTGAGTACGTTGTGTGTGTGAGTAAGTTGTGTGTGGGTAAGTTGTGTGTGAACAAGTTGTGTTAGAGAGTTGTGTGTGAGTAAGTTGTGTGTTGGAGATGGGGAGGAGGAGGCGGGAGGAGGAGGCAGGAGGAGGAGGCAGGAGGAGAGGCAGGCGGGCAACCAAAAACAAGAACCCCACACAAAGATGTGGGGAACAAAAAGCACACCACACATAAGGTATTTCCTGCTGATTCCTTGACGGTCTTCTTTTCCAAAATCCATGCATAACACATGCGTGGAACGGGATCGGGATTTCTGCCATTGCAATTCAGTCCAAGTATCGTTGTTTTGGTTTCCTCAGCCGCAATGGTGACCTTCTTTTCTTTGTTGGATGCCTCCACCGTTTTGCTTTCCACCTTGGAGGGCTTCTTCGTCAACGGTTTCCGCAAACTCACCTTGGGCTTCTTGGGCTCCTCCGGCGGGGCTTCTGGCGCGTCATTCGACGAATCCGAGTCAGAGCTGGGCGGATCCAGCGCCGCTGAAATTGTTCCAGGTGCAGCTGCAGTGCTTCGCACTTTCGGCGCTGGCTGCGGCACTTTCTGTGGCGTCGACCGCGTCGACTCGGGCGGCGCTTCCGGCTCGATCGCAGCAGGTGCCGGGCGCAGCGGGACGGCCTTGCCGGGAGCTCTTCGTGGTGGAGGCTTCACCTGAGCTAAGCCGTGAGAGGTTTCGAGATTTTGGGGACGTCCATGGAATGAATTGTGAAGGGATAAGTGAAACAGTAGAGTCTATGAACCACGTATGCATTCTGTGATTCTGTGATGATGAATTTTCCCAACTTGGCTAAATATAGCGTGTCTGGCTCATAGCTGCTGGTCGAAGAAGCGTACAACTTGATGGCCAATTTGGCATTCCCATTGTCTATACTGCGTATAGCTTTCCAACACCTTTCTATAGATGAAAACTACCGAAGTTGGGAAAACTATTCCAGTTACCATGGCTGAGCATATCACCATCACATCACTGGACCATTCTTGGGGTTAAACCGCAATCTGTTGGGGAGACATCCTTGCTGTTTGTAAACGGAATTCTTGGCCAGCTCAACGTCTCTGACCCACTCAACCATCGTTCTTTTCTTTTCAGTTGCTACTCCTATTGATAACAACCCCCTGAGATCCCGGAGGGTTCCTCATTATGATGCATCCCGATTCTTGCGGGCCAACCCCTTCAGTTTCTCTTCTTATTTGAAACCACATTTTCTGGGTGAAACTGCCATTTTCATCAATTTTCCAGGAAGCTGTGGGATGTACAGGGTGGTGCCACCCCCCGGCCGGTTATGAGTTGGTTTAGTTTCACCCCGTTAAACTATATAGTTACCATAATTATATCCCCCTAATCAACCCAACGCTGATTGGAGTCAGAAACCTAAACCTCACAGTTATATGTATAAACCCTAGTTCTGAATCCTAGCTAACTATAGTTCTACCGCATAACAAACCCAAGTTACTGGTATCCCACGTCCCCACCGGGTGGTTTCACCAAGTCACTGATGCCTCCTCCGGCGCATCCGCCCCGCTTTCGCTACCGTCGCTCTCTGGGGGCGCCGCCGGAGGATCCTCGTGCTGCGGCGCCGTCGGCACGGGGCGCTGCCAGAGGCAGCCCGGGGTCGGCCGTGGCCGGAACCCCACCGGAGCCAGGGTGGGTTGCCATCCCGAAGACACGGGGGACCCAAGCAACCTGGATGGTTTCCCCGGGCTGGAAGCAGCTGCTGGTGAAGTTGGGGAAAGTGTCGTTGGTGAAAGTTGGGAACTGGGGGACCAATTGAAAGAGCTGGGAGCACCGGGCAATGGAAGTTGCTCAGGGTAGCTGGGCTGCTCAGGGTAGCTGGGCTGCTCAGGGTAGCTGCGCACCGGGGGGCGAAAGCGGATGACTGCAGGGCTGCGGGGATTGGCACGGTCCATGGCGGTCAGCTGTCCATCTTGGATGTGTCTCTGACCACTAAGGCAAGTTGCAGGGTATGAGATCCTTCAATTCATTGCTCCATAAAAGTGGCAAACCAAACAAACCCATGGACCTACCAAACCAAGGTTTACCCAAAATTTGCCATCCAAAAACAAGGGCTTTGCGGGTAAGAGTTGAGTGGGATTATTCATCCAGTTTGAAGTAGCTCCGGGGTCCATTTGTCGGGGATGTAATATGTCGAACTTGGGAGCCGTTGGCTGAAGTCCATAAGTTATCATGTCATGGTACATGCATTGCAACTCTAAGCACGTCATGTCCTGTTGCACTGCTTGACCAAACCCCTTCCATTTGCAAATTCAGCTGCGGCCGGACTTGTTTTCTGCTTAATCAAACGCTGATTCTGCCCCCTAGTCCCCTAGTATTAAGTACCATATGCCTCCGAATATAACTAGATCAGGGGCCCCGTACTTGGATGGTAAAATCACCCTAGAAAATTGGTGAAACCTCTATTTCTGTTGCTTCACCAATCGGGTTTCACGAGCTGGTTTCACCAGTTGTTACAACTATCAAGAATCAACAGGTAGGGATAAACGACTATTTCACAACCAATCAACAGTGGCACTTTAATGGCTCATGCGGTTTCTCAGATTTTTCCGCCAACCCTCTATATCATTTTATCCAGAACACATGTATATGATGTGTATATATATATAATATAAAATATATCACACATATATATATTTATAATGAGCTAAATAAAAATATCACACATATAGACATACAGATATACATACATAATATTACATTCTAATTATATTAAAAGATTATCTAATAATATATAATCTATTATCTCCATTTATTTTTGAAATACATGTATATATATAGACAAGATATTTTTATATCACTTCTATCTATCCCCATTTAAATAAGTATAATACAAAAATACATAATATTACATTATATTACATTATACATACTATTATATATAATATTAAATATAAATGATAGGTAAAATTATTTAATGTATTATTTCCAGTCAATTAATCAATGGCCATTTCAGGAACCTAAATTGGAGGTACCTACCATATATAAGGCCTATGTAAGGCCAATTTTTCAGGCCTATGTAAGGGAATATCCCCACAAAATATGGCCAAAAAAATGGTACATTTACGTACCTCCATTTTATCCTGGAGATCTCTCATTGATTGGTTACTTAACTGATGATCAATGATGATGGTTAATAGTGGTTAATAGTGGTTAATAGTGATGGTTAATCGTGGTTAATAGGCTATAAACCAACAACCATGGGAATATTATGGGTTTTTTCATGAATTTTCCCATTGATGATCATGGGTTTATATATTTTTTATGGGTTTATAAGATGGTTAATAATGGTTAAAGGGCTATTCCCATTGAATTACCCTCTGGTAAACTAACATAACTATGGAAAATCACCATTTTTAATGGGAAAATCCACTATAAATGGTCATTTTCAATAGCTACGTTAAATTACCAGAGGGTACCATGATTTACCACCAATAGTCCAGGGGTCTATGTTAATTTACCAGAGGGTAATGGGCTATTCCCATTGAATTAATTAAAGGTTTCCCCTCCTGTCCGTTGTGAGTTCCCCACGTCAGCGGCGGCTCCGCACTGCTGGCCACGTCCACCGTGGGCTCCGCAAAGGCGCTGGACCTTGGAGCCAGGAGCGGCAGGAAAATGGCCCATTTATAGATGGTTTACCTATTAAAAATGGTGATTTTCCATGGCTATGTTTATTTACCAGAGGGTATATATATATGTATATATATATAGATAGATATATAGATAATGGGAAACTAATAATATTGATAATCATGATAATAATGGTAATAATGATGGCAATAAATAATAACATATATAATAGTAATAATGATGATATGGTAATATTGAAATAATGGTAATATATATATAATAACATACAATGTGGGGCCCCCTAGTTATAAGTTGGTCTATAACCCAATCTAACTATAGTTATAACTACCATAAACCCTAGTTATTGTAGAACCAACTGAACGCTATCTTGGGGGCCCCGCTTTTTATATATATATATAGATAATATAATGGGAAACTAATAATATTGATAATCATGATAATAATGATAATTCTGATAATAATAGTGATAATAATAACATATATATATATATGAAAACCTCTGATAGAAATATATGAGATACTATCTATTATGATCTAGATTGTATGATATATATATATATATATCAGAGGTGTAATGATTCTATAGACATCTGGGTGTAATGATTCATATTTAATCTCATCTCAATCCAATCTAACCAAATCTAACCCAATCTAACCTAATCTATGTGCATCTCTCTATATATATAAGGAATAATTAGCCATAATTACGTATATATATATATATGTATATGATACAGTTACATATATGTGTAAATCTAAAGATTCTATAAGATTCTAAACACATATTAATCGATCCATCGAAAATCACTGTTTCGACCCAACATTTCTTGCGGGCTCTCCTGAGTTTTATGACGACACGGCCGGGTCCGGTGCCTGGCGAGTCCGTGTCGTGGTGGAATCTATGGTGAGATCATGGGAAAATGGTGAGAAAATGGTGGGAAATCATGCCAGGAATCATAGATGTGGGAAAAAATCCATGATCCATAGATATTCATTGCATATTCACATGGTTTTTTTTGGGGCACCATCTATTCATGGTGGAAGAGCATTACAGCAAGTTCAATGGATTAATCGGCCTGACATGGGGAAGATTTGATTTAAGTATCTTCAACATATGCGAGTATGGCTTGTGTAACTGGACGTATGCACTTTGGAAAAATGGTGGTTCAACTCAGCAATATAGAGGTTTTTGTGAGGTCTCTTACTAGGTGTTTCTCCTCACAGAAGTGGTTTTATGCTTTACACAACAAGAAATGGGATCCCTGTATGATAGGTCCTCTACCAAAGAACTGTTACCGCCAGGGATGAAGACCGATTCTGCAGAATTTGAGTTGTTTCGCAGATTAAATCAAACCGCTTCTGCAAAAACTGATCGTCGTATGAAAATATGAAATTATGTGAGAGCGTGGCGATCATCTAATCATGAACCTTGATTAGTGGCTTGTGTGTTAGCTTGACTTCGCGATTTATTAAATTTAGCAGTTGCCAAACTCCGTCTTCTATACTAGCCACCATCAGACCTCATAGTATGGGATGCCGTATAGATATCAAACCACAAAGGGGTTTGTCCGCTGCTCTCTTACAAAGAACATGGAATTGTGCTTCAGGGATATATTGCGACAATACATGGCCAATAAAACCCCCTATATTCTGTAGGACAATTTTAAGAAGGAAATTGCGAAATATGAGACACCACCAACAATCATGGAGTACTTAAAGACATTTCGAGATATATCATGTAATGTTAGTAAAACAATAATGCACCAACAATATTTAGAGGGTTTATATCCACAAAAATGGTCAAATGGGTAGTGTTTTACTGCGTGTCCAGGGTTTCCACCTCAGCCAGTCAGTTTTTACCTTGTTGCAATGGCTCTTAGACTCCCGAACAAGTAAGTTCCTCAAGAAACCGCCATATTTTTTGATGATCAAAACCAATCCAGTCACATCCCTCTACAAGGTGCTGCCCAGTTGTATTGAACCCAATTAAATAGTTCAATATATCTACCAGAAACCTAGTGAAATTTTAGATGTAAACTAACTATTTGGCACCACCTTGCAGAAGTGATGGTTATTGCTATTTTCCCCATTTTATCCCCATGATACCACCACTATTTCCAGTCATATCCAACTATTTTCCGGACATCTCCAGATCAATCCTCATGTTTCACTTTTTTCCCTAAATATTCCATGGAATTAGCCTAGGGTAAACTAACATAGATGTGGAATATCAACCATTTGTAGCAAACCATAGGTTTTCCGCATCTATGTTAGTTCCCCTGTTAGTTTGGTATTCCCCTTATAATACCATTATCCCCATGATATCTCCATGATATCCCTTGTCCACTTGTCACTTGCTGCAAAACGGCCTCCAGAGGTGTCTTCACCTGGTCAGTTGTCGGAGACGACAGCGAGAATTGTGGTATGTCATTATCTATGGCACACATAGATACATATGTATGTATGTATGTACGTATGTATGTATGTATGTATATATGTATATATATATATGTATGTGGGTAATAGGATATGATGGAATATAATGCGCTATCATGGAATATTTATTCGTATAAATGTAAACGAATGTATATATATATATACATACACATACAACCATTCATCTTAAAACATCACAGTTTATCTATAGTAAACAATCTAATTTTACAAACCGCTCCGCATTGGTCATATGTAACATTATCATTGTCATCTTCATTATTATGGTATTCCATTGTATTTTCATAAACACACCATACAAGATATCATGTCACTATTCATACTATGCATATCATGGAAAATACTAGGATTGGGTACCATCTAATTTTAGATTATCCCAAATAAGATATCCCCATTTTATCGATAGTTGGCCAGGTGGCCAAATGGATTTTCCATAATTTATTCTGGTAACCTCGGCGATGGACGGTACAACCCGTATATATATATATACACATGCATATACACACAGTCATCCTGAAGTAGATAGACTTTTGTCTTTTTTTAATCATCTTCCCATTTCAGTGAGGATGTTTTGACAGTTGAAATCTCACCATCAACTACTCCAGGATGATTAGTTCTCTCATCAATCAACAATCCTGGAGATATAAATAGTTTCAATAATATAAAAAGTAACTGTAGTGGAATAATTTCAAGCACAAATCCTCCAGAATATCTGAAAATCACTTGAATAGTGATACATTATTTATCAATGTATATCAATATCAATATAATTCATATCTCAAAAGCGTTTCAACATTGATACTTCATACACCTATCATTGTCAACTCATCACGAATAACTTTCAATCATATATCCCCTCTAATCATCTATAATTGTTGATAAACATGATTAATCAACAATTATCATATATGGGATAGTTTTCATAGATTGATGAAATATAGATAGAAATAATGATCATAATCATTGGACATTTATGATATATTGTATACCAGTCATAATTGTTGATATCATCTATTCATCACTCAGTGGAGCGCGGAGCAGGCCTTGCCTCGGTGGACCCCGGCAGTATGGACTCAGCAGGGCCAGCGGGGCCGGCGGCCACATCGCCGGAACCGCCTGCACGGTGGAAGCCCTAGTCTGGTTGGTGGTTTCAACCTACCATTGGTTGGAAATATGCTATTAATATATGGTTAATAATGGTTATTATATGGTTAATAATGGTTATTATATGGTTAATAATGGTTATTATATGGTTAATAATGGTTATTATATGGTCAATAATGGTTATTATATAGTTAATAATGGTTATTATATGGTTAATAATGGTTATTATATGGTTAATAATGGTTATTATGTGGTTAATAATGGTGATTATATGGTCAATAATGGTTATTATATAGTTAATAATAATCTGGTTGGTGGTATACCTACCCCCCTGAAAAATATGACTTCGTCAGTTGGGATGATGAAATTCCCAATATATGGAAAAATAGATGGAAAAATCATGAAAAGGCCATGTTTTGTAGGGATATTCCCTGAAATTTAGGCCTGAAAAATAGACCAAAAATATATGGTACGTCCAATTTAGGAACCTGAAATGGCCATTGATAGTATCATACTTGGGAGAAAATATCCAGCTATACCAGCTATGACTTAGGGTACCGTTTGGGTGGAGTTTTGACTTAGAGCCGAGGAAGAAATATCAAGATTTCACGCAACTTGAGGCCCAGGGGTAAGGGACGAAAGCTACCTTGGTAGGGAGCTTGGCATGAAACCACAATGAAACCAGCCAGCCGGGGGGGTATCACGGTATAACTATGAAGTTTCATGGGATTGGAGATTCCAGCCCCCCCAATACCTTGTTAAAGCAAGGACTTCAGCAGAAGGACCTTGCTTTCGTGACGAATCTCTGAGATTTCCAGGTTTTTTTTTCAACCAAAAACAATCAAATTAGGATTTCACCATAAGGTGCCTTCGAAGCCTTCGAAGCTCCCTTAAGGTACCTTCAAAGGCTTCAGCCAAGGCTTCAACGCTCGAAGCCACCTTAAGGGGGCTTCGAAGAATTCGTCCAAGCCCGCTTAAGATACCTTCGAAGTCTTCGGCGAAGACCCCTTAAGGTACCTTCGTCGAAGCCCCCTTAAGGTACCTTCGAAGGCTTCGAAG
>Ga0126342_10016733_pt1 | contig 12752 bp, 13 predicted proteins | sample Cyp1metagenome_FD_92528 | JGI IMG/M metagenome (GOLD analysis project Ga0126342, IMG submission 92528) | Coral microbial communities from Lord Howe Island, Old Settlement Bay, Australia - Cyphastrea 1 metagenome | ecosystem: Host-associated > Invertebrates > Cnidaria > Coral ...
ATACATTACATACATTACATACATTACATACATTACATACATTACATACATTACATACATTACATACATTACATACATTACATACATTACATACACTACATACATTACATACATTACATACATGCATGCATGCATGCATACTTACATACATACATACATACATACACACATGCATACACACATGCATACACACATGCATACACACATACATACACACATACATACACACATACATACACTAATATATATAACATGTATATTCACTCCCGGAGCTCTAAAATCATCAAAAACCCAGACCTTGATTCCAAATTCAATGCCAAAAGCTCAGTGATTCGTACCAGCAGAAAATTCCACGTTGGGCTGCAGAACGACCTGCCAAATCCTCAAGAACTCTTAGCATTCTTAGAGATGGCGAAGCTGCCTAGACATAGAGCAAGGTTCAGGTTGTACTCAAGTTGTATTCTATAGAATGTGTCTTGCAATCAAAGACATCAGGCGTCAAAATCCGAATTGTATCGGCCATGATTATAATGATTCATCAAAAATGTCGTGAGTCAACTAGATTTTGTGACGCATTTCCCCACACTAAATGCACCCATGTTTTTCACCCTGCCCCAATGATACATCACACACAAGTCAGAAGAACTTTGGTGTTCCACAGTTCCAGGTGAAATCACAAGCAGCTTCACATAAGTCACATATGCATAGATCCCTCCCTGCCGCAAGTGGTTCTCCAGCCGTCCTGGTCGAGGATGCTCTTGGTCAGAAGTGTGATCTCCTTTCGATGACCTACGATGCCAACACGGTGCACTATGGGAAGCCGGTTGCAAACTGTTTCACTGACCAATTTTTGCCACTGTTTTTACACCAGAAGAAGATAGCATTACTGTATCATGGCTTATGATGGCTTGGAATATCTTCAGACGTTGGATTTAAAACGCTCGGAGCCAATAGCTGGTGTCGTCCAGTCACCTGGTCTCACCCAAAACGTGTCTCCATCCCATTAGAGTATCTCAGGATGTCTCATGGATATGTGCCATTTGCGCGAAAACCGGTGACAAAAGCTCCCAACACCTTGCTCCACTGCAGGGTACATATGCGAATGACTGTTTCCTCGCAGATGGCACATTGGAAAAGCTTGAAGAGTTTTGCACACTTCAGGACCCATGTCGTCTCTTCTCTGGCCAGCTGCTTGTTTGTTTTTTTTGATGTTCTTCTTCAGAACATTCAGTGTTAGCCTAGTTCAAGGAACACCCGGAGGTCTGAACAAAGGAATGGCGTCGATTGTGCCAAGTATATCCTCGTACCTTATCCTCTTTTTCAGAGCCGCGACTCAATGGTACTTGTATGCAAATGTATTCAACAGGATTCGGTGGATTTTGGTGGTCATCTCTGAATTTGAGTCTAAAATCCAATAGACTCCTTGGAGAATAGAATTCGTAGCATAGTCGAATAGAAATGACCAAACTGGGCTGGGTTCTTAGTTTTTCCCATCTATTTTTCCATCTATCTTCCATATCTTTCATTATCTTTGCACATCTTCCATATATTTTCCATATATAAGTCATATATGTTCCCCGTTTTTCACAAACGGCGTCGTAGGAGTTCACCTCGGTGGTGACCAGCTTCGCCACGCAGATTGATTTGGCCATGGGACGGGTCGACCGAGTCACCCCCGCGGCGCTGCAAAAGATCAACGTCCAGCTGAAGGTGGAACTGGGATGTGAACGTTTTATATGGGGATATATACATATATACATATATATACGTATATATATATATATATACATATATAATGATACATATAATATATGACCTATATAAGGATATAATCCCTATTAATAATCCCTATATAACCTATATAAGGATATCCTATCATATGTAGAGGATTATATAGAATATGACATGATATGACATGATATGACCTATATGTACATATATGTTACATACAATAGATGACTGTTTGGATATCTGATTATAAAATTGTGATTGCTGATTTCGTAGAGGTGCTGGAGATCACCAGGCATCTCAAAGTTTTAGGCCATGGTTCCATAGGATGTGTTTCAATTGTCACATTGCATATCCAGCATGTTGCAACTCAGTCAGCTGGTGTCCGTGTGCCCCATGTCCTGCTCCGGCCAGATGGTCAAGAAAGGGGTACCAATGAATCCACAAAATGTGTCAAAATATGGCATGTTTACAACTGTTTAAATATGCTTACGGCATATGTACTAGTTAGCCCATGTTAATCATCCCTAAATCAAGGTGAATAATCTTGAGACATACCCAAGTATGAGATATAGTCAGCCACGTTCTTTGCAAACTTAAGCACCGCCTCTCGCAGTCGCTGGTGAACCAATATTTGCTGGTACCCATTGGCCGAATTGCACCTTGCTCAAACCAGACATATTGGAGGAAGTTCTCCACGACTTGGGACATGACTCTCGTATATCGCTTATATTCCATGTTCCATTTGCCTCTCTGATGCTGTGATCGCATCTAAAGTATTGAAGGAGCTTGAAGTTACAGCTGAAAGCTTTGGACTTCCGGCGATGATGTTGTTGAGTTTGTCCAAAGAAATTCAAGAACCATTCGCGAATGTCGAACTTATAACGCGCTGCAGAATATCCCTCCTTTTGCCAGGATGGATCCAGAAAATGCGATTGCCAGGCCTTTTGACAACACTGGGTAGATAATGCGGCTAATATATCAAGTTTTTGCTCGGATGACTTGAAACTTCAAGAAATACTCATGGATACTCAGGCCATATCATTTGTCTTCACTGCACAGTGCATGGGCTGACATGCGCCATTGCATGCATGCATCCCATTGATCATCCTGCAAACTTAGGTAGATGGGGTGACCTGCGATTTCATGGCAAAACAGTTTCTTGGCCGATTTCATAGCGCGCGCTCATGCTAGTCGTCGGCTGGTACGTGTCATCCTAGCTCGAAAAAGTTCAAAACTCGCCACAAACGTCCCTGCCTTGGGAGGATACATAAGTGCACCGATTGTATAAGTCTTGCGACATATGCAACGTTGTAGCCATGTGGTCGCTCAGAAGAGGCTTGATGGTTCCACTTACAACCTGCTCAGGCTGAGACGTTGTGATCTAGAAGAGAAGTGGTTGGTACTTGTAGCAGCTTTTGGGAGTGAATTTGGTGTGTTGAACCTTGAAACTTTGTATGGTGTTTGTAAAACATTGGCCCGGGGGTCAAGCTTGCCCCCCAAGCCTGGCCCCTAGGAGCAGAGGTTGGAGGTACATCTCAGACAAAGAGTTTATTGAACGAAGAGGACGCACTTGCAAATATTGTGTAACCATGTGCAACCTTCTGACGAGCACATGTGCCATGGATTTTCAAAAGTGTTCATGGAACAACCGAAACGGAGTAGTTGAGTGTTCTTGAGTAAACTGTTGGTGTTTGAGAATGGTGGGGAAAAGCAATAATCAGCGCTCCACGCTTCTCTAATTACTACTGGTTCAGAAGCGCATCACCAGAATTTGGTTTTGAAACTTACATTAGGTGAATGTAATGGAGGTGTTTATTGCTGCTATGCACTTGTATTTGCAAAGTATCTCCACCCTGGGGGGGGAAAAAAGGTACAAAGGGTGATTGCCCACAGCAAAGGTACGGCAACTTTGTGGACGGCATGTGCTTCCGCGGTGTTTGGGGCTTTACAGCCATTGTTGCATCCTATGTAGCTGCCGCGGTACTCACTGTCTTCCTGGTGATCGTGATGTATCTTGACTTGTGTTGAATATGACGGCATCTGGACGTTCTATCAACGAGGGATGAGTTGCGTTATAGATGTTAGTTAGATGATGTTAGATGTACTGTAGATAGATGTAGTTGTTGGGAGCGAACTGCACAAATTACTGGGTCCCCAATGATCTCCATGTTTTTTAATAAAACTGATGCTAGCTGCCCTTAGGGCTGCCTTGGGAATACCATGAGTTCGTAGAGTCAGGATGTTTCAAACCAGTTGCTGGGAGCCAAACCCTGCAAATCTGCTGGCAGTTCATAGCATATTCCCAAAAAATGGAGCGAAAATGCCTGGATCATAGGATGGTTTCGTTTATGTCACGCAGCGCATACATGCAGTTCTCCCATCTAACGATTGTGTTTGATAACGTTGCCTGGGTTCCCCATTCCCCAATTATCGATGTTATCCGTCCCCAGTTTCCTTGCTACTGCCATGTGATTTGAGGTACCTTATTTGGCGCTTTGCTCTTGATAGCTATGAAGCTGAGATGGGAATGAGCGGCATGGGCCTACGAGCCCCAGACAGAGAATGAGTACGATGACACTGCCACTGGACGGTGAGAACACATGATATGCAGCGAACTTGCGCGTTGTGCCTCCGTGTGGTGTATGCGCGTGTGACGCTTTGCAACAGCAACCTCGCCTCAAGAGGAGCAGATGGAAGTTTCAACGGAGACGTTTCCTGTCAAGAAGTAACACTGACCTGTTCCTATTTGCCATCGGTTCAATGCAGACGTAAGGCTAGAGAGACATGTAAAGACGTCGTTTGCTGCTACTCTGCGCCTGGCAAGTTGTTGCCAACCTGTTGTCTTCAACAGGTAGTTGATGAGAGGCAGGTTGCCAAAACGACCTGAATTCGCAGCATCCCTGGTTGTAATATGCTGTAATTTTTGCTTGTGCAGACAGTCATCGTGGCAACCAGACTGTTTGTAAAGATGCCCAACAAAGGAATCATACACCGACGTGATGCAAATATCTATGTATGCACTCTTGGCGCAGTATGAGGAATCAGAAATGAGTGTGCTAAGAAGAGTGTACACCTATATGTTATGATCTTTGATCATCGGCGTGTTTTTGCGACATATGTTCTGAACATTGTTTGTTCATATGTTTGATGTCTTTGATTTCCCTTCGCACAACGAGACAGGGGCCTCTTGGCAAAGCCAAGTGTAGGCCATCAGACCATCTTGTGAGGAAGCACAGGCCCTGGGCCATGCTTGCTGCGGGTCAGATTCAGCACAGGGAACAGACTGAGCACACTACAACACACCGATTCACCCTGTGTTTGTTTGATTCTTTATCATTCTGAAATCCAACCAGCTATCCGCTTCGGTCATTTTTCCATGATTTTCCCGCAGCAGTAGCATGAGTGCTTCCTCGGTTCCTACCCTCACTTGCTAGCTGGTGCGCCTGATCCACACCAGATCCAAGGGGGAACTGTTGTGTGTCAACACGCGCCATCCGCAGCTTCCGGAATGGAGACAGAAAGTTTGATCCGCCACAAAGATCCCAAGCATCGCATCTGTATCTGTGGTCATGAATCACATGTGTGCGCGATTGCGCGCGGTTCTCCTTCACAGTCTGCTGCGGAAGTTGGCATGGTGTTTTCAAGGTGTAGGCAGTTTATCAATCTTTTTGCATTTTAGCAGAGATTCGAGTAGATCAGATTTGGCACATTCATCCGGCACGATCACACAATCCTGCCCTGAGGCAGGACTTGAATCTATTAGATACACTTAAAATATATTAAAATATCTTAAAATATTTAAATACATCATAAACCATAATACATCAGAATAGATCCAAAATATATTAGTGAGATATGAGACCAGCAATCCAAGGGTACCACGAAACAGGTCGCTTGTGATCAGTCGGGCTGCGCTGCCACAGACTTATTTTCTGGAAGATTGTACAAAAAATGACCCTGAGTTGAAAAAGATATCAGCGATGGCTGGGTCTACATTGCATCGCATGACCAGCCAATTGGTGGTTTAATGAGTAGTAAATTTGACTCGTAACCCATGTTTGGGTGCGATAGGTTTTCTTTGCAGGAATGCAGAGTCAGCTGACGGTTTGCACTCTGGTTGTTGAGTATTCTTGATACATCCATGGTGCTGGGTCTAGACATCTTATGGGCCAAACTTGTTATTTGCGTGCAGCAGTCATCAGCAGTTCAGCCAGGTGAAGATAGTGCTGACTGTACAGTGAATTGTGCTGGAATCATTTCAGGATGTCACACCTTCAACTGGGGCGTGCGATAGCCTTGAAGTCTTGTAATATCCAGCTGTAGGTCCTGCAATGAGGAAGCCATGTGCCACTTGCAGCATCCTGAAGGTGTAATAAACATTAATAAACACTACTGTAGGTCACTCTGGGGCGAGATCCACTGTCGATCAAAGCATCGAACCGGCCATGCTGATGCATCGTCCGGTGATGGACGCCCAGCGTCGGAGTTTCATCGTAGATATTTTGATGGCAAGCAAAGCTCTTGCAATAGAACCTAGATCGCCTAGATCGTGGGAAGCAGGCCTCTACAGAACTTGTCTGTGTGAAATCACAAAGAGATCCAAAGGGGAGATCTGATAAGTTTGTGTTCCATAATATTGCTGGCAGCATACTACGTTAGTGAGGATGACCAACTGCCCAAGATTTAGTGAATGATTGCATATGATCAGCAATTCGAATATTCTAAGGATTTTCTATACTGAGATCACATTTGAATTTTCATAGTATGATCTTAGACTATCCTAGACTACCTTAGACTATCTTAGACTATCATATATTAAGAGTTATTAAGATAGAACTGAATTTGTTGCCAAGATAGTGCCTCTGAAAATCAGTACATGCTTCAGATGTGCGTCTCTGTTGCACTTGCCTTTCCAACCAATCTACAAAAAACAAATCAATCGTCAGTTTGGTGCTGTCCAATTCAAGCTGGGAAGACAGGGCCGGAAGAGGTAAGCCTCCTTCGTCCGTAGAATCAACCCAGTAGGTGGGCCAGTAGCAGGCGTGGTGTGCCACAGCAACGTGTCCTGGCATGGCTGTAGCTCAGAATCATTGGGCGGCATCACTACCATTTGTTCATGAGAGTAACATGGATATCTACCATACAATACAACACAACTAACATCAACTAACATCAACTAACAATTATTGGGGGAAAGAAAGGGAAAGAAACCTGGATTCAACATGATTCAACTTGAAACCTGCCTGTTCTCGTTCTCCATCACTCCATCACTGCGACATGAGCGTCAGCATAGTCCACAAAAAACTGCTGTTCCATTCCCTGTGAACAAGGAAGCACGGAGCAAGATTTGATGTTTTATGACAGTTTATGATGGTTCCACATCGTGCATATTGTCTACGAGGTAGATTGCTGGAACTCATTGCATCAACTGCGTGCTGAGTGCAATAACAAGGATCACGCCAGAGCCAAAGGAGACCTTTCCCAAATTCATATGCAGCATGATTGACGGAAGTTGATTCACAGCACATGTAATGGGCTTCAAATCCAAGAATTCAATCCGGTACGCGCCTGTTTCACAACTTTTCCATGTCCAATAGCCACTTTCTACCCACATCTGCCAACACGTCAACGCTTTTAGAATCTGGTTGTTGACCTTCATAAGTTTCTTTCTTCCAACGCAGCATTTGGCTTCGTGTGAACAGCTGCGGGTAGTTCTTAGGCTTGCCCGGCGCATTGGGCCTACTCCCAGGCACATCATTGCTTTCCAAACATCTTCCAAATGGATCCAAATGGCCCAATCGCAACCGGAGTCTTGTGAACGCAGTTTTCACATGTTTTCACTCACATCGTTCAGCAATGAAGCAGCAGCAATGTATTCTGATGAGCTCAAAATTCTAACGTTCCCATCCTACTGTTCGCCTTTGGGGATGGGAAAAGAACCTACTTTAACGCCCCCAACCTTTGAGATCAGATGTCACTTCAGAAGGGGGCATTTGTCATCCGAAAAGTGGCTGAAACGCCGCTGCATTTAAAATATTTAAAAAGGCTGGTGTCAAAGATCCTTTGGTCGTTCGTGGTTTGATTTCATGGGATATACATATTGATTCTCCATGATTCTCCATGATTCTCCTTCCTCTTTCTAAAGAATTAGAGTATGAAACCCCAAGCAGGAACCCCCCCTGAGAGTTGAGTCCACACAGGCCAATGGCCAGCCGGCGGGCATCATTTGGTGAAGATGCGCAGGCATCACAACCCTCCGAAGTAAGACCAGAATGGCATGAATATGCTGCAGATTATCATGATTTATCATGATCCATCATGAACTATATGCAAGAGGTCAAGGCGGTTCAGCGCCATCATGCGCCATCACTGCAGAATCAGAAGATAGCTACTGGTTCTCGTGGCCGAGCATTGTGTGATAGATTTAGCAAAGTGTTGGTAAGTCTAATGACTCTTCTTATGCATCCACGTCATGGTATGTCATGGTGATGTTTAGAGAATTGAACCAATCCTTGCTGCATTTGTTATCACCGGATAGATGTCCCATGTATCTTGGTCTCATGATTTCAAACATATTGATACCCCAGCAGCCCCAGCACGATCTTGCTCGCATTTGATCTGGTCATCGGTCATATTTGCCTTCGCATACCTTGGCCCGGATCCAAGAAGTCACAGGCTGCACAGGCACGAATGCGTGCGTCTCCACAACGGAGAGCCAGCCAAGGGCCCAGCAGCCATGATGGCACCATGCCTGTGTGAGAGCAGTGTCACTGAAATGGTCCCATGGTAGATTTCATTAACATAGAACCCATCCCTGTGCGTTCATCTCTGCAATTCCCTAATTACAATCATGATGATGATGATGATGATGACTACTTAGTATTGCACTTTGTTGTTATGCTCCATTCGGCCCAGGTTTCCTAAACATACGTGTTTTCTTCGACCTGTCCAAATTGTGATCTGGACCAAGGTGATGAGCTTGTGGGGTCGCCCAGCATTTCCTGGGACCAGCTCATATCATGGCTCATGCAAGATACGGTTGGATAACGGATATGACACGGAGACATGGAGGTTATATGATCTATATGACTTTATAGAGATAGGATGATATAGGATGATATACGTAGGTTTATAATGGTTGATATTGTTTTACCAGGGACTGCGGATATTACGAAAGCCTTTTGATGACACTTGGATGATCGGTGGATATGTCTTTGGTGAACAGCTTGAGCGAAGGGCTGACAAGTCTTTGACACTGGAGCTTTTCTGTTGGACATGGGATGCTTCCGTTGCGTCAGCCCAAATGATAGAAGACACATGGGAGACAGCGATGTTACAGCGATGTTGAATATTTGCAAGATGCAGCGAATGTCAGTCGCATACTCTGAACTTGGGACTCCAACATCACGTTTTCAAAGCCAATATGTTTTGGCATCCAACTATATCAAATTCCGGATTCATTATTCAGTCTTCATTCCTGAGTTGGGAACGAAACACTTCGTCAAGATCCATAAGCGAGTTGTTGAAGATTGTTCATCAGCCTCAGCTCAGCGAAACCCCTTGCCAGATCGACAGGCATAAAATGATTCGCAAAGACCTGTGAGAATCTGTCCAAAAAAAATAAAAGAAGTACAAACAACAATAAACAACAAAAATAATCTACAGTTCGTACAGTAAAGACTCAAGACGCAAGTCAGTTCGCTTCATTGTGCGTAACTTCCTTGAGCCACTGGGCTTAGTTGAAGCCATGCCGAAGCGATGGCGTCCCCCAGATCCCACGCCCCCAAAGCCGCGCATGGACAAGGAGACGGGAGCAGAAACCAAAGATGTGCAAAGATGCATGACATATATATATATATACACATATTATATATATTATATTATATAATATATATATTATATGCATGACATATGCATGACATTGGAGATGCGTCCGTAGTTGAATCATATTCAATGGAGGGGCGCCAAGACAGTCAATAACATTCAATAACCCTTGGTGTAAGATTCGTTAAGTGTATTCTGGACATACAATCATGTTCTTTCATTTTGTTCCAGCATCATATAGCCTATCGGATTTGAGTCTCAGAGCGTCTCCGTGAAGCTGGGCAACTATAGAGCTAGGCATGACAATGGCTGGCCTCTCAAGAAATTTGGAAATTTGAAATTGTCCATCCTTGTCCCAGTTGCTCTCTTCCCTGAAGGGTTCTTACTTTGCTGTTGTATTTGACTGCAACTGCCAGACCGCAGCCGAATACGTTGCAGAGATGAAAGAGCAAGAAGAGGTCGGGTTGCTGACACCCCACCTCCACAGGGAGTTCAAGCTGTATAGTCAACTTCGTTTGTGACAGCGGTGTTCCATTTGTTTCAATGTTGCTACTCACACTGTGAGTTGATTGTGTCCTACTTGTACGTATGTTCTGCAGTTTTGTGTTCACTATAAGTTTGTGTCAACAATTATGGGTTCAGAATAATAGATATTACAGGGACGACCTGTTGTCGTGATTTCTTCCTTGAAGGGCGATCGAATTGGTCCACAATTGTCTTGGTATGTCTTGGTTTCGCATGATGGAAAGTACAACTGACATCCTATCGACTGTTCTGGTTGATGGAGCAGATTGCAAACTTGTCTGGCAAAGCTACCGTGTTGAAACGCTAGTTCGCAAAAATGTGTGTGGTCCTGAAACCAAATTTAGAAAGCTGTGTTGTCTTTTGTATTTGTGTGTGACAGTCACCATATTTAGACTTGTTTCTTCGGAAAGTGCTTGTCAAGCTGACACTTCTGTATCATCTCTTACATACATGCATCTTTCTGCATCTCTTCAAAGAAGACAAACATAGCATGTTGATATTGTTATATAATATTATATAATGCAGTTTGCGATTCCGAGCGGGTTGCTTGCTTCAAAGGCAGAAAGACTAAAGAAGAAAGGCAGCACAAAGCTGGCGCAATTCGAGAAGGAGCTGCAGACCTTGAGATATGGCGCCAGAGACAACTGGGACTACATTGAAGTGTAAGTTTATTGGAGACTGCGACCGCTTCTGACGAATCAAAATTGTCACACTTCGCAATGACATAGACGCGAACTCAACTGAGCTGGCTACTGGATGTGTCGTTTTCCACTCGCTAACACAATCTACTTCATTCTGCTTACAGGAGTATGGTGATCCCGATAATGCCACTGGGGCTATCAAAACGCCAAGCGAGCTGATGAATGCTGCAGGGCCAACAGCGTTTCTTGGATTGAGCTAGATATGGATAGATATGGTAGATGCAGTCTGTGACGACTCTAGCAGTGCTCCAGCTCCGTTTGTTTCGATTGCTTCAACCTGGGGCAGCTTGCAATTGACACGTCGACATCTGTCGACATCCTTCTGGCTTAGCATTGCCTCCTCTTACCTCTGAGGCCGCCAAAAAAGAAGAAGAAGGAGAAAAAGAAAGAGAAGAAGAAGGACAAGAAGAAAGACAAGAAGAAAAAGAAAGAAAAGAAAAAGAAGAGCAGCAGCAGCAGTAGCGACAGCGATAGCGACAGCAGCGGTGATGGCGACAAGCCAAAAGGAAAGCTTTCGAAAAAGAAAAAGAAGGACGATGCAGCTGCCGTTTGTGCATTCTTGGCACTGGCGGTTGATGGCAGTTGTACCCTTGCATATAGGCTTTGAGTCAACTTTGAGGTGATTTGAGTATAGTTGAGGGGCAATATTTTGCACTTCTCAATGGCACCTGACACATTGGATCGGAACCACTTCGTGGGTGTCTTATGTTTAGAATGTTGGAAATTGCAGCCTGCACCCATTTGTCGCCGGTTGCATGTCTACTGTAGTCCTCCAAAATTAATGATGCGCCTCTAGTATTTTGCTCTAGATGGAGACACTAAACTGACTAAACATGACGAAACGACATTTTGAATTCTTCTTGCTGCTTCTGTTCTGCCTCTGAAGCACGACCGGAGGCGTCCCAGCAAAATCAAATTGTGAGAATCAACCGAGTAATTCAGCCAGACTTTGGCGCAGGAAGCAGTTACAGCAACGACTGGCTGGAAAATCTCCAGCTTCCTGAAGGACCTGTGGTTTGTGCTTGGTGGATTTTTGTGGGCTCAAAAAATCAATCTCTTGTAAGATTAGCGGTGTGATTTAGTGGACTGAGAAAGCATTAATTTCCCGGTCTCATGTGATGTCATTGTAGAGCTTGTGATCCTTTTCCATCTCTCATGGAATGTTTCCTGGGATGTATATAATTCCATTCTATATGCATGCCGATCTGTGACGTTTCAAGTTTCATATTTCTCAACAAATCTCAACATGTATCACATGTTGATATCATGTAATTAATGTTAGTATTACCAGTAGTACCGCACAAGGGGGTGGCGGAAGTTTCAAAAATAGGAAACCTATAGGAGAGATTGGTTGTTGTGAATCAGGGATGGCAGAGCGCATCCACTGATGGACCGAAAGGTGCTTGAGGTCTCCTCTCTTTCTCTCTCTTTCTCTGACTATCTACCCACCTACCAACCTATCTTCTATGTATCTATCTACCTATCTACCTATCTAACTATCTACCTATCTACCTATCTATCTATCTTTCTTTCTATCTATCTATCTGTCTATCTGTCGACCTGTCTATCTGTGGTGCAGTGTCATTCAGTGCAATGTAGCGTAGTGTAATGTAGTGTAGTGGAGTGTAGTGTAATGTAGTGTAGTGTAATGTAGTGTGGTGTAGTATAATTTAGTGTAATGGAGTGTAGTTGTGTATTCCTAGTTGTAGTTGTAGTGTAGTGGAGTGTAGTGTAATGTAGTGAAGGTAGTGTAGCGTAGTGTAATGTAGTGTAGTGTAGTGGAGCGTAGTGTAGTGTAATGTAGTGTAGTGTAGTGTAGTGTAATTTAGTGTAGTGGAGTGTATTGTAGTGGAGTGTAGTGTAGTGTAATGTAGTGAAGTGTAGTGGAAGGTAGTGTAGTGTAGTGTAATGTAGTGTAGTGGAGTGTAGTGTAGTGTAATGTAGTGTAGTGTGATTTAGTGTAGTGGAGTG
>Ga0126342_10016734_pt1 | contig 12752 bp, 10 predicted proteins | sample Cyp1metagenome_FD_92528 | JGI IMG/M metagenome (GOLD analysis project Ga0126342, IMG submission 92528) | Coral microbial communities from Lord Howe Island, Old Settlement Bay, Australia - Cyphastrea 1 metagenome | ecosystem: Host-associated > Invertebrates > Cnidaria > Coral ...
AAATGACCCAAAATTCCATTTCAATACCCTCTTGCGCTCAGACACCCAAAAATCCTCGAAAAATGTCGAAAACACCACCGTATTCTGGTCTCGGTGCGAAACCGTTTTTGGCCCCCCCCCCCCAGCTAAAGCGGATATGGCGACTGCTATATTAACAAATGTCATTGAGCATTTAGTGTAGCTGTTTGCACCCCAATAAGCACGCCTTCACCGCCAAAGCGGTGTGGGCGGATTTTACTTGCGGCTTGTTGCGAACTTATAAGTGGTCAAGGCAGTAGGACCAATAGATCGGTCATGCAATACTTGACGCACCAAGTCTTCTTTTTCTTGTTTCCCTTCTGTTTGTCATAGACATGAGTTCCCGCATAGTTTGCTTCTTTTGAGTTGCTGTGGTACAGCGTCGTCAAAGACTACCAGCTCTGTAGTTGTGATTGGACAGTTTGTGCCATGCCCACGGCAAAGATGATGACGCTGACATGGAAACGAGGTACAGCCGCACAGCCTCATAAAAAGGGCCCTTTCGCCAAACAACAGCGAAGTAATTAAATTGCCCAATGGATTTCATGATTGGCCGGCGGCATCTTCCAGTCATCAATCCATTCATGTTGTTGTTTTGGGCAAGGGCCCCCGCTCACATGGAAACTCCATCCACTTGTGCTTGTCCAAAAATGTCCCACCCCCGAAATTCAGCGGCAGTGTCCTCCTACCCATGAGAATTGCTATAATATATGTATATCATATACATACATGTTACAGTATATGATTGGCTCTCTCTCTCTCTCTCTATCTCCTTTTTTTTAAATATACACGCGTGGTTGGCTGTAAATCTACCAACTTTAACAACCCTGCCGCATCAAACCTTTTTGCTTTGTAAATAGTAAAAAGATGGTAATGATATATATGATATCATTATATGTTTTTCTATCCCCATAAACTAATGTGTTTTAAAATTTTAAACTATTTGAAAGCCCCCATGTGTTGCTTTCGTCTGGCCCTAGGATACCTGGGGGTTGGATCCCCCCGAGACCAAGCGCTGCTTAGCCAAGCTGCCGGCCCCACAACGGCGATGGCTCTTGGAGACGCTTGGCAAAAAAAAACCAGCTGACGCGTGGCTGGTTGGCCAGGATGGTGTTAACCACTGTGGGATACATTGGGATACCACCCCCGAAGAAAATGTATATCTCCAAAACCGAGGCACACATGCGTCTCACCTTGCAGGTTTCCTTCAATTTCTTTACCACATTTTACCACCGAAAAAAACTATTTGAAATAAGGAATGTGATGATCAATGCTTAACATTGATTTACCATAGGTCTTGGGGGGGCCCTATTTTCAGACAATCACAAATGGTGGGTATAACTTCCCAACATGAGAAATAGAATGGAATGCAATGGGAAAGATAAACCAACACAATTTTTGGATGAGAAACATGTGAGCCCAAAAAATAATTTGAGAAGGGGATTGGGATCAACAAGCGGCCAAGACAGACATGGTGGGTATAGCTTGTCCGACGTTGGTTGGTGTAATGGTGCTATTTAAGATGGGTTGCGATTTTTGATTAAAAACATGCCAGCAACATTCATGCAGATAAGGGTTATGTACTGGTTATGTATATACACAAAAAAGGGATTCAATCAACAGAATTGTTGGTGGTCTGAACTATGTGTGATGATCCATATTTGGGATATTTTGGAATGATGATCCGTGATTTTTTGGGGTTGATCATCAGTTTCCATTTTTGCTGGCGAACTCTGGGTACAAGACCCGTTTTTTCACAAACCCAAATAAGGAACTGAGTTGGGGATTGGTTGTACAATGAAAAACACTGGGTGGCAATTTATGGTTCTGATGGGCTGGTGGGCATCAAAGAATCTTACAGAAGAAAACACGTTTGGTGTTGTTGAAATATGCCGCATATATGGTTTCTTGGCAGTTTCTTTGTTTTAAATTGTTTTATTGAACAGGTGGCTGGGGGTTCGGCCAAAACTTGGCTTTTGTACATCTGGATCGATCCACGAGGTAGGACCGGTTACGGAATGGATTTAGAGTTGTGACTGGTAAAAACTGTTGAATGTAAACAGACCCAACGTATACCTTGAGTCAGTGCATGACCGATGTTTACTTCCCGAGACTTCTGTATGTGGTAGGTCGAAGGCTTCCATAAACTTGTGGGAATGGGCAATGCATAGAACGTGGTACGCCCAAAGTCAAAAGATGCTCCACTGGAAGAACCCTGGGGGGCGCATCAATCCCTAGAGGCCCCTTCGTTCCACTGGCTGGTTGAAAAATAGAGTCTAGAGGGATTGATACCACCAATCGGATCAATAGATATCAATATAGGTCAACAATGGGATGTTATGGCCATTTATGGCATGCCAACCTGCTTTCCCCACGATCCCTGTCGCGACCGTTGACCCAGGACCTATGATGGCAGCGAGCCCCTGGAGGACTTCCTGAGGGCTGGCTCCGATGAAAAATCGCCAGCACCTGCTGTAGCAACTGCCATAGCGGGGCCTGGGGAGGCACCGGGTGAGTTGATCAAAAACATGCTGCAATGACTTGGAGAACCCTGGGGATGTGATGTTTGAAACCCCATTTATATCTCTATATAGTTGTGATCCCATACATGCCGGATATGTCGGATGACATGGGGAAACCAGATTAATATAGTATCACGCAACATTTCATAAGCACCACAATTTCGTCAATTTTCAGAATGTTCCCAAATATGATCCCAACATTTCCATATTTTTCCATTGGATGATGTCGGAAACCCCACATTCCTTTGTACCCTCATGAATCACAAAACACCGCCGAAAAAAGTTGGTTGGTGGGACAAAATGGAGCTGCAAATGGGTAAATGCGTCATACAAAACATGTCTTTCCTTGCAGGGTGTCGCCGAGACTAGCCATGATAAGGGGCCCATGGCACCAGGTGAAAGTCGGGGGTGGGGGTTGGACAGCTTGAAACTTGGACCTTGGTATAGCTGCACAGCTGTTGGTTTCACATAAACACAAACATTTTGAACATGCCAGGATTCTGAACTCCTAGTCAAGTTGCAGTTAGAACCCACATAGCCTTGGATGGCACTGACATGTCAACTACGAAGAGGCAACATTTGGGAAAAAACAGTCAAACTGAATCAAAAGAAGGCAATATATTTGGCCTGTGTGTATTTCCATCCTACGTACTTCTTGTGTACTTCTTATGTACTTCTTATATCCCATGTTCTAACATTGTTTTTTCAAATTGAAGCCTGGGTGCCATGGGCCACACATTCTTGGAGTTAATGACGAGTGGCGAGGGAAAAAAGGTCCAAACTTCCAGGGCGCGTTTGGAATGTCACTGGATTGGTTTAGGGGAAGCAAATCCAGGAAACCTCTATATCTGATGGAGAAAAACCATGGTTTCCTGTAGGTTTTCCCTTCAACATCTTAAACCAATCCAGTGAGAATGTCGTCAAAATTCAGATGATTTCTATTGGAGAATCCAGCACAACAGAGGCTCATAACTGATCAGAGTTGGGTCAGGTGAATTCATGGCCGATGATCTCTTTTTGGCAAATCTCTGGGTGATGCAGTACCTTCTTTCGGTAAATCTTTCCAGCATATTTTTGATTCATGGTTCCTATCATTAGTCTGACTGGGGATATTTGGTGGCTCACCCAGTTAGCAAGTGGGTGATAATCTCAGTTATAAGCAGGTAGTAACTCCACTTACAACTGTGGTTAGAAGCTTTATAATCCACTGGTATGAACCACCAAGCACTTATATGCTTTACCATAGGTTTTCCCTCTAACTGGGGTAAACCACCAAGTACTCATATATTTTCCCATAGATTTTTCTCACCCAAAGCAAGGAACCAAGGATTCCCTCCCTCGGAGGTTTCGACTTCTGGCGTCCGCCTCTGGGTGATCTACCCAGTGATGAAGAGGGCGAAGGTTTGCGGAGGGGGTAGGGCCGAGAGTGGACGATATATGCCATGGTTTGTACATGTTTGTACAGATTGTGTAGGTTACAAATGGGCATGAATTGTTATGGGCACAGCAGTTAATTTTTTTCTTGGGGCTAAAGTATTGTTGGTTATTGCCTTGGTCCATCTTTTGCGTGATTTTGGGGCGTGACTTGACTTTTTTCAATCGCATTGGGGTGAGGTCACCCACAGTCATCCACACGTCTTTTTTGCTGGGCATGAAACAAACATTTATTAAACTCATTAAACATGTAAAACTCTGATGTTTTTTGGATTTTGTTTTCTTTAACCCATTCCCAGATTTGATTCCACATCTCCAGTTTCAGCTTGGCTGGAAACCATGGAGGCGGCATTGCTCCACCAGCAGAGGCATGGCTGGCACGCATGTTGAAACGTCAGAAATTGTTGGAGCAGAAAGCTGGAAAGCGGTTGCCAAATTATATAATATAATATAGGCAGTATGGGTAGAAGTAGAAGTGGAAGTGTCTTCCAGCGGATTTGTGCAGTTCTTTTGTACAAATGTGTGATGAGATGTGAGCGCCATTGCAGTTGAAGGGTTGATGTGTTTGGGGCATCCCAAAAGTTGACAGCTGGCCCCATTTTGGGATGCCCTTTTTCCACGAGTTGACCAACTATTCTGTGGATAGGGCCCTCGGAGCAACCATGGGGAACGTGCTTCTGACCTCGCCATTGCAGTCGATGATTGATTTCATACACATGTGTGGGAACTTTCTCACATACAGATAGACTCTACCATCGATGGGTTCAGAAAAGATGTGATGTTCGAGCAAGAGATTGGGTTTCAGCTTTCAAGTTGTGGAAGCTGCCCATGATGATCGGTCGGGTGGTTGGCAAGTCTTGCGCCATTGAATATATATTGCGTTCTGTTAACCATGTAAGTAAGTATACATAGTATGCATCATGTGCAGTTTGCAAGTCTCCAACATAACCTATATTTTACACCAGTACTACAGAGCCACTCGCCATGCAACCAATTGCAGTTAGCATCCAGGTGATCCATGTTTTTGTGATGCCTTACAACGATGTACATCTTCCGCTAATACCCAAGTGATTGCCAAGCGCCAACTCAACTTTCTCCATGACCATGCCAAGTAGCATCAAGTTGAATCATGTTTTGGTTGCTTTAAGTTATATCCCTTCATCCCTTCTATGGTTTCCCTGCTATGGTTGGTTTTTGCTTAGATACCCAATGGGTTGGATCGTTCCGTTGCAGGTGCCAGCCACGGCCCCTGTCTTTGTTCCGCCGCCGCGACGAAGTGGCGCCACTCAACGGGGCCTGTGGATTCAGTGGGAGAGAACGGTGGTGGGTACAACTTTGGTCATGCGGACTGCTGGATGCATTCAATCAGTCTTACATCTGACATAGGCATACATAGGCAATCCAGTGGGCCGTGCTGAAATTCACTCATCGATTTCATGTATTATAAATGTATATATATATATATTATATGATTATGAGTTATGGTTGCAAGAACGCACATGTGGTCACTATTGTTGGTCCAGACGCAGCAAAGTTTCATGGAAGTGATCCCTGGAAAGGACGCTTGTGGTGTCGCAGCTTGTGTTGATTCTTGATGCTTGCGCCTCTCTCACATTGCCAGTTTCTCATTGGTATAGTCAGGTGCCTGACAAAGGCTTTACAGAGGAACATCCTTTCAAATCTGTGCTCCTCTTGGTTGGACACTAATTTTGAGAGAGAAAGAGATTGGCTTTTGAACCCCCAAAAGAACATAATAGGACAAGATTTCCTCCTTCAAGGACCCCACATGGCTCACATGCCAAGGAGTTAACGAGAGTCCTTTGACCTTTACGTTTGGGCATCCCAGACTGCATTGTCAGCATCGGTGGAGGTGGTTTGTCCGGGAAACAGTTTTGAAAGATTGTCATTGTGTTACTTGAATGAGCCTAGATTCTGGCTTCGCTTGGAATTGGCAATCGCCTATGAGCACTCTTTGCCAAATCGCCCCCCTTGAAAAGAACGATCATCATTTCGGTTCTAAGAAAGGGATGGTGGTCACATGGGCCACTGACTCGGATACCCATTGACAATCTCATCAATTCTCCAAACTGGGTATCAGATGAAGCCGTTTCAGTTTTGCGCGTTTGGAAGAGTTTTCCAAATGAGCTACATATTTGATCCATTCAAAGCGTGTCTACCAAGTCTACTTATCCCAAGGTTGGACAGCTCCGGAGGGCCGGGGCAACTCAGAGTGGGCATGGCTTTGCTATGGGCTTGATGTTGGTTGCTTGCCAGGATTGTCAGCCATAACAAGTTTTCTAAAAGCGTGTCTGAGCACGAGTTAGAAGGTAACAGTGAAGAGATGATGAAACAATTTGAACAAATGTTTGGTGCTTTTGAGAATCTTGTGTGCTTGTGCAGTTGGAATTGGGAGGGGTGGTTCCTAGTGGCCAATGGGGAACACTCCAGCTGCCATTTGCTGCCACGTTGATTTTTCCGAGCTGGTGCAGATGACTCTTTGTTGCTCGAAGTAGTGATGAATGCATATGTTATTTGCACATACCTTTCATCTTTCAAGACTTTTGGAGAAGCCGCAAGAAATGACATGCCATGAGAATTATTGCATCTCTGTTACCCCAATGAAGGGCAAATTTGGATGTTTCAATTTTGCATTGACTGAATACAGGGGGGATACCCTACATACACGTAGCTGAGATTCATGAATTTCATGAGAATTTAATTTTGAAAATTTGACCGCGATGGATCCACCGATCAATGAGAAGATCATTGGCAAGTGGAAGGCCGTTAGGGATCTGGCTGTGTGTGTTCCGCTGGAGATGGCTGATGTGCAATCTGAAGCCCAGAAGAGAGCAGCTGATCTGTGCGAGAAAGCTGAGGCCATTCGGAAAAAGGCTGGCCAAATTCTGCGGCTTTTGGAGGCTCACCATGGCAACCAAGTTGAGAACTTCATTCCGGTGATGGAAGGTTCGGTTTTTGATATCTTCGACCAGATTCGGGTGCTAGCCATGACTCTGGCAATGCCTGAGGCTCGCGCCGAATGGATGTTTGCCAGCAAGCGCATCATCCGTGCCACTTGGAGGGTGGAAGCCGTGGTTTCCATGCAGGTGCTGTCGGGCGACGATCCCCTTGAAGGAGATGCACTCACACTCCTGAGCCAAGATTCCACAGCAGAAGATGCGCTGGGGGAACAACTTCTACTCGGCACCTTCAACGCAATGAGCATGGTAAGCCAGGAATCGCATCATGAACGCGCGGCTGGCCGCTGGCCGCAGAGCCCAAGAGTCAGAGATCATTCAGAAGTTTCAGCAGATCAGGGAAATGGCAGCGGGCTTAGAATTAGTGCAGGATGCAGCTGAATTGTGGGGCTCTGCTGGGCGCATTCGTATTCTTTGCAAGGAGATCCTGCAGCTCCTCGATCATGAGTGCGTTGAATCCGAGGAAGTGGAAGACTATGCCAATGAAGGTTCAAGTTCAGTGACGCGCATTTTTCGTGAGATCTGGGAGTTGGCCCGTGACATTCTGAGCAGCGAAGAAGCTGCGAATGAGTGCATGGAGGTCATACACCTCGGGCAGAATGGGTGCAGGCTTGCAGCAGGCGCATCCTTTGTGCCACATGGAGAATTGAAGAGCTCCTGGGGCCCGGGCGTGCCTTGGAAGTGCTTTCGAGTGCAGACCCTGAAGCAGCTCAGGCGGATGAGGCTGGAACTGTAACCCATCCAACGGCTCTACCTCATGCACCGCCTCCAGTTGCTGGCAGCGTTACCGCTGACACCTGGTCAGACTTTGACTGGGAGCCGGCAGGATTTCCAGACTCTGCTGGGTATGGTGCCGACGTCATTGCGCGGCAGAATTTGGAACAACAGCTGCTTGAGCTCGAGAAAAAGTACCTATCAAAAAGACATCCAGAAATTGCTGCAGTTCTGCATGCCCTTGGGCATGCTTGGAACAAAGCAGGATATCTCCAAGAGGCACAGCAACATTTTGCGGCAGCCTTGCAGCGGAGCTGCTCCTTGCATGTAAAAAAGTGTCGCCCTGATATAGCTCGCCATCTTTTTGCTCTCGGCCGATTGAATCTGGAAATGGGAGACATTCCACGGGCTAAACAGCATTTGGAGGCATCATCGTGTGTAAGTTTATGCCTGCACGGCAACAAAACTCACCCAGACATGGCTGCTGCATCGCTTGCTCTTGGCAAGTTGTATTCGCAAGCCTTGAAGAATCATTGCGCATGATGCGTTCCTTGCTTGGAGACACAGATCACCCCAACATGGCCGCCACGCTTTCTGCGCTCGGCAAGTTGTACTTGCAAGCTGGGGGCATCGCAAAAGCGAAAGAAAACTTGGAAGAATCCTTGCGCATGACCCAGTCCTTGATCAGTGGCACATGCCACCCTGACACAGCTGCCACATTGCTTGCCCTTGGCAAGTTGTACTTGCAAGATGGAGACGCCACAAAAGCACAGAATTGTTTGGAAGAATCACTGCTCATGACCCGGCGCTTGCTTCCAGACATAGGTGACAATGATACATCTTCCAAAGCGGCCACATTGCTGGCATGCGGAGAAGTGTGCTTGCGAATTTATGGTTCCCGATACTTCCACCAAGCGCCACGCCTTTTGGAAGGAGCATTGCTCATGACCCGGTCCTGTCTTGGAGAGGCCAGTCATCCTGAGATAGCTCCCGCATTGCTTGCACTTGGCAAGCTGTATTTGCAAGCTGGGGACTTGACAAATTCAAAAAGTTGTTTGGAAGAATCGTTGCGCATGACCCGATCCTTGCTTGGAGACACACAAATGCAAGGCACCCCGACATAGCTGAGGCGCTTCGTGCACTTGGCAAGTTGGAATTGGAAGCTGAAGCTGCGGCTAAAAACGTCACACAAGCAGAAGAACATTTGAAGGAGGAGGCGCGCATGTTTGACCTGGAACTTTCTCATGACGCTGTCCTTACTTTGAGACATGAACACAAGGCGATTTGACATAGCTGCGGCCCCACTTGCGCATTGTGAGCTGCCAGCTGAACACCTCAGGTGAGAAAAGGGTCTCCGTGATTCAGCTATCAGCGGTGTCCTGTGGAACATGGTCCGGTTTCACATTTTGCTGTGCCACGCTGCCTCCAACACTCCGCATTGACAGCATGGGGGTCTTAGAATTGTCTAATCCCATCCCCCTAATATTAAACACCCCCTTAGAAACCATGGTTTAATAGGGAATTTCCACATAATTCATGTTTATTCTCTCAGCACCTACCAATATCGGTTCTCGATTTTTCCGACATTTGGGTGCCTCTGCGGGCAGTGCAAAATGCCTCTTGGAAGACGGAAACGTAGCGCCAGGCCACCAATGAGTTGCCAAGTGGGTGATCCTTTGTTGGCGTCGGCCCGGCATGTGCGAAGTGGATGATGTGGATCCGCGGGGCAGCGGGTGATGTTTTCATGCGTACTAATTACTGGCAGCTCCAAGCAAGTCTGTTGCATTGAAAATAAGAAGCAGTTTCGAATTCCTCACCTGGAATTGTGATGGCAAGCAGATTAGAATGATTAGAAAGAATGGTTGTAACACGGTGTAGAAGTTTTGCTTTGCCATCTTTATCAAATTAACTACCCAGGAAAAGATCAGATGTTCAATGCAGGGATGCTGGTTGGTGCTGTATTCGCACCTTCCTAACCCAGCCCATGATCCTGCTACAAAGCGGCAAGCGTTTGGTAATGACTGTCCTGATGATTCCTCGAAGATGCAACAACATGCATGTGTGATGCCCACGTTTACAAAAGCCATTGGTTCAAAAACGAAGCCCAGAAGGAGGGTTCAAGCTTCAGGTAATCAAATGTAATGGCGCGCAGTGCGCCGAATATATTTTCAGTCAGCATGGAAGATTTCAGTCCCACATGTCATGTGTAGCCTTTTGCCAGTGGCAACAGTATGGATAAGATGTGTTTATATTTCGCCGAGGTATTTGGGACCGGCCATGTGGGTGCCTGTAACCAGAGAACACGGTCAACAATCTCTAGGTGGATGCTGGGGTTCAAAGTTCCGCCAAGCTCGGCCATGGCATTGGTGGCGATGTTTGGCTAAAGTGTCTAGCTTGCAGGAGTGGGTGTATGAATCACGGGGGAGGGGGATCACTTGTAAGAAGGTATGTTGTTGGCGTTACCCCCGTTCCTTTGAGAGAAAAGGTTTGCTGAACCTTGCAGATGTGTTCAAACATGTTCAAGCAGTGTGGTTTGGCATGCCCCTGAACAAGTTGCAGTTGCACCTCACAATGATCATGCAACTGGCCAGCTGAGGTTCGACTGAGATCTTTCTTCTTTGCTACCCAACCAGCCATCCCAATCCCAATGCATTTTGTAATCCCCAAATCCAGCCCACTGTTTCCGTGCCGCAGCTTGTGCCACCCGTTGGCCCTCGGCCGAGCAGCGCGGCGGCGCGCTGCGGCGCCATGGCGATACCCGTGCAGCAGCCTTACGCGGTGATCCGCACGGTGGGAGCTGCTGCGGTGCCGCCAGTGCCGCAACCCAGATTTGGTGGGAAAGATTGTCTTTCGCGTGGTGGGGAGCTAGGTGGTGGTTCTGGATTTCATGGAAAATATGTGTTTCATCTTATCGTAAAAACGCATGGCATTGCAGAGACTGCGATTGTCCAGTGCGAAAATCATGTTTGAAAGAATGTGTTTTGCGGTGGTTTACTTATTGGTTCATATTTATTGGTTCATATTAATGGGCCCCGCTCCCCCAACCCAAGGGCAGGAATCTTTAAGTATGCAGCAGATGCCCTAGTTTCATTTTATACACCCCATTGAAAAATTCAATCAGTTTCACTGTCTCACTAGTCTATTGAATTCATTCCTTGTAAGGTATTGGTTTATGGGGTTCAACTTGTATTGATGCGACAGCCACTATGATGTTTCTTCAGGTGAATCTGCAACAGATTCGAAGACCGCATCCGGGGGAGCATGGAGTCACTTGATCCTGTTGCCCTGTTGGCCACGGATTTTCTAGGGACGGGTTGGTTGGGAACGTTTTGTTCCCCAAAAGCCACACAAGCGTCCCAAAATTGGGTGGAAAGGGCTATGTAGAGATATGATATATGAACTATTCGAGATTTTGAGCACAGTTCACCGGGGTTGTGCCTGTTAGTCATATCAAAAATAGGCTAGCTGGTTCAGGTGCCATCGGACTTTTTTATGCTGACATGTTGATTGGGTTTAGAGCCTTGCTTTTTACACAGTGGTGATAGCATGTTTTTAAATTGACGATCTTGTGCACCAAAATATGTTCCAAAGTGCGCCCATACCACAATTAGTTGGGAACTTGGATCGCTGCTACTTTCTGATGTGAACCTTCATCCACCCATGTAGATAATCTTTTAACGCACGTCATTATTTGCAAGTTAGTTTTTGGATCTTTTTGGTTAGCCATAAAGCCACCATGAAATCACCAATAAATCAACATAAAAACCACCATGAAATCAGCAGCAGGTCATCAAAAACCCACCATTCAATCACCAATAAACCACCATAAATCACCATAAAATCACCATTCAATCACCATAAAAGCACCATAAAATCACCATTCAATCACCATAAAATCACCATAAAATCATCATAAAATCACCATAAAATCACCATAAAATCACCATTCAATCACCATAAAATCACCATAAAATCATCATAAAATCACCATAAAATCATCATAAAATCACCATAAAATCATCATAAAATCACCATAAAATCATCATAAAATCACCATAAAATCACCATAAAATCACCATAAAATCACCATAAAATCACCATAAAATCACAATTCAATCACAATAAAATTGCCATAAAATCATCATAAAATCACCATAAAATCACCATAAAATCACCATTCAATCACCATAAAATCACCATAAAATCATCATAAAATCACCATAAAATCATCATAAAGTCATCATAAAAGCACCATAAAATCACCATAAAATCATCATAAAATCACCATAAAATCATCATAAAATCACCATAAAATCACCATTCAATCACCATAAAATCACCATAAAATCACCATAAAATCACAATTCAATCACAATAAAATTGCCATAAAATCATCATAAAATCACCATAAAATCACCATTCAATCACCATAAAATCACCATAAAATCATCATAAAATCACCATAAAATCACCATTCAATCACCATAAAATCACCATAAAATCATCATAAAATCACCATAAAATCACCATAAAATCACCATTCAATCACCATTCAATCACCATAAAATCATCATAAAATCACCATTCAATCACCATTCAATCACCATAAAATCACCATAAAATCACCATAAAATCATCATAAAAGCACCATAAAATCACCATAAAATCACCATTCAATCACCATAAAATCACCATAAAATCATCATAAAATCATCATAAAATCACCATAAAATCATCATAAAATCACCATAAAATCACCATAAAATCACAATAAAATCACCATAAAATCACCATAAAATCATCATAAAATCACCATTCAATCACCATAAAATCACCATAAAATCATCATAAAATCACCATAACATCACCATAAAATCACCATAAGATCATCATAAAATCACCATAAAATCATAAAATCATCATAAAAGCACCATAAAATCATCATAAAATCATCATAAATTTCTAGTTTTTCCCGAGAGCGTCTGAGCGCAGGGTTCTTCCAATAGTGGGGGTCTGTAAAACATCTTCTCATCTTCACATCCTCTCATCTTCACATCTGCTCATCTTCACATCCTCTCATCTTCACATC
>Ga0126342_10016735_pt1:0-2500 | contig 12751 bp, 4 predicted proteins | sample Cyp1metagenome_FD_92528 | JGI IMG/M metagenome (GOLD analysis project Ga0126342, IMG submission 92528) | Coral microbial communities from Lord Howe Island, Old Settlement Bay, Australia - Cyphastrea 1 metagenome | ecosystem: Host-associated > Invertebrates > Cnidaria > Coral ...
CAACGGACTACCTCAATGAGAGAACTTACCTAAAGCATATGCGCGAAGAAATTCAAATTAAAAGACAGTTCCATTTTTTTGTCTACACTAAAATGCAATATTACATTACTTAAGGTAAAAATCATGAAATCGTTTAACACTTATTTGCTTAGTATTTTGAAAGATATACAGTTTGAATCTAATTACTCATGCGCAGTATGGCGCATGAGTTGTAAAATGGGCTCCGTTTCTTCGTTTTGGTGTCACATTTGTGCATGCAAATTTATGCTTGCATACATTAACCACGCCCTCTCACGGTGGGAGGGAGGGGGGTAGGGGTTGATTTGAAGTATTCTCCATTAGCTGCAAAAATATTTTTGTTGTCTTGGGAAAATGGTGGAAAGATTTTAAAAAAACAATATAGTTTCAAAATGTATATAACCATGAAGTGTCAATTGATTTTGCATGACAAAAAATTTTGTGCGTGTTACCAGCAACGAACCATCCCTCCCAATGTTTCAAGCCCCTTAAGACCAGAAGGTAGCCCCCGAACCATCGCTCGTTGTTCGTTGTTATACTGGATGTCGCGGTGCGCTTATCAACTTTATTTGACATTGTGGAGCTAGCTGGAGGTAAGATTTTGACATTAAAAAGGATAATTGTATTTTTATTGAGTTGTTTTACTCACAAATAGACTGTGTATGAGAGAGGGGATCGACGCAAGCCCCCTATCTCCTAGTGTTCTTTGAGAACTTTGAGAATTACCTTGAGCAAAACTGAGAATACCTTGAGCAAAACTGAGCAAAACTAAATTCTTTGAGCAAATCTGACGTTTTCGTAGAGCTATACGCGTGCAACGGAGTCAAAATGGGAAATACTTTACAACAATACAGGCAAGTCATTGGCATGCATTCTATTTATTTGGCGGTCAAGGAATTCCGGGGATGCTTCAAGGGGAAATTCTGGTGCTCTATTGTACTTTTGTTTTACTTAGAGGCCATATATTTGCCAGTATTGAAAAGTTTGGTTCACATGTATGAAATGTGGCAAATGAATCGCATGTGGCTTACACAGATTTATTTGTATCGCTGGTATCTTCCTGATTTAATTCGACTCGCAAATGACGTAGAGACTAACCCAGGTCCTGCTGTTGTTGATAATGTTGATAGCAGTAAAACTAGTTACGCTCCTTCTGCACAAGCTAGTCTTGTTTTTAATAGTGAGCAAAACCTTCTCAAATCCACAAGAAACGACAAAGCCAACAAAAAACCTGCTGTATTTAAGAGCCTCAATCAAAGAGTTAATTATTGCAAAATACTGCTTTCCGCAGACATCGAAAGAAATCCAGGTCCAGGAATTGTTGATCCTTCTAAAACTATTGCTGCACCGTACAGTCAAAGTAATGTTGAGATTTTTGGTACAGCAAATGCAGGCACACAATGTGTGGCGATGTCTCTGTCAGCACTTGTTTTTAATTTCAGGAATTCAATAACCTCTTCAGCTGACTTGGTTCAAATCATGTACATGGGGAATAATATGTATTCAGCATTGTCACAATCCGCCAAACAGGGGCTTCTGTTATTGACAGATTTGCCTTGTATGGTTAACTTATCTAACACTAACTACCAGTTGACATACAGTGAAAGCTATAGTGGTTTGTTAAATAGTTGTGCACCTATAATAATTACAGACTTTCCTTATGTTACGTCACTTTCAGCTGCCCTTAATTGTTTGGTTATGGATAACTATCATGCATTTATTTTAACAGTTGACATCTATACTGTAGCAATATATTGTTTGCCTAATGGGGGATATAAAGTTTTTGATTCTCATAGCAGAGATTTATTTGGTATGGCACACCCGTATGGAGCATGTACTTTAATTGAAATAGATTCATTAATGAATTTGGTACAATACTTTCAGAATATACATGTAGAAAGATCTAATACTTATGAGATTAAAGGTGTTAACATTATTGCAATGCAAAGCAACAGTGGAAACACCACTAATACGTTACAAGTTGAAAACGATGATTTTAGACCTAATGAGCACTTACCTGGAAATGAAATTTATCTTTGTTCTTGCAAAGAATGTTGTGCTATATCTTTTTATTCTATTTGCTTTTCCACTTTAAAGTCTTGTAACTATTGGACACCTCAAACAGTTGATAGTATCATTGAGAATGGAACAACATTTTATCAGAAACATTATGCAGGAAAATATGTCTTTATTTCTGATTTGCCAAACAAATTAGACATAGGCACTGCCAATGTAAAAGTTGTTCATGGTACCAGATGTCAGGGATATCTTTTGTGTAATGATGCACCTAGTAAACAACAGTTTAAGAGTGTCATTTTAGATAATAAGGAAAGCAGCACAGGCTTTTTAATGTGGATTTCAAGCTACTGCATCAGTTGTATTTTCCAGTGGTATGCAAGGCAAAAGTTGAGTTACAATGTTTTTGTATATAATGATACCAAAGTAACCCAAGTACCCAAAGTAATTTCAGATGTAGATTCTG
>Ga0126342_10016735_pt1:7500-12751 | contig 12751 bp, 4 predicted proteins | sample Cyp1metagenome_FD_92528 | JGI IMG/M metagenome (GOLD analysis project Ga0126342, IMG submission 92528) | Coral microbial communities from Lord Howe Island, Old Settlement Bay, Australia - Cyphastrea 1 metagenome | ecosystem: Host-associated > Invertebrates > Cnidaria > Coral ...
AAGATTCAGAGTAAACATATCAATGCAGATCCTCGAGTACATAAAGAATACCAGAGACTCAGAGAGACATCCCTTGACATAGATCAATCACACAACCAAGCAAAAAGCACTTTTGAAAATAATCCACCCATAGTTTTCACCCTCCTGAATATTAGATCGCTTCGAAAACACTGTATTGACCTAAAACATGATACAAGGATTTTTGAATCAGATGTGCTGTTGCTGACAGAAACACAGCTTAAGCCAACAGACTTAGATGATCACATCAGAAGTACACTTCATCCTTTTCAACTATTTAGACAAGACAGTATGGACAAGTACTCAAGTTTAGCATTATGTTTTAGAAACACAGTTTGCGCTGAAGAAAGTGAATACTTTTCATCTGTGAATGCACTTAAATTTGTTATCTTTAGCACTACCACACAAAAGAGAAAAATACTACTTTTATTATATCGAAAGCAAAGCACAAACGTAAACCAATATCTTGAAAACCTTAAAGACATCCTTGACCAAAACTCTGTTGATATTATTCTTGGTGATTTTAATATCAACTACCTAGCAAATAATAATGAAGTCAAAGTTTTGAAAGAGTTGATGGATATTTATACATATACACAAATTGTGCAAACTCCTACATTTCTATCAGCTGGCAGTTTAATAGATCACATCTATATCAAGCCACAAATGCTCACTGTTCTTGATAATTCTGTTCTCAGTGTATACTATTCTGATCACCAAGCCATAAAAGTATCACTTAATTTCATATGAAATTTTATTGTGATCACATGGACATTAGAACCTACAAGATAAAAACTTAAAAACTTGTTCTACTTACAAATTATATATTGCACAACATTTTGCACAGCATACACATTTAAACGCTGTACCCTTAACTAGAAATATTGTCCTAATTTATCCAGGATATAAAACCTCACATTATTTCTTCCTATCAAGAGCCTTTGTGACATATTAAGTCACACAACCTCTGTGCAGCCTCCATGCTGCATAACAGGTCAGTATTAAACTCCATAAGTAAATAATTTCTATTATAATATCAACAACAACAATATTAATAACAATAATAATATTATTATTATTCTTATTATCATAATAGTAATATTGTTCACCAAGGTGGAGCTAAATATCCACTGCTTTCACCGACACTGAGGTGAATAATTGTTTTAGTATATACCACACAAGCTGATTAACTAGCAACCCAAAGGGTAACTTTATTTCTGACAATATACCAACAAAAGCTATTTTCTTTTTCTTTGGCCGCTCGGAGGTGAATAGTACTTAACTAATTACCTCCGAGCTGTCCAATAAGCATCCACGAAAAGTACTGTTCACTTCCATGGTATATACTTATACTAATAATAATGATAATGATAATGATAATGATAATGATAATGATAATAATAACAGGATTACATAATATACATCCATTTATAAAGTGTTTATTTCCACAGCTCAATGGTGCAATATACTACTACACTAAAGCCAGTCCCTTTCATATGTTTTACTATGCCTGTAATACTCTTGAATTATATGTACGCCAATTCAACACAAGTTTCACTTACTCATTCCCCTTCCCCCTGCTCCCACCTTTTTGTAATTAACATTTTGCTATCCTTTGCAGACCTAGTACTGTCATGTCATCAAAAAAAAAGTCTAATTCCAAAGCTCCTGCAACTGGTTCTGTTACTACTGGTACTATGAGAAAAGCTACTCCAAGTCACTTTCTTCCAACTAGTCCCAGTGCTAATACTGCTACACCTCGGTCTCTTCCTAGAAGTCCTATCACTGAACCTACTGGAAGTGGCTGTCTTCAAACTACTCCCAGTAGTAATACTGTTGCAACTGTTTCTCATCCTAGAAGTCCTGTCACTGAACCTGCTGGAGGTACCTCCCTTCCTACTAATCCCAATAGTAGTACTGCTGCAACTGCTTCTGTTCCCAGTAGTCCTATCGCCGAAGCTGCTGGAAGTGGTTGTATTCCTACTACTCCCACTGGAGCTGCTGGTGTCCACAGTTCTAATGTGTCTGGAACACTTGTTGGATACGTTCACAACATCTCACCAATCAAACGCAACAAAAGAGATACACTGGATTATTCCACATTTAAATTACAGCTTGGAGAGAAATTCATGCAGGAAGCTTTATGTTATTCACCATCTAAACGTGCTATTTTGGCTGAGAAAGAAGCCTCCAGAATACCAGTGAAGATCACTCGATACACTAAAACACCAGATCTCACTAAAGTGGTTGTAAATGACATTACTCAAATCACAGCTCCAAACAGTTTCGAATGCTCATTCCAATTCGCACAAGACCTCAGTCAGCAGAAGGTAACAACCTTAGATAACCTCCATAAAGGTCCTGAAGACAACATAACAGTGAAATGTAAAGTCCTTAAACTTGGTCCCACAAAAGTTGTAGGTCAAGCTAAGTACCATGTCTTAAATGCTACTATCGCAGATGCCACAAGTCAAATTGTACTCGACGTTTGGAATGACATTATTCCAAAACTCCAAGAAAACAAAGTCTACACATTCACACACCTGAGTGTGCGATACTGGAATGGAATAAGAAAGCTCACCACCACAACCAACTCTCTGATTTCCGAAACTCAAGATCCAGCACTACAGAATGTAAACCTACAGGACATTGGTAACACACAGCAAGACACAACTTTGAAAGTGGCTAACATTGAAAGCATTGAGTCAATTGAAAAATTAAAGATTTGTTCTCATTGCTCAAAACGGATCATCCAAGTCACAGAGAATATAGTGACCTGTGATCACTGTCACCACAAAATGCGTACCTCCACCTGTGCAACAAAGCTCAGTGTCTCACTTGTGGTTAATCATGAGGGCAAAAAGCTGTACTTAACAATGCGTGATGACCAACTTCAACAATTGCTTGGCCCCTACAATGCAGATACAATCGACTCAAATGACGTCGCAGAAAAACTACTCTTTCTTGACAACATTACCATCACCTACACAAATACCAACAAAGTCTCCTCTATCACAGTGTGAACAATTGTTGAACTAGTCATCTCAATCTCGCTGTTATTGTTCCTCCATAGATATAAACTGACAAATGACTGACATGATGAACAATTCTTAGAACAGTCATTTCAATCTCACCATTGTGTTTATCTCACCATTGGGTTTCCTCTGTTGATTTGTAACAGTGCAAATGACTCATAATGAACAATTGTTGGAAAAGTCATTTCAGTCTCACCATTGTTGTTCCTCCATTGATTTAAAGTAAGAGTGCAATTGACTCATGATGAACAATTGTTGCAATAGTCATTTCAATCTCACCGTTGTTGTTCCTCTCTTGATTTAAAATAACAGTGTAAATGACTCACAATGAACAATAATATTATTGCAATAGTCGTTTCAAACTCACCGTTCTTGTTTCTCTGTTGATATAAACTTGCAGTGCAAATGACTGACATGATGAACAATTGTTAGAATAGTCGTTTCAAGTTCACTGTTCTTGTTTCTCCATTGATATAAAGTAACACCGCAAATCACTCACATGAACAATAATTGTTAAAATAGTCATTTCAATCTCACCGTTGTTGTTCCTCTGTTCATATAAAGTTACAGTGCAAATGACTGACATGATGAACATTTGTTAGAATAATCATTTCAATCTGACTGTTGTTCCTCCGTTGATATAAAATAACAATGCAAATGACTCATGATAAACAATATTTAGGATTTTCACTTCAGTCGCACTGTTGTTATTCCTCCGTTGATATAAAGTAACAGTGCAAATGGCTTACGATTAAAACTGATTGTTAGAAATAGTCATTTCAATCTCAATGTTGTCGTTGCCCTGTTGATATAAAGTTAGAGCCCATTATCCATCCAGAAATAAACATTGGTAAGTCCACAGACTCGCACAGCCAAAAAAATTGTGAGTCCCTCAGTCAAAAGAGTGATAGAGATCCATACAGTATTTTAGCTCATTTCCAGTGCAGAATTCGTTGCGGCGTTCGTGGAACGTCCGTACCTTTGTAACCACCCAATTTCATCGAAATTAGTTTCCAGGCTCTTCGGTTAAAGGCCTGGCGTGTTTTCATCGCTGTTTTATGAGAAACCCTACGGCAAAGTAATCAATCACTTGAGGACTTTTGCTTTGCCAGTTCTAAGGAACCTGCTTTATCACTAATATGACACATTTTTTTTTCTTTTATGTCGAAAAAATTGTGCTCTAATTATCGGAATGCGGATCTTGGCAAAATATGCGGCTCCGTATCCCCGCATCTTGTCAGATACCCCGTACGAGAGTAAAGGAAATAACCTGTGACCGTAATTGCGATCTTTTTGCGTCCAAAATGCACGCATGCAGGACTAAATTTGTCCTTCTTTTCACATATTTATGACAGATGCAGAACAAGCAGCTAGATAAATCACTGTTACAGTTCAAATGACTAACACGATGAACAAATTATTGTTAAAATAGTCATTTCATTCTCACTGTTCTTTTTCCCCCGTTCACATCAAAATTAATAACATGATGAACAATAGTAACAATTATTATTTCAATCTCACTGTTGTTCCTCCGTTGATATAAAGTAACACTGATTACAAATCCACCACATGATAAACAATTGTTAAAATAATCATTTCAATCTCACTGATGCTGTTTCTCTGCTGATATAAAGTTACAGTGCAAATGCTCATGATGAACAATTGATGGACTAGTCATTTCAATCTCACTGTTCTTGTATCTCCATTGATATAAAGTAACAATGCAAATGACTGACATCATCAACAATTGTTATAATAGCCATTTCAGTCTCACCTCTCTTGTTCATGACTCACTATTTCTTATTCTTGTTGTATCTTAGTTCTACGATACACTTTTTCCTTTCATCTTTCCTCCTGTCATTTCAACATGTCACATAACAATGATTTCCAGTTTCATCTCCCACTATGCACGCATTGCCTACCTATTTTCTACAACTCTAACTTGCGCATGAGTATAGGCTACCTACAGCCTCTTGTATTATTACAAAAATTCACCCCCCATTTCAAAATCCTGGATCCGAGCCTGCACTAAATACATCTGCTTTCTCATTTTCTTCAAATTCAATTTTTATAAATTTAGACTAAAGAAAAACCTTGGTGGTGGTGATTTGTACATTTGTGAATGGCTTCTGTGACAGATTAATACAATATTTAGCAATGATTATTACTACAACACTGGTAGTGGTTAGTACATATCC
>Ga0126342_10016736_pt1 | contig 12751 bp, 13 predicted proteins | sample Cyp1metagenome_FD_92528 | JGI IMG/M metagenome (GOLD analysis project Ga0126342, IMG submission 92528) | Coral microbial communities from Lord Howe Island, Old Settlement Bay, Australia - Cyphastrea 1 metagenome | ecosystem: Host-associated > Invertebrates > Cnidaria > Coral ...
CATCTCAACTTCCAAAAGTGGTCCGGAGCTGGTGTGTTTTGTACATTTTGACTTGGAAATGTGCTTCGCGCCACAACGGCGTGCACTTTTTCGACATCGCAACTTCCAAAAGTGGTCCGAACCTGGTGTGTTTTGTGCATTTTGACTTGGAAATGTGCTTCGCGCCACAACAGCGTGCACTTTTTCGACATCGCAACTTCCAAAGGTGGTCCGAACCTGGTGTGTTTTGTACATTTTGACTTCGAAATGTGCTTCGCGCCAGAACGGCGTGCAATTTTTCATCTCTCATCTGGCCACCTGGCTCCGCACCCGCCGCTTTAGCGAGCCTACTTTTCGACCCTCCGGAGCCACAAATCATTGGAAAAATGCAGTGTTTCGCGACTTTCCTACCTTTTCGCGCGCCTGGATCTTCTTTCTTCTGACTCTCCCCGTCTCTGCTTTTCATCTGTCCATATTGTCAGAAGTTTGACTTCTAAACTTCCTTCGGCAAATTGATACAAATTGATACAAATTGATACAAATTGATACAAATTGATGCATGCCTACATACATACATGCATACATACATACATACATACATACATACATTAATACATACATTAATACATACATACATACATACATACATACATACACACACATACATACACACATACATCCATACATACATGCACATACATACAGACACACACAGAGAAATGCATACATACATCCATCCATCCATTTATCCATACATACATACATCCATCCATACATACATGCATGCATGCATACATACATGCATATCATAAATAGGGCACATACATACATAGCATACATAGCATACTTAGCATACAGAGCATACATACCATACATAGCATACATAGGATACACAGCATACAGAGCATACACAGCAAACATAGCTCACATAGCATACATAGCATACATAGCATAAAAAAAACATACATAACATACATAGCAAAAATAACAAACATAGCATACATAACATACATAACATACATAGCATACATCGCATACATTGCATACATAGCAAACATAGCGTACATAGCGTACATAGCATGCATAACATAAATAACATACATAGCATACATAGCATACATAACATACATTGCATACATAGCATACATAGCATACATTGCATACATTACATAGCATACATAGCATACATAGCATACATAGCACACATAACATACATAGCATACATTGCAGACATTGCATACACTACATACACTACATACACTACACTACATAAACTACATGCACTACATGCACTACTTCCACTACATGCGCTACATGCACTACACACACTACATGCACTACATACACTACATCCACTACATACATTACGTACAAACATCCATGCATGCATGCTTGCATGCGTCCATGCATACATTAAATTACATTGCGTTACATTAGATTACCTTACCTTACCTTTACCTTTACACTTACACTTACACTTACAGTACATTACATTACATTACATTACATTGCATTGCATTGCATTGCATTGCATTTACAATACAATACCATACCATACCATACCATACATATGTGCCTGCCACTAGAGTCTCCAATTTCCACCTTGATTGTCACATTGTTGAGGACCGGATGGGTGGAGCCTGCCCAGAATTTCTGGAGTTTTTTACTTGTGGTTTTCCACTGCGTGGTCAACTCAGATACTGAACCAATCAACAGACTCTAGAGGATTGCACCTCGAGAACTGGAAGATCTTGGGATATGTCTTCTTCAGTTTGCAAGATCTTGCTGTCGTTGTGTCTATTTGACTCAATCTTCTGTGTCAACGTACAGCCGCTGGATAGACAAACAATACCTAATTGCTTTCCACTCCAGTGGCAATGCGGCCCGGTTGTGGAAGACTTGAGAAGGCAAAGGGATGCAACGAGGGTAGATGTGGACAGAGAGGTGGTCCTAGAGCTGAGGTTTCTGCGGGTGCAAGTGTATTGCCGTTTCAGGCCGATACTGAAAATTTCTTGCACATCAGCACTGTTGATCTCATGGGAGTGATTAAAAAAGTGGATATACCAAAAAGTGATCAAAGCCCTGGAAGGCAGTGCGAATGTGGACGTCAAAGGTGAAGTCGGAGATGCCAGCCTCAAGGCCTGTGAAGAAGCATCCATTTGAGAGAGCCTCAGCAATTAATTCGCCGCATTTTCTGACGTTGTACCTCTTGGAGTCAGGGCTGATATCAAGCTACAACCTCTTCGGCCTGGTACTGTTTCGGAGGGACCACTGCCGAAAGGTTCTCGTCCTCCTGGCCTGTTCATAAGTTCATGCTTGTTCTTTCAGAAAATATTCAACAAATTCCACAAATTCAACAATCTTAAAGGCAATGCAATGCATCTCTTGCAGGCACGTTTCAGTGAAATGTGAGGTTGGAGTGACCTGTGGAGCCAAAGTCGATGGAGCTTGATGTGTGGGTCTTAAACTCGTGCTTGACGGTGATTTGATATATATATAGTATATATGACTATGACTATGCCTTAGCATTTCATGCTCTCCCTCCATCTCTGTTTCAATCCAGGCTTCCTCTGCTTGCAGCCCTCCCTGGTGTGCTGCTTGGGCTTTTCCCTTCGAGCAGGACAGCAGAAACTACTTTTGCTTTGTGAAGCAATTGACTCTGCTGAACAAAAAAGTGGTCAGCGCTCAATTTTGGAGGCCATTTGAGCACAGGGCTGTTGCATCAACCGCTGGAAGCAGCTTCGTTGCGGGGCCCCCATTCCCACTACTGCAGCTGTCTTTCAATATCCTGATCATGAGGCATTTCTTTGATTGCTTTTCAAGGGTACAAGGCTTTGCCTACAAAATGTAGCACACAGGACCATGTAAACTGTAAACCCAATCCGGCTGATGATACCGCACAACTAACATGGAATTCAGGTGGCAGGGATGCTATTCTTGGCAGAGCGTGCTCTTTTTCGTGCGGACTGTGCTGAGAAAGCTTGCAGCCTTGTGGAGTGTTAAAGTTCAGACGGGAGTAAATAAACAGACCTGGTCACACACCATTTTGAGATTGTGAAGTGTATGTGGTACTGTTGGGTGAGGAATTGCTTATTGCAAGCCGCCGACTCGCCTTTGCGCTTACGGACACATTGGCCAATGAGGCAGAGCCAAGTCTTCGCGGCTCTTTCGGTAGACTCAGCAGCCACTGTTGTCTTATGGTTGATCTCACACTCATTGTTCGAATCAAAGGTGTAGGGGGAACATGATTTGCAGAAGCCAGATAGCAAAAGGCTGAGCAGCAAAGTGCTTTGTTGCCCGTAGCTACTGTCAGTGCCTCAAAGATTTCAAACAGATTTCAAAGTGCTTCCAAGATCTCTTGACGTCGGAAGAATCCATCAATTTGATCTTCAGACTGAGGCAGCGACGATTGCAGTCTCTGCAGCTGTTACGTTTGGGGTCGAACTGAACCCTTTCTTTGCTTCGGCACTGGCACTGGTACAGGCTCTTGAGCTGTGTAGCTCACTGAGCAGCTCACTGCTGAATTTCACCACTGAATTTGTTTGTTGCTGAATTTGATTTTGGATGATTTTGGCATAATTTGAGCATCATGACGATTTAGGGCCGTTTTGGTCGCGCTTGCATTCGCAGGCAGTGACCTGGATCTTGGCTTCAAGAAAAGCACTGCAAGCGAGATACGGAAGTGATGCTGCTATCCAGGCGAACAAGAAACTTATGGCCCGTCTGGGAACATATGGGGAGCATGTGGGGAGCATATGGGGAGCATATGGGGAGCATATGGAGCGTTCAGAATGACCAGTACAGGACAACAATGGACAACATGGCTGGTTCGATAAGGTTTGATAAGAACAACTCGACAACTCCATGCGTCGAGGCTGCCACTGTGACGGAAAACCGCATGGTTCGTCCTGGAAGGCCTCTGCAGGAGGGGCTGAACAAGATACAAGTTGCAAGGCATTCACGTTGCACGAATCATTCACAAAGCATTCGCAAGGAAATTTCACTTTGATTCGGTTCAAGATGGTTTAAACATGTTTAAACGATTTGAAGCGGTATGAACTCTAAAAACTTGCAATGACATAGAAGCGGTATGAAGCGCTGATGTTCGGAAGGACCAGCCTTCTCGGCGTCTTGGACAATGGCGAAGCTTTGTGAATGTTTTCAGTCGCTAATATCTTGGAAGCAGTAAAAAAAAGCAAACGACTAATCCAAATGGACGCACCTAGAAACATATCGATGCAGGTATCTCCAGTGTAAGGTTGGCAGCCTCGACTGAAACAAGCCTGAAATAAGCTTGCATTTCCTAGAATCGTCCATCCAGGCAAAGACTTTAATCACTCAGTTCTCTTTGCTGCTTTGACAGATCAGACTAACTCACCTCGACTCACCTTGGGACCTCTGAGTCTCCTTCAAACAAAAGCTCAGTTTCGATCCTTTCTCCATTGGTACTAGGCAGTGCTGCCATCTCATCAACAGAAACAGACACCTGCTGCCATTTGGGGGTCAAAGCCGCTTTGAAGGCAGTGATCAGCTTTGGTACCAGCAAGTACTCAGAAAATAAATGTGCACTGTCCAATGGATTGGAGCCATCCGAAATATGAACATTCTTGCAATAGCTTGCATATCATGTAGATTTATGTGCAATGTTTGCGTTTGTAAACATGCGTCATCTCTTACACTAAATGCTGCGCTGGGTTTTCCCTGCATAGTCCGATGAAGTGGACAAATGCCAATTCTGGCCGCGGCAAGAGGCCGATACAATGCCACTACTGCAGTTTGGTAGTGGCAAGCAGATTAAAGTCTTCACCGGTCTGCGCGAGCGAACGCTTTCTTCACACTTTCTCGTTTTGAGTTAGTTCGTTTTCGCCCAGCTGTCAGAACCTGCCCCAGATGACGAGGGTGAGGCCAGAAGCTGACAACAGAGAGGACGAGTGAAGAAGTGGCTGGATGTGACACCTTCAGACGTTCCTCCTTGCTGTGAACTTTGTCATCTTTATCAACCTACTGTACAGATTCTACGCTTTAAATTGCTTGCTGAGCCCCCATCAGCTGCGCCAACGGAGGCGACACCTTCCACTGCTCGAGGTCTCAAAGCACTTGCTGCAGACAGGCACTTCCAAGCATGCACATTTGAAACATGCTACATGGCAGCAGCAAGCCGCATCATCACCCTTGCAGCTGATTAAATCATGACACATGACGCATAGTATCCTTCAAAGTCTTTCAAAGAGACCAAGGTTTCTTTCTGGCGAGTTCTCTCAAAACCATTTTCATCGGCGAATTCTAACATAACTTTGTAATTGGCTAACCTGATAGTGCAGGGAGCAACAGACCTCCCTGCAATAGGTCCATGTATGGACTACTTGCTGAGGGTTGTGCAGGAAAGACACTCACTTGTGCCGAGGAAATTTGCGTTGCTTGTGCTGTTTTCAGCTGTTTAGGTCTTTTGAGAAGTTTGACGTGATGTCACATCATGATGTTGAAATTTACTACATTTCTTTGGACATAAAAAACATGCGAGTTCAAGTCTGTGTTTAATCATGTATAATATATAATATATTCAAAGACGTTGTTATATACATATATATATATGTATATGGTATAAAGGTATTGCTTCACCCCTCTTGCAACCCTGTCCCCACCGCCGTATCCAAGTTCCCCCCTGTCCCATTTGTACTATGTCTATGTATATCTATGTATGTTCTCTTCTCTCCCACTCGTTCTCATTGTCCCCCCACCCCATCCCACCCCACCCCTGTCCCCTGTCCCTAGCCACTCCCTTACAAGCTTGGACCCGAAAGGATCATGGCAGTTGCTAGCCTATCGGCGGCGAAAGTGAAGTAATTCGTTTGCGCCAATGAATTTCGACCCAAGTTTGCATCTTTTCCATCTTTTGGCAGAAGCTTGGTGTTTGGACAGGCGCGTGGCGTTCCCAAAGTCTCAGGCACATTTGCAGTTTCAAACTTGAACCCAGGGAAGAAAGACTGTGTAAAACTGTGAACTTTGTCTGTACTCGGTGTAATGAACAAAAATGATGCACATTTGATGCCAATTTGCAAATCCGTTTCTTGCTGCACTGTGCCCATGGTCGGTGCAGCTTCAGGCCTTGGCACACTTACCTTTGATACCTCCAGCGCCACCAGAGGCTCATAGCCTGGTCGTTTCTGTGTCACTGTGAACAGGGAACTTCTATTTTTTTCCCATTTAGGATGACGGATTGGCACTTGAAAGAACGTCTGCAATTGAGAAGTTGCCGCTTGATCCTTTGCTCTGAAAGGCAGATGACTTCCGAAGCGCCAGCAAGCGGAGCAACAGCAAGCCCCTTCCGTCGGACCGATCATTTGATATTCGATGCTGCAAAATTGTTCCATTGCGAAGCGCAAGTTTTTGCCTGGAAGTTTTTGTACTTGTTTCATGTCTGAAAGTCTGTGTAGAGTACAGTACGTGTATCTGACCAGAATTTATCCTCTTTTACCAGAGGATGCAATCGAAGACAGCCCAAGCAGTGTTCACAGTGGTCGATCCAGAGTCTTAGCTGCATCACACCCCGTGACCCATGATTTACTTTTGTTCCCGAGCAAATGTCCTTCTTGCAGCAGCTGCATGTTGACTGCGATGGTGTTGGAGCGGCTCCTGCTTAGGGGACCAAAGCAAGACCTTGGATTGGCGCCGCAGAACCACAAGCAAAGGGAAGGCCAGTCGTTGAAAACACAGCTGTGCCGTGCGTTTCACTTTAGACGCTCTCCAACATCTCATGCCAGAGGTCCAAGTGCTAGCAGTTCCTGAAGTAGCGGTACCTCTTCAGGAGACCAAATCGTATTTCACTTCAACTGACTATCCAATGCGATGTTTCCTATCTTGGACGGTCAGGATGATGACATCCCTGGACTTCCAGGAGTTCTTGAATGAGCTTGAATGAGCTTGAATGAGCTTGAAAGTACTGAAGTACTGCAACATGCATTTGCTGGCTTTGTTTCATTGCAGGAGTGCGAGAGTCGCATGTCAGAGAGGCAATTGCTGAGATGTCTTGGGTTGCCTTTTCCAAACATCTTCTTTGTGGTCCATTGGGTGTGTTCAGTGTTTCAAAATGCAGTAGAACCGATTCTATTTGCCAGACAGTGCTCGTTGCAATGTTTTCAGATATGACAAGTGGCCGTCCCCGGAAACCGATACGGTTGCTCCTCTCTAGTATCCCCTCTTTGATAGGCCTTCAACCAGATAGACTTCGATGGGAATGGCTTTATTGGCGTGAGCGAGCTGCGATATCTCCTGACAGTGCTGGGTGAGGAACGGCTCTGGGGTCAGGGCCAACTGAGTGCAACAGTTCGCAAAGTCTTTCGATTCGCGAAAACTGTTGCTTCATGTTATCATAGCTTTGGAAGTCGTCCTGCGCAAGATGCCCTGAGGAACCAACTGACGCCGAACTTGATGAGATGCCACTTGGCTGAAAAGCATTGCTAAGCAGAGCATTGCCGGAGACAGGCTACAGGGCAAAACTTGGGATTTGCTTAGCAGAAAGGACATCGCAGAAGTCACTTGCTAGTGGAATTAGTTCTAGTGGACTTAGTGGACGCGGTATTCTTGGCAACCCTTGTGTAAAAAGAAACAACGGTGAAGCCTCAGCAGTGGTGGCAACTGTGGTGCTGAAGCAAAGTAGACAACAAAACTATACTCAACTGATGGATGCTATGACCATGTCATTGTTATAGCCTGTCTTTCCTTGTGGAGTGTTGAGGTTGGCCATGATAGGTGGGGAAGGGGACGGGCAAGCAGCATTGGAGGCGCGGATCGAGTACCTCCCTAAACCGGGCAACACGCAAGGGTTTGCAACCGCTCACTAGATGCTTCTTTCAGGTCTGCGAAAGGAATTCTTGTAGCACTGTCACTATGTCACTATGTTTGTCAAACATCCCCAAACCATTGCTTCGTCTAAGCCAGTCTAAACCATCTCTTCTGGAGGACTTTCGAATGCTCTTTGCACCAAAGAGCTCCGTGTTGGCTGAGATGCAAACCATGGCGCCAGAGCCCGAGGAAGAGGCGGGGTGCCACGTTGTGGTTTTAAGGTGATCAATTTCATATGATGATGAAACAAGTCAAGTTTCCATTCCAATTGATTCTCATATGTAAACATACACGGCCAAGACAAAAAGTTCCTGGCTCGTTTTGATCGACTCCTGAACCACTGAACAAGGAGATCAAGCAAGAGAAAGAAGACGAGCTGGGAGCACAGAAAAATAGAAACGCAGTCAACGATGCCTTTTTGTAACCTGCGATGCACATGCACCGCTATCCTGAATCGATGGTGGCAGCGATGTGTATTTCAGTCTTCCTATAGTGGTGTTCTGAGGCAAGAAGAGATCCCAAGGCCAGTATCCCATCGGTCATGTAGAGGGGCACTCAAAACTTTGATAAAATAAGTCACAATGAGAAGATCTCCGACAAGAAAAGAAGCATCTAAAATGAATCTTAAAAAGAACCATCTAAAAACCTCGCTTAAGGATGCTTAAGGATCCTTAAGGGGTAAGCCTTGTTTAAAATTTGAAGATTGAGAGGCTGGAAGCTCCTCCGCAGCAACTAGGGCTTCTTGTGAAGGCGGACTATGTGCTTCATTGAGCTTCGTGAAATTTCATTGAAAATCATTGAATTCTATGCTCATTCTTTGCTCATTCTATAAGACAAGTAACATCTGGCACAGTCTGCTGCTTTGCAACTGGTTGCAGGGTGCGGCAAGCTTCATGCAGGCGAGGATCAAGAAGGCCTTCGCTGCAGTCGATTTCCCATTTGCATGATCAAAAGATGACTTCTCGACTGGTCTTGGTCACGCATTGAGATGAGTTTCCTGCTGTAGAGGTTCCTAACCCGAGTCTGTTGATCTTTTCGGCATGTTTCTTTGAAGGCTGTGTACGCTCCGTGGGCACTTGCAGGAAGACGCTGGGAAGAAGAAAGCTTCAAGAGCACGGCCAAAGGCACTTGCAAGTTTGAACGCTTTTTGATCCTTTTTTAGCTCTGTTTTGTGACTGCTTCCAAGTCATACTAAAAGCCCACGCTATGCTCTGCTGGACTGGCGAGGCCAAAGCTCCTGGGTCCAACCGAGCTCGTCCAATTCTTGGACCTCCAAGGCATGTTCACCAGGTGCTAAGCCGCCACGAATCTCCACAGCCTGCACAGCTGTCCAGAAAATGGAATTCCACAGAATGCAGGAAGTCTGGCAATGGCTGCTTTCATCACCACCACCAACACCATCATCACCACCATCAACGTCATCAACGTCATCAATGTCATCACCGTCATCACCGTCATCATCGTCATCATCGTCCTCGTCATCATCATGATCATCATGATCATCACCAGCCGCACCTCAATACCACCACCACCACCAGCAGCAGCAGCACCACCACCATCATCTTCATCTTCATCTTCATCTTCATCTTCATCATCATCATCATCATCATCATCAATGTTGCATTGCCTTGAACATCTTGTGCGCCTAATGCAGATTTGGGCTTCCATTTGCAGGGCGTTTTTGTTTGATCTTGTCTTTCTCACCACCATTTTCAATTTTGTTTTTCCCTTGTTTCCCCCTTGTCCCCCGTTTCCCCTCCTTTCCCACCCCCCTGTTTCCCCTATTCTCCTCTCCTGTTCCCCTGTCCCCCCCTCCCCTATTAAGATACCTAAAGGTTCCCTTCCTTTGTGCTCCCCCCTGGTGTGCTCCCCCTGTTCTGATCATGATTATGAACGCGATCATCAGCCTCCATCATTATGATTTACCATTCTGGGGGTGGGTGGGACTGCAGAAATTAGAGGCAAGGTCAGTATCTCTGACATAAACCAATATGTGACATATTTACATATTTACTTGCATTGGTCAGTTTTGGTCACTCCCAGTAAACTCAACTCGGACCGGGTGTCTGCCTCTCTTGAACTGGAAGGGTGACCAGATTCCAACACGCGAACAAATATTGGATATTCTCTGTACAGTTGATCATCTTAAAGTTAAGCGGCCATGCTGGCAGATGGTGCCTGGTATGCCAAACATGCAGATTCCTGGCGTGGCCACCGCTGGGATGGGTCCAGGCCTGTTCCGTTGTCATTGGTTTATTTCAATTTCTGCCCAGAGCTGGGTTAATGGTGGGATTTTAAGGGAATTTAGTTTGTCGTCGAGGCGCCTTCAACGTCAACGCGCAGCCACCACCCGTTCCAGGGCACATGTCTGGAATGCCACCATTACCTCCAGGCTGGTTCTTTGCAGAAAGGCTGGAAAGGTTGGAAACACAGAGCAGCTTCAAATAACGATCAAAGTTCTCAATCATGTAAAATGGACCCTTCTGAATGTCTCCGATTTGGGGACAGGTTATTTGGTTGGCACCGAGAAGATGTTCCAACAGCAGCCGGGAATGTCTGGCTAGGAGACCCAGTGTCCATGCGACCAGATCGAAGGAAATCAGTTTGTATTGTATTGACATATTCACACCACAATTTCTCAACGTGATTGAACTTGAGTCAACGTGTTCAAAGCGCATAATTTCAACTGATACCTGTTTCCTCGGCCATTGTTACTTCCATGCCCTAGGCCCTGGGATTGGACCGCCTGGTGCTGCCCCTGGCATGCCACACATACCACCAGGACCGCTGTTTACAGAGTTACAGCTGCGACGCAGTGTTGCAGTCCATAGCTGCACACTGTACTGGCCAGGACAAAATCCTCTTCCTGGACAACCAGGAGATTGGGATGAAAGTGCAGATCAGATGGATGCGCTGTATGTCTTGTTTCAGTGTATTGTGTCACAGTCATAGTCATATTTTGGTGTGCAATTCGATGGGTGTGCTGTTTTTTGAAGGAGCCAAACAGCCTGCGGTAGACCCTCTGATGCAGCCAAGTTGCGGGCCAAGTTGAATTTGCGCAGACTGTGCTACAAAATGGGGCAGAAAACGCTGCAGATTCGTCAACTCGTCATGTGCACGTCATAATAGTGCCCATGCCAACCATGAGAGCGACTTTCGAAACAAGGGCATGGGCTATGATAAATTGTAAGCAGATCAGATGCAGAGCTTGCAATGGCCAAGGTACAAGAAACTTCACTGCCAATCCACCTCCAAAGCATCTTACTTTCCTTGAATACCAGGAGACCGAAGTGAACCGAAGAGATGGGAGATGTTTGTTTTTGAGGGCTATTTTTTTGTTTTCCCATCGTTTTGCTTTGTTTTTTTATTTCTGGTTCTTTGCTTCTCTGCTTCTCTGCTTTTCTACTTTTCTGCTTCTCTGCTTCTTTGCTTCTTTGATTTTCTGCTTTTCTGCTTTTCTGTTTCGTTGCCTCTCTGCTTCTCCGCTTTTCCAGCTTCTCTGCTTTCTGCTTTTCCCCGCTTTTCTGCTTACCTGCTTTTCCCTGCTATTCTTTTGTTTCTCATACTCATACTGTAAATAAAGCCTAAGAAGCATAATATAATACAATATTTACATAAACCCTAAATCAGCCCTGAATCAACCTTAAATAAACCCAAACAAAAAACATTAAAGCAACTCTAAGTAAACCCTAAACATCCCCGAAATAAATCTGAAACTAATCCTAAATAAACCCAGAGACCACCCTAAATAGTTCCTAAACCAACACCAAAAAAAATAATAATATATGTTAACCCAAGCGTAAATAAACCTCACACCAACCCTAAATAGATCTTAAACCAGGCCTAAATAGCTCCTAAACCAGCGCTAAACAAACCTTAAGCCTTAAACCATTTAGGTACTACACCAACTCTAGATAGATCCTAAACCAAACCTAAATATAAGCTAAAACCAACTTTAAATAGGTGCTAAACCAACTCCAAATAGATGTTAAACTTTAAACCAAGCCTAAATAAACTTTACACCAACCCTAAATAGATCTTAAGCACTGCCCAAATAGATCCTAAGCCAACCCTGAACAAACCGCCTTGAACCAACCCTGGATAGGTCCTAAACCAACCCTCAAATAAACCCTAAACCAATTTTGAATGGAGCCTGAACCAACCCTAAATCGATCTTGATCAAGCCTAAAGACACCCTAAAACCAACCCTAATACTAAACCAACCCTAAATAGATCTTAAACCCAAGCCTATGTAAACCCTAAAAACAACCCTAAATGAACCCCAAATAGATTTTAAACCAAGCCTAAATAGATCTTAAAACCAACCCCAAATAAATCCTAAACAAACCCCAACTCTAAGACCAACGCTTAAATTATCCCAGCCACAGACCCCAAACAGTGGGAGTGGGAGGATAATGTATGATAATGTGAATGATGATGATAATGATGATGATGATGATGAAGAAGAAGAAGATGATGATGATGATGATGATGAGATGAAGATGAAGATGAAGATGATGATGACGACGACGATGATGATGATGATGAGATGATGATGATGATGATGTTGTTGTTGATGATGATGATTATGATGATGATGATGATGACGATGATGATGATGATGATGGTGATGACGATGACGACGACAACGATGACGATGACGATGACGATGACGACGACGACGATGACGACGACGGCGACGATGATGATGATGACGATGATGATGACGCACACGTTCCCACGCAATACTTGTACACACAACACTCTTACACCCGCTCCTGTCCCACACCATTCTTTCACCCACAGCACTTTCACACACGACTCTTTCACACACACACACACTCCACTTTTACACACCACACCTTTACACACCTTTACACACCTTTACACACCTTTACACACCTTTACACACCTTTACACACCTTTACAC
>Ga0126342_10016737_pt1 | contig 12750 bp, 11 predicted proteins | sample Cyp1metagenome_FD_92528 | JGI IMG/M metagenome (GOLD analysis project Ga0126342, IMG submission 92528) | Coral microbial communities from Lord Howe Island, Old Settlement Bay, Australia - Cyphastrea 1 metagenome | ecosystem: Host-associated > Invertebrates > Cnidaria > Coral ...
GAGGACGACGAGGACGACGAGGACGACGAGGACGACAAGGACGACAAGGATGACAAGGAGGACGAGGAGGACGAGGAGGAGAGGAGGAGAGGAGGAGGAGGAGGAGGAGGACGAGGCAGGAGGCAGGAGGCAGGAGGAGGCAACTGACATAAAATCTAACAACCCTCACCTGGCAGGTGGGGAAAAAAGTTGCCTCAGTCGAGAACGAGTTTCGGAGTTTCTCTCCCAATTTTCTGGTGAAAAAAAGTGAAGACAACCAACATTGACACCCTTATAATTCCGAGAAACAAACACATAATGGCTTCCTGACTTCCTGGATACACACTTTCCCTGGACCCAGCAACTTGAAATCAACACTTGAACATATGCGCTGTCCAGCACGCTCCGATGGTTCAAACATTGTGCAGAATATAGTTCCACCTGACAAAATATCCTTGCCCAGAATGAATAGACGGTATCCTGAACAAACAACAAAACAGCTGGACATATCGAAACAATTGACACCCATCATTGGAGGGTGTCAATATGTCGTGTTTTGTTGAGAGTCGTCTCAGCAGGCAGCAAAACATTGATCAACTCCTACAATACAAAAAAAGGAATCATAGGGAAATCACCTGTGGGACCCTGGCCAAAAGCTCTGAATATTTCTAGTGATGACAAGACGATTGGATCTTCCTAAAGGTCTCCACTTGACCATTTTCTGAAAAAACTGAGGTCTCCAGTCATGAATTCACGGTCAATCTCCAGCCTGTGCAAAAGCCTGCGACAATCCGGGCAGAATAGCGATGGGTCATCAGCAATTGGGGACGACTAGAGAGATCAATATACCCTCTGGTAAACTAACATAACTATGGAAAATCACCATTTTTAATGGGAATATCCACTATAAATGGCCATGTTCAATAGCTATGTTAGTTTACCAGAGGGTATACCAGGAGTTGAACCAAGGCCACACTGTATTTTCCATAGTCTCACGTTGTGATTCTCTGAGCCAATAAATAAACCAATCCAGAGCTACTACAGTTGAATATTCAATTAAAAACTATTATATATGATATGGATAATTTGCAGTTTGACACTGTTCCAACATGCTACAAACGAAGGCTGACTCAAAAAAAATACCGTCTTGTAGACCAAGAGTGAAGTGGAAAATCGTCAAAAAAACAGACAATCAATTACCTACTATCTACTGAAGTGCATGTTTTTTCCCATTGTCAATCTAGATTCCCAGAGGGTACAAGCAGTTGAATCCCAAGTGTTGACGGGTTGGTGGATTGAGCTCTGACAAGAACGAATCCTCCCGTCTCATCCTCCCAGGTATTGCGAACATGGCCATTGAAATAGTTGATTTACCCATTAAAAATGGTGATTTTCCATAGTTATGTAAATGTTTACCAGAGGGCAAAGCAAAGAAATAAAACCTTGGAATTTATAGACTCCCAATGATGTTACGCCTATTCCCATAAGCTTCCCGTAAACTCTTAGGGCCTTTTCGGGGCTCTTATCGGAGAAGTAGGGGAATGAGGGGTTCCATCATGGGCTGTCCACATAAATTCCATCAATGAAACGACCCAGCCGGAGCAGGTTGATGCTTCAACAATTCAAATCTTTGGTGTGTACTTCCCATCTTCGGCGATGTCATTGAACATGTTCATGGACAGTCGGTCATACCCTGCTGATTGGTATATATCCCCATTTATAGCAAACAACATTATTAAAAAAAAACATTAATCCATAAATGTAAAGCACTAAAGTACGGCATAAGAATAAAGTACTACAGTACTATCCATAAAAAAATAAAAAAACGCTAGATTGTTTATATGTGAATATATATAATACAGTATATATAAAATCATCTGAAAATATTCATCCAAGGCTGAGTCCCTCGGCAACATCTGAGGCTACCCACCCAGCAAAGCGATGGACAGCGCGGGGGGACGCAGGATCCATCGGGCCTGGGCTGGTCTCAATATGATATATATATATATACGTATGTATATTGTAATTAATAACTATATATTAACCCTGTTGGTGCGCATTTATATATATATATATATATGCACATACATGCACATACATATTGTCAATTTAGAGTGACGCGGTGTACCCCATTCCTGCAAAGCCTTTTGGAACATCTATCAAAAACTGGTTGGTGAATGGTTGACGAAGGGTAATAAGATCGATAAGTCATCAACCATTTGGCATGCTTAAACTGCTCAAATGACGCTGACGTCAGATGTCCACATGTATCCTGATTCAACACACTGTTTTTGGGGATTGTAACCCATTTATCATCCATCTAGTGCACCAGTATTCCACAATAGTCTAGCCTGCCAATCGGATATCGACATGTTTCATCATCGGCATATATAGAGGAATATGAATATGAACACATGTTTAGTTGCCACATTATACTTATACTACCCAAGGGTAACTTTTCAGGAACTGGAATCTATCCCACTATAAGGACAGCGCAAGCCAGTGGCTATCGACTGGTGGCTGGCTGGAAAACCCCCCATCAATGGAGGTGGCTGACTGGTAGCTGGGAAGTGATCAAATCGTTTATAAATGCGGGATTTTTCATTGCAATGTTTGATTTCCAGAGGGTAAAAAAACGATTAAATATCCATTATTATCATTGATTCACCATCATTGATTAATCATTATTTTCCCATCCTCACAACACTCCAATTCCTAAGCCATTCATCAAGATTTGCCACTGCGTGTTGCTCTTCACATTCCTGGCCCAGTAATACTTCGAAAAAAATGTGCCAAGCGACAACCAAAGGCGTCCTTGACTAAGTGAAAGTACCTTCAAGGCGACGCACACTAGATAGCTCAGTTGGTTTATAATTTGCTTTACCAGGGTTTATTGGGGATATAGTTCATGAGGGGTCATCAACCAAATCTTATAACTGTTCGGGATATCTGATATAATTAGTGAGGGGTCATCAACGAAATCTTATAACTGTTCCTGGGGCCACATTGTAGGTCGACGATGAAGGACAACTCTTGGGTATGGCGACCAAACCTGGGGGAAAGTGGTAATTACACCATACCATAAGCCATCCCAGTACTTAACCATGTGGGGGTCGTCCCAGTAATTATCATCCCATTGCCAGGAGTACACCAAATTTCATAAGCCCTGATATTCCAATGTCTTTGGTTGACCTTTATCACACACCAACATGTTGAACTTGGGATGTTTAATAGTGGTTTTGATGATCACATCACCACATATCACCCTTTTTCGCGCCAACAAACGTGTCACCTGTTCCGTGGGCGGGTCCGGGACTCCGAAGGTCCGAAGCAAGTGATCATGCGAAAAATGCCCAAGGGAAAACCTAGAACAACAAGAGAATGCTTGGGTGGTACGGGTACATCTCTGAAAAACTTAACTTTTACAGTACCTTGTTCCTAATCTTTTCGCAATTGTTTACCTGCTCAAAATCATGCAAAGCATTGAAAGAACATTCTAAACACTTCAAACATATGCATTCAGGTCGTGTTTGTTACATAGTTCTAATTACCCTCCAGTAACCAATAATAATAAATAATAATGATAATAATAATATTATAATATTATATATAATATGGAATCACAGCAAGGGGGCGGCCAGTGTTCGCACTGACAAAACTGATGATTTATATTGATGATTGGTGATATGGAATTCCATGGAATTCCATCACGTAAAGATCATTTCCTGGGGAAACCAAACCATGAAGTCTCAATATGAATCTATGTCCAGTTGCCTACTTCACCACTTCACTACTTCACCGTTAATAACTATAGTACAGTGACCCAAAACAATACTAGGAACACATTATTTACCACTACTAAAAAGTTAGGATCTCACAGGATTTGACTTCAAATCCTATCCTTTTTTGGGTTACTCATTTCATATGTACCCAACGACCACCCTTTCCGTGTTGTCTAACCGTTGCGCCGTTGGTTCTCCATCTCTGGTGATCTCCCAGTTTTCGCTGGCACCGGGCCAAGTGCTGCGTCACGTTGATGCTGGCCACTGCGAAAGGATAATCGATGCCATTACTTTGGGCCTCGCGGGGCGCGGGCAGATTGGACCTGGAGAGTTCGCTGGCACAATCTCGGGGCTTTACCGAAAATCTCACGGAAGAAGGGGAAAAAACATGAATTATTATAATTATATATGTGGGGTTCTTGTTGGTTTCTAAAACTTTTTACCTAGGACCTAGGAAGTATGGTAGATGTGTCAAACACTATCCAACTATAGTTAGTGTGGGGGAAAAATGGGTTTGCCCTTCCAATGCCACCTGGTAAATTACATGTAAATTACCAAATGACTTGGACAGGAAAACTGGATCTATTTGGGGCGGGTTTTTCATATCGTTAAGTTACTGGAGGGCTTGGGGATGCAACATGTGATTGTGATTGCTATCTTTTGAACTGAAAACTACCGAAAAGACCAACATCCCCTCTCTATCCTGTAAAAAATAGGCTAGTTACTTTGGATCTGAATCATCCATAGCCATAAATCACTGATAATCAGTGATAAATCAAATCCACCCATGAATGAATGTGAGCATCATCCTCAAACACCATTGAGGGAAGCCCCCTTGATTTCATGGCTTGGTCTTCTGTCAGAAATGACAAAAATCATTGCAATCCCCGTGGTTTGCTGATGTTTGCTGTCCATTTTCACACAATGTGCCCCTTCGTTACCAAGTCTGGGAATAGTTGGGGGGGGGTATTTTTGTCGAAGGATTCAATATGGGAATCTCATCCACCAGTGGCGGAAGACCTGGGTCAAATGATGTATCATCATGGGACAGCCCCAAATTGATAGAACATTCGGGAACCCTGAAATTACGAGGGAAAGAAATATCATCTAGAACATCCTGGCAAAAAACACTGTCAATGTCATGTGCATTGACAGTTATCTCTTTGTCAGGACCCCTATGTCATCAACATCCTGCAAAATGTCCGTATAGGGGGTACAGGGGGTCCAGAAAAAAAATGGAAAAGTTGTTCCGAGATGTTTATTCAACGATGTTTCCTCCAAATTTCCCAGCCCAACTTTATGGCTCCATGTTGCTAGAATCCTATTAAATCCCTTAAAGGGTGCAATTGTTCATCATACCCTCCCATAAAATCTCCATTTTTCCCCATCAAATCCCCATGTTTGCTGAGCCGCCTCTCGAATCATTTGGCTGGTGGCCAGGGGATACCTGAGGCCCAAAGATGTCGTGGGGATTTCATACGGATGTTACCCGCAAAAATAGGGAGTGAGTATATAGTGACTTTATTGTGAAACATAGGAATTTTAATGGAATTCCATAGGGATATGGGGGTTTCCATAAATGAGGGATCCCCAAACGGCTGGTTTATATGGAAGCCTATAAAAATGGATGATTTAGGGGTACAGGTACCCATATTACAAGAAACCTCCATATTACTATCACAAATAAGGGTTTTTTATAGGGATTTACACAATATCATAACAAAAATCCGGATTTATGGGATCCGATGGGATAATCAATGGGAAATTCATAGGAATTGATTGGGCTGTAATGGGATCCAGTGGGATTTTATGGGAAAAACATGGAAAAACTGATGGGAGAAAAAATAATGCCTGGGACATATCAGACATATCGTTGATATAATAACCGTAAAGGGATATTATATATATATAACCAGATATTTCTCACCAACATTCACCAACACTTTTTAGCTGAAACCAGGGTGACTTGGGTCTGAAAATAGGCCACTTCAGATGCCAGAACTCAGATCAGCTCGGCGCACTTTTCCGCCATGTAGACCAGGCAATCTAACCTCAGATCTACTGAGGTCATGCCACGATCGATCTCATGGGGTCCCATGGGTCTTCAGACACCAGAGTTTCATGGTGAAATCCAGGTTTCAGTGGTATAAATCCTGCATGAAATCCATGGAAATCCCAATTTTCAGCATGAAATCCATGAAAATCCAGCATCAAATCCTGCTGGAAATCCCAGAAATGGACCCAGCAATCCCAGAAATCCAATTCCAATCTTCGCAGCAAAATACCGAGCGGCGCCAAAATACCGGTGCGCAGATCAGTGCGAGGGTCACTGGACTGGAAACCCAACTGTCGCCACCTGCAGACCCTCCACTGGGGGATTTTCCAGCCCTGTTTGCTGTCAAAATTTGAGGAACAATGATGAGAAACCATGTCCGATGGATCAACCAGGGATTTTTTAGGGTGTAATGGCTGTGTAATTCGTGTAATTCCCCTATTTCCAGGCATGCGATTCCATGAGTGTTCCATGTTTCTTGTGGTGTCTGGGCTAAAGTTTGAGACACCCCCAGCCGTCAAATGTGAGGCGTTTCCAGCAGAAAAAATCCGCCGAGTTCACTCCCAAAATCGCAAACCATTGCACCTTGGGGAAGTTGAACCCAGGCTGGAGCCCTCAACACCTGAGATGCTGCAATGTGCGATGCAGCAATCCATGATTCCTGGTGCTGGGATAGTCATAGTAATCAATCTATACATGTGTATATATATATATGTAATTCTATATATATACATACAGTTTTCATTGTATATATATATTGTATAATATGTATATGATTAATCTGATTAATATATTACTATATATCTATTGATATACATATACATGATACATATACATACATGTGCATATATATATACATATATATATATACATGTACTGTACATAGTATACTGTATAGACGAGTTCCTATTTGTTGCGCGACGTGTGTGGTTCATGTTTAGTGGAGGCACTTTAAACAAATACAACGGAGAATCAGGCATGGACAGCTCCTAAGGTGGCCGAGAAGAATGGGGTTGGCATCCATCCCATGATGGGAATCCAAACATGATGGATATATAAATACCTATTCATGGATTGATGACCATCCCCTAAATATGGATATCTAATCCATTTTATGACCATTGCACATATTTGGAATATCTGTGGGGCTCAATCTAATCCTAGCGGCTGCATTTTTTCCTAGCTGTTCCTACCTGAAGCGGCCAACAAGTTCAAATTGTCCCGGACCCTTGGCTCATATACTCCAACTCGAAGCGAGGATACACTAGTGACATAGACAGTCTGACACCATGAAATGGGTTTAGTCTTTAAATGGGCCAATGGGGTACCCATTTATAACCCATTTTCTGTGTCTCTGAGCTTGGCACCAGAGACAGCACCGACCATGGCAGAACCTCAGATGCTGTAAGCCATGGTAAACCCTAAGCAGTCAACCGTTTTCCATAGTCATTAATTATCCATATGTACATCATGTATCATCATGTGTCTTTGGCCGCAAAGCCATAAGCATCCATAAGCCATGAGTCTATTGAACTTATCAACACACATGCGAATTACTCTCCAACAAAGTAACATATATAAATGGATATATACACACATATAGTAATTAGATTTAATTAGCCTCCAACAAAATAAAATAAATATGGACAGCCACCATAGCCACCATTCTTGTGGACCATCTACCTTGCCTTCAGGGATTTTCCTCTGAGTTTGGAGGCAAAATCCCAGCCGAGTAGCTCAAGCGCTTGAGCAAGGGCTCCAGATCAGCATTACTTTGGGCCTGTAGCTGCTGGTACCGGTGCTGATGGGGAAATATTTAGACGCCCAACCCTCATAGGATCTTCAGAATATCACCACAGAGCTAAGGGAAATATTGGAAAATGGCGCAAATTTTGTTCCATGATTTACTGTGAAATCACCAGAGGTACCCGAAACCAACGCACAAAAACACAACACAGTCCACAAGGGGTGGACTGTATAGTTGCCGTGGGTCCAAGCTTAGCTCCAAGCATAAAAACCAACACAAACAATGGCATCATGACCTCCCAAACAACGAAAAACAAACACTGAATCAGTAAGCAAGCAGTTAAATTTGATCGTTTTCTCAGACAAAATCATACTTTACTGATTTAACACGATCGAATTCAACCACAACAACAAGTTGCTTCTTCATAGAAAAAAACATCGCCCATTTTGGGTTGGTTACTGTAAATCAGCATTTTGGGGTGGTTTCTCTAAAAAAACATGAATCTTTATCGGGCATGTTGTTTTTGCCCTATATCGGGCATATATGCAATCCAACATAATGCAACCATCATTTACGAAAGGTGACATCCAAGTGAGGACAGGAAATTAGTTCGTCCGATCCTTTTTGGTGTCTGTGCAAGCTTGCTGCAAGATGAGTTTGTCTTAAAACTTAGAAAACAATACCTTCATCGATTCAAACATACCTCAAGTATCCTCAAGTTGATCATCTAGAAGCCAGGTGGTTCACCAAACAAAAGGTGCCACCTTCTCGTCCGCACGCGCTTTCAGCGCCAGCAATGCTTCGCGCCTGGCTTCGGGAAAAGTGCCATAGGATGTTCAATGGATTGGTTCAAAAAAACACATGCAGTACGACCCAAACATAGAAAATAGATTATATAGTGATCTACCTATTTTAGTAGGATATCAGTTTCTCTTTATCAATTTCATTCAATGTCTATTTTTTTGGAGTTACTACGCAGGAAACGTATTTGCTCTTCCAAAAATGTGGTTTCTTACGAACAAAACAGAGATTTTCAGATTCTGGGTGCTTTTTTTCTGTGAACATACCCTCTGGTAAATTAACAGTTCGACCCTGGCAGTCATCGGGCTTTAGTTGACTAGTTTCCATTAAAAATGGGTGATAAAATCAGGGTCAAACTGTTTATTTACCAGAGGGTAACACATTTATTCAACAGCCATCCAGTTGCAACACCGGCTGGATGTTTTTGGCTATCCCATAGTATCCTTTTTTTGCCCCAGGGCACTGGCACTGGTCCACTGGAACTTGGTGGTTTCAAAGCATGACACCATAAATGGATATAACCATGGTATTCGAAGCCGCATAAGTTGGGATATAACTTCTATAATCTTGGTTATATATGTAATACATTGTAATACTATCCCCCAACTGACATAGACCCATAGACCTTGCCAAATAGAGCTTGGAAGACTAGTTTCCTCCATTAAAAATGAGCTATTCTCAGATTCTCAGGGTCTAGTTTAAATTTGGGAAATGGTAGTCACATAGGACTGCAAAGTCTTGATCAAATGGAAACCACCAGCCAAATTCTCATGGGTTTTGCTCAAACCAGATTGGAAAATATCAGACCAATACAGTAAACCTCAAAAGCAAGTATGTTCATCAAGGATTTTCAGGTCCATGTTCGGTGTTGTTACTCTGCTCAGACTTACTTTACTTATGAACCCAATACCCAACCAAGAACCAATAAGCCCCCAGTTTGTCGAACTCTCCAATTCATAGCTCGGCGATCTAATCCAGGACATGGTCTCTTCGGGTGTAATCTAAAATTGGAAGTCTGACCCAAACAAGTAGATGATTTACCCATTAAACATCGTCATTTTCCACGGCTATGTACGTCATGTTCCGTCATTTTCCGTCGTGAAATGACCGGTGTTTTCGTCTGAAATTACCCTAATACTCATCCCGTGCGAACGTGTATCCTATTGTGAAATTTCCCTTTGAATGTCGGCAATCATTGGCAACCCGAAGATCGGTTGCTGTATCCAATACCAAGGGAACATAGGTATCATACTGGATACTTCTTGAATTCTTCACAGGATCTATGATACCCTCGAGTGCATATGAGTACGTTATTGTAGATATATGGAAAACAAATTGAAAACCCCTCAGTGGCAGTTTTTTTTTTCTAGGGAAATCATGGGATGTCGATATATTTCGATGTTATTCAATGTTCATGTTCACTCAAGACATCTCAAGCTATTCTCTATCGCCAGGGCGCTCAAGAACCGCGGCACTTTTCTGGGCCGTTGCTTCTGCTCCCGCTGGCGGTCTGCAGATTCCCATGAAGGCGTCTCAAAAAGAGCCACCACGTATATTTCATCATGATTTACGCAACTGTCACATGATTGACACGGAGTATGAAACTCTTATCATCTCTTATCTGAGTAAATTAATGTAAATTATAATAATTCATTGTTCTGAAAGACTTCTGACACCTCGGATTTCTGCTGCCCCCGCAGCAGGTGATCTCCCTCTGTTGGGCGTGGCGTGCTGACTGGAAACAACTGCGTCAGCAGAGTTGCATGTGACCGCCTCCGAATGGGTCATGGGAATAACAACAACTCACTGGGCATGGAACACCCAGAGAATCAACAAGATGCTTTTCAACAAATAACCGACCGTTGAAGTTCATCATGCTTCATCTATCCGTGTTTTTTTTTGGCTCTTGAGTTATGATCCACTGCCGTGTGCCATCGTGTGTCCACATGAACCTTACGGCATAGCCAACGATTGCGAATCTTTGGTGTCTTGTAATTCACCCGCAGCAACTGATGAGGAACCATCGAAACATTGAAACCTGGAGGCTGCACCACATCCGCCTGCTCCAGAGGCAGCTGAGTCCAAAGTTGCATTCGAACTGGTCCATTATGGTTTTTCATGGTTTTTATGATGGTTTTTATACATCGTCGTTGTAATTGGTAGAGGGCAGAGTTAAATCCAATACATATCAACAAGTCACATCTCCGGACCCAGCTGCTTTCCAGTCGTTGAAATCCCGGGATTTGCACGCCCGCTCTAGATGTCCGACCACCTCTTAACCACGTTTTTTTTTGGGGTGCGCAGGGAAAAACGGGGGATGCCGCCTTGGGCCCACTGGGAAATCGTTTTCTCCGTCTGTGGTTTCGACCTAGGATGACGACCTAGGCAGCTACAAGTTGAGGCTGTCGGAGATGTCCTCCTCCCATGGTTCATCCATGGTATCGCAGATCTCTCCTCTCAACTGTTGCTGTCGCCGAAGCACTGCCAAGGCAGCCTTGGACGTTGGCGGTTACGAGGGCTTGACACGTTGATCACCTTGAAGATCCTGTCGGTGCCAAGATCGAAATGAACTAAAAATCAATAAAACCTCATAGATGGATGGTTACCCTCGGGTAATCAAACATGGCTACCTGGAAAATCCCCAATTTTATACATTGAGGACACCATTGCTCAAGGTTATTGCCGGTCCGTAGGCAGAAAACTGTATATAGAATTATATAGATTCGGTTCGAGTATGTACTATGTGAATCTATGTGACCATTTATAACGGAGGAAAGTGCTGACAAATTGTTCGTCGATCGAATTTTTTGTCTTGAAACTACTCGGCGTACTCCACCCCGCTTTGCTACCCACTAAAATAACAACATTGCCCCATGGAATTGGGAATTTGGTTAGGAAATGTCAGGAACATTACAGTTCTTGTGCTGACGAGTCCTGGAATCTTGGGCTCACATAAACAGTTCCATGTAATTACACTTGTTTGATCTATTTGTTGAGCCATGGAATTGAGGTTTTCCCCACTCTTCACCTTAATTCTTAGGCTGTGAGACACATTTTCGCTCGCCACACATTCTCTGCCAAGTGGCTGCTTCTTCGAAAAGGGCCTTAAAGCCATGATGTTCATGATTAACTCGTTTACGACTTTGGAGAATTATGGGACCCCTGTATAATTTTCCCATCAAACAATTTGGGGATCATGACGACAGATCAACATACAGCAACCCTCAATAAGCTTTCACGCGAACGCCGAGCATCTGCATGGGCTTTGCTGCATGCAGATAAATGGAAGGACTCCGAGAGAGTCGTATGTAACCTGAAAATTGTGCAGCGATGATCAATTCTGGGCTGGGGTTGAGACACAGAATCAGCATCACACATTGGATCATTGGGGGTCACAAAAGGGGAGAACTTAAATTTGATCTCATGTCACTCATGTTTTTTTCGAATCCGGGAAGTTTTAGTTTAAGTTTAACATTCCATTTTAATTTTTCACCATCAAATATCCCCGTCATCGCACGTAATCCCACATAATTCCATAATCCATGCCGCTAAATCACAATGATTCTGGAATTCACAGCGTTTTTCACCATGAAATCCCCATTATCCCATAGGATCCATGGTGCTGCTATATATGGTAACATGGATCCCATCAATATACCCCCAATGTTAGCATATATACCAGCACCATGGATCCTATGGGCCATGAAATCCCCATTATGGGTTTGTCTCCGCTGAGTTCGGCGCCAAAAGGGATGTTGCCGCGCCAAGTTCTGCAGACCGTGCAGCTGCTGAAGCAATTGCCGCCTCATGGTTGTCAAAATATCTAGAAACATACTGGGATTTACCAGGATTTCATGGGATTTCATGGGATTTAATGGGATTTAATGGGATTTAATGGGATTTCATGGGATTTAATGGGATTTAATGATTTCAATGGGATTTAGTGGTGATTTCATGGACATTTAATAGGGATTCAAAACATTTTCATGGAACTATAATTGGGATACAGCCACCAATGAAGGAACCCGATGGGATTGAATAGGTATTTCATTGGGATTTAGCCATCAGCAACTAGAGGTTTACTAGGGTTAAAGTATTTCATGGCATGTTGATTGGAATTTTTGATTTAACAATCAACAAACAGGGATATAGTGGCGACACGCATTTGTGATTTTCATGGGTGTGTGTTATTATGCTGTCACGGAAATGAATGATGAACATGGGATATGATGAGATCATCAATGATTGGTTGTGAATAAAACATCAAAAAACAATTACTTTACTTCGTGTGATCCCCACCATGACATTTATACATTTTGTTACTGGCAAATCTTCTGGCATTCTATCTGACATATTTTCTGGCATTCGATCTGGCATTCTATCTGGCA
>Ga0126342_10016738_pt1 | contig 12750 bp, 11 predicted proteins | sample Cyp1metagenome_FD_92528 | JGI IMG/M metagenome (GOLD analysis project Ga0126342, IMG submission 92528) | Coral microbial communities from Lord Howe Island, Old Settlement Bay, Australia - Cyphastrea 1 metagenome | ecosystem: Host-associated > Invertebrates > Cnidaria > Coral ...
AAAAGCTATCAAATTAGAACCTTGAAAGTTTGGATATATGAGCCTTGTCGTGGTATAAATTGATTTGCAATATACCACAAGAAAAAGGACATTGATTTGGAGTGCTGCAAAAAAGGAACCAAGTTGTGATGGTATCTGCACAAAGGTGCAAAACATGTTTGCAATTAGCATCCCTGGTTTCGGTCGATCAAGATTTTCATGTTCAAAACAAGGCGATTGCAACGTCGCTTGGCTTGAAATGTCTGAAAGAGAGGAGGTAAAAGGGTGTTGAGCCGCTGTAGCAATGTGCAGTGATAAACGCCGTCTTGAATTATATCCGGCAACATCCGCAATTGAATAAAAGGACCGGATAACCCCACAATTATATATATATATATACATATTACAGTTGTCTGATTTATATATATATATATATATATATATATAATAATAATAATAATAAAAAAATATATATATATATACCCGCAGTTGACCACCAAGAACATGAACATTAAGTAATTGCAAAGGATGCACACGTTGATCGGTAAAGTGAGTGCCTATGTCCTAGGTGTACAACTATCGATACTAAAGACAGTTTGATGAAATCTCATGTTTATACATGTATATACATGTATATATTATATTTTTACCATTTTATGTATATACTATATAGTGAATAACGACGCCAGTTTGGAAACTTAGCAGCATCAACGTGTTTAGAAGTAGATGGTTTTGCTATTTTTTCAAGTAGATACCCTCTGGTAAACATACAGAAAACTATGGAAAATCACCATGTTTAATGGGAAAACTCACTATTTCTATGGCCATTTTCAACAGCTATGTTAGTTTTCGTGGGAAAAAACGGTCACCGGTTGCGTGTGCCTCGTTGTTTGTTCAACTCATTGATCCCAGCGTCTTGGTTGATGAGATCTGCTCATATTGGGTACCCCCAAAAAATATTAAAGAACCATAGGTTGCCTCAAAATGCACCACTATGATTTTTTTTTTTCGGGGAGCCATAAGTTGTTGATGTATAGTCTTATCGCATGTCATTGGATTAGTTCCTGATATTTTTTGGCCAGTATTGGCCAGATGTGGTGGTTTTTGATTTTGAGCACCTGTTTCCTGCTAGGCAGTGCAATTCCAGTCATAAGTAGGTATATGTCCATATATGTCCACAGTTATAGGGATTATAGGGGTTGTCATCCAGCTTCTGGGGGTTTGAATTCTGTTACATCCATTTGTTTAAGTAACTTCAACTGCCTCAAGTGAATCGATACAAGGTGGGGTCCCCGAAAAATCGATAGCGAAGTTGGTGAACAGTTCACTCCAATACCTGCAAGGTGGCGCCCCAGTTCATTAGCTAAGTTGGTGCCAATACGTCCAATAACTAGGGTTGATTAGGGGGTTATATCGAACTAGTTAATGGGGATTATAAACCAACAAACATAACTTGGGGGGCACCACCTTGTATTTGTTTTCCATGGTATACAGTAGATATAGCGGACCGAATTTGTGGAGTGAGTGGGGCCAACTGATGTTTGAGGGGCCCACAGGATGGTGCCCCCCAGTTTTAAGCATGAATACGATAGTTATATCTACCATATATGAACCAATATGCAGGATGGTGCCCCCAAGTAAAAAAAATAGTTTATAAACACCATTGACTATAGTTATATCATATAAACATCATTGACTATATCTATCATAAATCATAGAATTCAGCCACTTTTCTATGGCAACTGAACGCTATCTTCAAATTGTCCGCAGCCAGGAGGCGTCAGGTTTCTGGCAAGCAGCTCACAATCCGAGGCGCGGCGAAGCCGTCCCAATGGCCCAACGGTCAACCAATGGCAAAGCGAGTCGTCTAATCCTTGAATATGCTAATCATATGAATATCTACTAACCAGCATTGTTTGTTTTTTAGTATCTAAGATTGTCAATGTATACATATGCAATCATATATATATATATATATAATCATATGTATATATATATATAATTATATATATATACATAGTATACATACATTGGGGATTCTACTAATCGACTCTGGCAGTTCCTATCAACCACCCAGTATTTTGAGCACTGTTCATGTGGCATCAAAAGGGTTGGACAAGTGCTGAGAACATCAGAAACTAAACATGAACATTTCCGTTGAGAACCCTCCTGTATGGTCTAGAAAGAGATGTGGTTTTAACCCACCACGCCAAATTTGTACATAATTTTCCGAACCGAACACCATTGGTTTTCCACATCTGTGTTAGTTTACCCCAGGGTAACATGGAGAATAATGACCATGTGTACGATTGAATGATCTTTTTTGAGTGCAGTGCAAGTTCAACCGATTTTGTGGCTGAACAAGTGGACAAGCCCCGTTGCCATGACGATTGATTTGGAAGGACCATCAATAAAATTGAGCCACTGAATAGTCATATTCCTATATGCTCCATGGTGCTGGAATACAATATCCTAAAAATCACCAAGTGTTGTAGGTAAATATACCAGCACCATGGAGCATATGGGACATTTGAGTTCATTCAGATATCCCAACTTATGGATTCATGTTGTCATTTTTTTCATTATCTTCCATTATTTTCCCTAATTTCCAATGTTTTCTCATATTCTTAAAGGGTTTTTTCTCACCCCATTTGGGTCTCACCCCCCAAACTTTTCAGTGGTCATAGATACATTACTAAAAATTGTCAGGAAATGATATACTTGGGTGGCACCCAGAGGTAGTAATCGATGTAAAGTCCTTTGGGATTGGGAGGTTGCTAGTTTGGGTAAGTCCCTGGTTTTTGGTGACCACAGGTCATAAAACTTTAAATGACGGAGTTGAAACCATTATTGGTTTGAAGGGGAATGGCCCTCAAATATATATATATATATTTATAATATTAGTATGATTTTCATAAAAACAATCACCTTATAGTAGGAACGATCATTAACCTGAAACAAGGATTGTCCCAAAATGACCTCATTTCAGTTGGTGGAACCATTCCAAGTCAGCCAGATTTATGATGATTGTGGACACGCTGTGACACACCCAGTGCATACCTTGGCCGGCACGAATCGATTCCGTACAGGCCAAGCTCTTTCTGTGGCCTTTTCACGAGGTCTTCCGTTGGGTACCGTCCCCAAAAGATACAATCGAGATTTGTCACTATCTTTTTATGAGATTTTACTATTTTATATTTGTTGAGGTTTGCTATCAATATGATAATATATATATATATATATATTATTATGTATATAGATATATATATATATACATACAAATATACATCCATATTTGGGGGTGCAGTAGCCTGTTTTGACCCTTGCCCACATTCTTATATAGGGCATTGTAGTGCAAGATCTTGCCTTCACGTGTCATGCATGAAGCAGTTTGGAACACTGTGCCCAGCTCACTCTATACAGAACTATACTAAATGGAGCTGCACATATTTGTTGGATCAACCCCTATACTGCCTATACTCATGTTTGGTTGAAGGAAGTTTGTCGAATCCAATAATAATTGGTGGTACACGTACTGGTGTGTGCCCTGCCACTTTAGATGACCTGTATCTCAGTACACTGTACACGCTGCTGGGGTATTGGTGGACTATCAATATTAGTTCAAAACTGTATTGTTGATATTTGTTGGTTATATTATGTTTTATTATTCCATTATATCCCTACATGACATTGTTAGTTGTACATCTATTGTTGTTTATAATTCCATTATATGTCATTCGTAGTGGATGGTTAACCAACATTGCGGATGACAGTAAGCCCCAACAAAGATATGGAACAATAAAAACCTTCCACAAATTTGCAATCGGGGTTTACTAAACTCTGCCTAGTGGGGCCCCAAAACTTTATGTTTCTTGGTTTATAAACCCATCTAACTAACTAGTTCGATATATCGCCCTAAACCCAACATGTTTTTTCGGGAAGTTTTCTCCAACACACCGCTATCGAAAGGTGGCCCCACCTTGTGGTTTGTAAATATCATATCTGGTTGGTGGTTTGGAGCATGTTTTTTTCCCCATATATTTGGAATAATAACCCCAACTGACTATATAATATTTTTCAGAAGGGTTGAAACCACCAACCAGGTATTGGTTCTTCCATTCATATCCCATGAAAAATCCCCGTTAATGGTTAAATCCCCATACTATCTCACGATATCCCCATTATGCCAATGAGAGTTCATTAAACATTCAAGCAAATTGAGTCACCCATTAAATCATGAATATTGATTGTTAAATATAGATTAAGCCAAATGGTTAGTTATATCAAACAAAATTATATGTTGAAGTCACCCACATATTCCACTCATTGTACTCAATACTACTCATTGCTGGTTGGTGGTTTGGAACTTTTTTATTTTTCCCAATCAGCTGGGAATTTCATGATCCCAACTGACGAACTCATATTTTTCAGAGGGTTAGGTATACCACCAACCGCATTGTCATATTACTGCTTACATATCTTTGGGTATTTTTTTCGTGACCTGTGATCTCATTGGAATCATGGTGTATAAGGGAATTATCCCCGGCCTAGATTTTAAGGTTAGCGAAATACGTTTTTATTTCTATACCCATATATATATATATATAATTTATATACCCATTTTGGTATATATATATATACATAATTGCCCCATTGTGGTTTCTCTTAGACCCTTATATCATCATGTTAGACATGGTTAGACCGTGTTAGACCTCCATTTCCGATCGTTGAATCGCATTTTCTGGTGGTTAAACGGTTATTTTGTTCATGGTGCAATCATCATGTTTAATAGTCATTTTATAGAGCAATATGTATATATACAGTATCACTGCTGCTATCAGCTTGCGTCGGCACGAGCACACTTGCTGTCCGTATTGAATAGCTCCTGTATGTGTTTTGTGGTTCCAAAACAGGATTCTGGACCCAAAAATGGGGTCACTACTAAAATTAGTAACTAGTAGCCCAGCTTCCCCAATTTTGGGTCCGTGGTATATGCGCCCCCGCGCCCCCCTTCTGCAAAGAGTGCGTTGGGCTGCGACAGGTGGCATCTTTCATTCATATTGGCTTGCGCTTGGTGCCAAGATGCTGGTTTCACAATATATGGTTTTATAATGTTTTATAGCTAATTTATATGAAAGTTGGTAGCCATAGCTCGAAGAACTGTTGGGTTTGTGGATATATAATTATTTCAATCGCAATTTATAATGTTTTTTTAATCAACATTTGTCCGGTTATATCCCATGTTTCTGGGGGTTGCTTAAAAAAACACAGTTATGGCCCTCAACAGCTATAAATGGGATTGTATCTCCAACTATAAGGTGAAACATATCACTTGCACGTTTTTGTTAAAACCAGTTATAACTTTATAAGTGTTAACGGCTATAGCTGTGGAGCTTGCTATACAAACATGACCCTTGCCGCACCAGGCAGCAGCTTGCCGCGGAGATGCCAGCCGAGCTGAACTCAGTGGCAAAGCTCAGACATTCGATACAGAAATGGTGAGAAAAATATAGGGAAAATTGTGATTTAATTGATGATTTAATGGTGATTTAATGGTGCTCTAATCAGTAAACATGATGATTTAATATGATTTAATCAGGAAAGATGATGAATTAACCAGTAAGACATGGTGATTCAACTTGACGGGATTCATAGCACGAAATGGTGAATTAAGCGACAATTATCCGGACATAGGGCTATGATGGGCTATAGTTAAAACAACCATACCGGAGGTATGATGGGATTTGTGGATTTTTCGCGAGTACTAATCTATGGTTTGACCAATTTGGTTTTGATACATGTAATTGTGATTTAACACACAAAAAAATGAATCGTACAAGTACATATATATATATATATATAAATACATGAATATAGTGGGATGTAATGTAACCAATGAATATGTTTTGGGGGTATGTTTGAAAATTGGGGACGTACCCGCAATTTATCGCCGCTTTAACAAGGAAACATCGGATTAACAAGAAGATTTAGGGTACCCAGTTTTCAGAGTCCAAATATTCAAATGTGATTCCATACTCATAGATATGTCCTCTGGTAGTCAGGCATTCTTTTGATATTTAATAAATTCAGATTGTAACTAACTTTGTTCAAGGAATGGGGAGGGTATACGCTTTGGTAATCAAATATGGCGAAGGAAAAGACACAGGTTCAATGAATAGAACAATGACATTATAAATGTTAATACTTGTGGAACTGGGTTCTGAGCCGCAGTTGGTGATCCTCCCAAAACGAGTCGGGCAAAGCTTAACCATCTATTCTGAACATATATTGAACAAGGGGGTGGTTGGGTCCAGGTGAGCTATTGAACATACCTTGGTTGATTGGTTAAAGGCAATCATACTACCTGGTTCAATAGGGATTTTGAACTAGTCGATATGAATGGGAAACTGTTCTCAACCAACAGAAACAAGATATAGTACTTGGAGGATCACTTTTTACTGAAATACCTAATAACTGGTGATGGACCATAGTTACAAATCACCAGAAATGTGATAATCCTTCAATGATAATCATAGTTTGTATGTTTTTGTTCACCAAACATTTTTGGAAGATCGGAATATCCCACTTACATCACCATAGTTACAACTTAGATACCGTAACTGGTGCCATGTCGACACGCCATGTCTTCCGAAAGCCATGGCACGCCATGTCGCGTATCGCTGGAGGTTTGGCTGGACGTGATGCGGCACCTTGGAGGTCCCGATTTTGTTTTTTTGGTGCAGTGATTGCCCAAGGAACAGTTGAACAGTGGCTGCTAAACCCCTGTTGGTGGATGATTACAGGGGAAAAATATAGGGACATATGGAAAATCTATGGAAAATCATGGAAAATCCCTGGTTTCAATGGAGTTAGTGGGAAACTCATCATAGATTAACAGTTATTTTTTTGGGTGTTATAATGATATACCCTGAGTTATAGAAGTTATAATATGTCCATTTATAACTGTTAGGGCCATAACTGTGGGCTGCAAGAAAATGAGAGGACTGAGTCAACCGATTATTGGTGGATTATTAATGGGATATAATGGACTATCATGAATTATCAAACGTGGCAATGGATCAAATGATGGACTATCATGAATCTAGGTCAAGCGACTAGTCAGATACGATACCGACTTGTACGACTTAATATTTTGCAATGGTAACATGTACAAGGTGGTGCCCCATAGTTAGCTAAGTTGGTTTATAAGTCCAATGACTGTTGGGTTGATTAGGGGTTATATCGAACTAGTTAATGGGGATTACAAACCAACAAACATAACTGGGGGGGCACCACCTTGTACTAACTAACTAAAACATAGATTTCATCCCCTAACCTGGATAGCTAGTGGGACCATCCTGTATTTCTTTGCCAAAAAAAAATGCTATGGAAACAAACTACCAACCAGCGACGGATTCATGGATTCTTGTGGACGATAGAAAGATTGACCATGGTTTGCTGCAAGAAGACGAGAAAATGGTTGCATTGAAGCAGGCAAATGGGGATAAAAGCAATTAAAGCAGCAGAAGAACATACCTTGCTGGTAATCAGTCGAGTGGCTTGCTGGAAAATCCACCAGCAATAGTTCAACGATTTTCCCAGCTATAAACCTCCGTTTAAAATAGAAGGAATTTCCCAGCCACGTTTGAGTAGTGGAGGGTATGTAGATTGATGTACCCTCTGGTTATTTAACATAGCCATGGAAAATGGCTAATGGTCCATAGAAATAGATGGTTTACCGAACTGAAAAATGGTGGAATTTTCCATGGCAAACTGTTAGTCATAACCAGATGGTAGATGATTTTCCCATGATTTTCCCAGCATTTCTAGGAGATTTCTAGGATTGAACAAAGCAAGAAATTGCCGACTCTCAGCAGCAACACAGGGAATAGAGCCAGTACCGAGCCATTGCGTCGAAGAAATCGTGGAGTTTTTTTAGCAAGCGAGGACCAGTTGATCATGTTCATGGATCAAAATCAGGAATGAAATACGTACTATTTTATTAATATGGAAAATCACCATTCTTAATGGGAAAACTCACTATAAATTGCCATTTTCAATAGCTATGTTAAATTACCAGAGGGTAACTAATCTTCCAATAATTAGGGCTTGTTGTTAGGAATGTGATTTAGGAATGTGATCATCAAGAGTCTTCGCTCACCACATACTTTGGAAACCTTTGCAATGTGGGGCCCACACTTTAGGGGGCTACTGTATATCGGACTAGTTAGATGGGGTGGTGAACCAACCATGTATATGATATTATCAAAAGTCATACTAACCATTACGATTGAACACCTGTGCATCATATAAATATATATCTATCTTTAATACTTAATATCTAGTCTACATGAATATGAATATACATAAAATCTGCACATGTACATCCTATATATTTTTTGTATTTTTTAAAATTATATATGTACTTTTGAAACCTTTGGCAATCATCCACAAGGTTTTTCACTGACAGGTGCATGGCTGGTACCTTCCAGCATTGCGAGGCGCCAAACGGTTTGATTGTCATCCCCCAAGGTGTTTTACAGTGATTGTTTTTTTTTTTTTAACCATTGGTTTTGGGGATTTAATCGGATATATACATATATACATATATGTTTATAATATATTATAATATTTATACATTATATACACAAATAATACACACATATCATTTAAATACATATATCACAAGCAGGAATTGGGTGATGTGGGTGTGCAAAGAGCAATTTATTGGGACGTTGATGACTAAGCAGCAGGTGTTAGATGGATTCGGGGTATAATTACCGCATTTTCAGGCAAGTGGCCCCCCAATTATATATATATATATGTTTGAATAACCAGTGGAACTGAATGTAGATCCAAAAAAACTAGCTACTGTACTCATAAACCAAGTTACCTACAGTATCTAGTTGGTGCTGCAGTACTTTGTATGGATGTTCATTTGTTCATCCCCAAGTTCATATAGTAAAACCATGACTTCTTAGATCATCTCTAGATGTTGCCGGATAATATGTTTTTTGGTTGAATATATATGGAATGGAAATCCATCAGTTTACAAGTGGGTATGTTTGATAATTCGGTATACGGTATACGGTATACCTATAAAAATGATAAACATGATATTACCATCTGGTAAATAAACATAGACCCTGAAAATCCCCAATTTTTAATGGTTTCACTATAATCTTCCAACCCCGATGACTGGCAGGGTCGAACTGTTAATTTACTTGCTAGATGTTCTTGTTTCAATAGTGAACATGATAAGCAACGGATTTAGAGGTGCCACTGATGTCTCGAAAACATGGCGAGGCCAATCAAAGTCATTGGCGCTGAGCTCAGTCGACATTGGATGTGATTCGTGCGACTTCGTATCACAGGTACCTTCTGGTAAACTAACATAGCTATTGAAAATTGCCATTTATAGTGAGTTTTCCCATTAAGAATGGTGATTTTCCATAGTTTTGTTACTTTACCAGACAGTACCTTCTGGTAATAAAATGTGGCAACGACTTAACTTACTGGTGCTAAACGCAGGGAATGGATGGGAATGATCCATAATCACTAGTAATAATCATCCCAGCAACCCCCAGCAACCCATCCATTCCCTACGTTTAGCACCAGTAAGTAAATCCTCAATTTACAGAGAATGTTCCGAGCTATAAATCTCCATGGAGTTTTTACATTGACAACCCATCATTTCTAGTCCGTTTAGTTCGGGAATTTCAACTGCCATGGAGCTGATTACTGGAGGCTAGTTGCAGAGGGTTGTCGGCCTTGATTTGTATGTGCTGAACCAAAAATAACGGTAAATGTTTCACAGGTTGATTGTGTCATGGCCAGGGGATGCTAGGGATACTAGGGGTGATTCTTTGCTACGAATCTTCCACGCTAAACTGTCAATCAAAATTTTGCATGCGAATCAACCAAGTTACTAAGCTCTTGGTTTTGGAAAATAGCTACTCCAATGAAGCCTCCAGATTCGAAAGAGGTATAGATCCAAATTGTCCATGTTCTGATCCCAATATTGGGGATGGTGATCAGTCCATTTTCCAATTTAAGAGGGTTTCCAATATGAGATGGATAACCATAAAAAATATACCTATATATATGTATTATATACTGTATATATATATACCAGTATGTACCATTTTTATTTTATATAATCTTAATCACCCTTATAAATTGCATTTTTTGATTAACCTGGCACATGTGATTTTTATATAACTTGAATCGCCATGATATCACAATGTTTGCTTAATACTGTGGTTGGTTGCGAAATCCTGCATCACCTTGGATGGCTGAAACCCTATGGATAATGGGATGCTTACCACCTATCAACTGGTGCAGGATTTCGCAACCATTCACCGCAACCACCTGACCACCTCTAGGTGTTTGCTGCTAGCTGGATGGGATGGTGTTCGAGCACTGGTGGCTGAGATACATGTGGAGGACGGTGACCGACGGAGACGGACGCAGTTTCTTTTCCCATTGGTTGGTGACAATAGAGGGGTAAACATGGGTTAGTATGGGTTGACATGGGTTATACACGGGTTAATATGGGTTGATCAACACATATACCCAAGAAAAGTTTGTATATTTATATATATATATAGGTACTTTGAGCAGAAAGTCAGGAAACGATGGTCCACTGTGTTGGTCCTAGCAGGAGATTGTTGGTTTTCAGAGATTTTCCTTGCCTTTGAACCGTACCAGCTAGCCCCTGTTGATTGCTCGTGTGTCGTTTTACTTTAACAATCGGTTGAAGGGGGGTCTAGCCATCAAAAACATGGGTATTCAGAGGTATGTTGAGAAATCATGGTTGAGTGCTTACCACCTGGTTGGGGAGTATAGCCGATGACTGGTAACCCTTAGTAGCCAAGCAGTTATCACGGGATGGCACACGGGGTCGTCTCGTTGGACACAAAGGTGCGGAGCAAGACGATCACTGCAGTTCTAACCCTTCACGGCTTTTCAATTATGTAACTGGGATTTTAACCTCATTTAAGTGATATAATTATATATGTATGTATGTATATATATATATACAGACATTTGTATATACCAATATACATATATACACATATACACATACACATATACACATATACACATATACATATATACATATATACATATATACACATATACATATATACAAATATACATATATATACATATATACATATATACATATATACAAATATACATATATACATATACAACCAGACGTAGTGGAGTTATTTCATGGCCCATGGCCAGTTCACTGTTTGGCCTGTTGAGGGTGAGCTTTAGTTGTTAGGTATCTACCATTAGCAAGTTTGGATGGTTGGGAAATCCTGCATCAATTGGTTGGTAACTATTGGCAACAATCATGATAGTCATAATGGGATAAATATAACAGGGTATAACCAATACCATGATAATCATTATAGTCCACTATTGGGGTTATAATACACTATACCATCTGGTTATTTAACATGGCCATGGAAAATTGCCATTTTGAATAGGTAAATCTTAAAAAAAACATCTATAAATGGGCCATTTTCCATGGCTATGTTAAATAACCAGAGGGTGTTAGAATGGGATATTCCATCTAGAAACTGGTGCAGTTTTTTCCATAGTATGGCATAAAAGGAGGAACCATGATGATTGCCCTCTGGTAATTTTATATAGCTATGGAACATCACCATCGAAATAGGTCAATAGGGCCATGTTCCATCGCCGACTTAGCTTTCCAGAGGTTAACCGGTTCGGATTTTTTCGGTGTTGAAATAGTAGTGACCTCAGAACAATCTCACCATAAATGATGGTAAATATTTATAGGTGAAGCATCCCAATGATGGCTGGCATCTCAGGTGAGCCACGTCCAAAACCCCCTTATTCATTTTTAGTAAGAGGTTGGGACCTCACGTAAGCAAAACCCTGGTGTGCGTAAGCCTGGGTAAGCATCAGTGTAAGCTATTCCTGCGCGAAAGCAAAAACTGCGCGAGCGTAAGCAGCGCGCAGGCTGCTAAGCATTCCCTTCGCGCCTTCAGAAGAGCAAGACCTTTTGGACACAGCTCAGGTATACTGGTTGGTGGTTTCAAACATCTTTTATTTTCCATTTCATATATGGGATGTCACCCTTCCCATTGACGAACTCCATCATTTTTCAAGATGGTTGAAACGCACCACCAAGCAGTAATGATTTTTGGATTAATCATTATTATAACCATGGAAATCCCTTTGGAAATATATTTTCTTTTTGAGGCTACCTAGGGTACCTCAACCACCAAGCAGACACTGCCAATCACCATCTGGGTTTCTCTGAAAATAGAATACTCTCATTTTTTAACAGTGTATCATCACAAATGTTCCTGTTCAAACGCATTTTTTGAGGGATAGTGGATTTTATGGTGATTTTTATCGAATTTAACCAACCAATAATGGGTTGTTAATGATAACTCTCTACTGTGCTTAAAATTACTTTACTTCGTGTGATCCCCACCATGACATTTATACATTTTGTTACTGGCAAATCTTCTGGCATTCTATCTGACATTTTATCTGGCACTCTATTTGGCATACCTTCTGGCATTCTATCTGGCATATTATCTGGCAAATCTTCTGGCATTCTATCTGGCAAACATGCTGGCACTTTATTCTATCTGCCATTCTATCTGGCATTCTATCTGGCATATCTTCTGGCATTCTACCTGGCATATGTTCTGGCATATCTTCCGGCATTCTATCTGGCATTCTATCTGGCATATCTTCTGGCATATTATCTGGCAA
>Ga0126342_10016739_pt1 | contig 12749 bp, 13 predicted proteins | sample Cyp1metagenome_FD_92528 | JGI IMG/M metagenome (GOLD analysis project Ga0126342, IMG submission 92528) | Coral microbial communities from Lord Howe Island, Old Settlement Bay, Australia - Cyphastrea 1 metagenome | ecosystem: Host-associated > Invertebrates > Cnidaria > Coral ...
TAGCGACCTTGCTGATGCACGTTCGAGGGGAAATGTCTGAAAGGACTTTTCTTTTCCCTTTTGCCCTGTGTGAATTGCGTGTCACACAATTGACATCTACATGTTTCATTTGTATCCTCCTGCCTCTTTTTATGGCCTAAGGGAGGGTTTTCTCATGAGACCATGCCGAATGGCGCGCTGTGCAGCCCGAAAAGGCTGCTAATGCTGCTGAGCCTTGCCGCACTTCGTTTGGCGGTGGGACCGATTGGGTTTGGAAGCTGCCTAATCAACACATATTATTTAGGATCAATATTGCTCATGGAAAAAATACTGAAAATATTTAAAAACTGAAAAATGAAATATACATATTTTATAAATAATGACAAAAATAAAAAACATAATTAAAAATAATTTAAAAAAACAAAAAACATATTCAACAAATTGAAAAATAATCTAAAACAATTTCAAAATAAAAAATAAAAAAACTGAAAAAATGACCCCCCAAAAAAAATTGAAAACAAAACCGACCCATCTCCTCATTTTCCCTGGGCCTGAATTTTAAAAAAATGAAACCAAAGAGGATCACCACGCTAATCAGGATCTAACATTAATCGCACGGAGCGCGGAAGTTTTTTTTTACCTGGGGGGTCGGTCCCCCCCCACCCCCCGCGGGAGCCCTCGCAAAATTTTTGGCAGACCTTTTCAACCCAAAACCCTAAATTAATTCTAATTAGTTGGTATCCCCAGTACTTGAAAAACCTATCATAACTAAACACCACTGATCGGGGACCCAGGTTCACAGCCTTTTTGATTAAAAAAAATATGCTTCTATTTCCATTTTTTTTCTGTTAAAAGCACGTGCTTGACTGTGCTGGACTCACAATTTAGATTATTTTTCTCAGTTTTTCTCATTTCTCTTTGGAGTGGGGATCTTATTTTTTCTCATTTTGTCTTTCTTATTTTTTCTCATTTTTCTCATTTTTCTTATTGTTTCTCACTTTGCCTTTCTTATTTTTCCTCATTTCTCATTTTTGATTATTTTTTCAAATTTTGCTTCATTTTTCTCATCTTTTCTAAAGTGAGAAAAAAACGAGAAAAATGAAACAACATGAGAAAAAATAGTTAAAAATAAGACAAAACAACTCAGTTAAGGGGTCCCAAAATTGCAGCTTTTTTGCATTTTTTTGCTTCTCTTTTTGCAAAAAAAATCAGTGACTTGGCCTTGATTACTCGGGTTTGGTGAACCAAATCTGCAATAAAATGCATCTTATTTGCATTTTTTGCAAAAAAGTGAGTGACTTGGCTTCGATTACTCGGGTTTGGTGAAAAAATGCAAAAATGCAAATAAGATGCACTTTTTTTGCAGACTTGGTTCACCAAAACAGAGTAATTAACGCCAAGTCACTGATTTTTTTAATGCAAAACAAATAAAAACATACAGGTCAAAAGTCAGACCAGTGAGCGACCTGGCCCGCAATGATCTGGAAAATTGGGAAATGGCAATCATTTTTTCCAGGGTGGACTTGCAAATCTAGTTTCAATGCAATGCAATGCAATGCAACGCAATGCAATGCAATGCATACTACTAGTATACTAATATACTAGTAGTAGCATACTAGTAGTATACTAGTAGTAATATACTGGTTGCGCGGTCCCAACGCAAAAAGAAACAGTTCAATTTGACGAAAAAACGAACCTCACTACTCACTACAGGATTTTTGGAATTTTGAGGCTGCATTGCATTGCATTGCATTGCGTTGCATTGCTTACTAGTATACTACTACTGGTATGCCACCAGTATACTACTAGTATACTACCGGTATACTACTACTAGTATACTACTACTGGTATGCCACCAGTATACTACTAGTACACTACTGACTAGTATATTTAATATATATATTTTTTTTTATTTGTATGTATGTATTAAAAAAAGATAAATATAAATATAAATAGTTTCCTTATATTGAATATACGTATTTATATATATATATATATATTATTTATATTTATATTTATATCTATATTTAAATTTATATTTACATTGGTATATATTTATTTTTATTTATTTATATATATTTAGATTAATTTATATATATTTATATTTATTTATATCTATTGAAAATTTGTTTATATTTATTCATATTTATATACTTATATTATGATCTATCCTCATCAGTGTATCCCCCGCTGCAGCCCAGGACATCTGAGGGCATCACAGACCTGAATCACGACATGACCAGGTGGAACCTGGGTAGGTTCTGTATCAAACAAACACAACCCTTCTGCGACATGTATTAGCTCTAGAATTACCACAGTTATCCATGTAGCAGCGACAGTCAAATAGACTATAAACTCCACTTGAGCCATTCGCAGTTTCGCCATGTAGATGCTTCTCTTGAGACATGCATGGCTTAATCAACCAGGTGTTCTGCCATTACTGAGGGAATCCTATTTAGTTCCTATATGCTTAAATTCAGCAGGTTCACTTGTCTGACTTCATGCTAGAGGCATGCGGCATGCACCTGCTCCCTGTTCATTCGCTATTACTGAGGGAATCCTAATTCATAACAATACAAAATTGTGACCCATATACAAAAAATGTTGGAAAACAGATGTGCAAATTTCTAAAGAGAAAAAATATACACCAATAAATTCAAATTTGAACCTATAGGCTTTAGATTTTGAAAAAACTGTAGTTGTAAACATATACATGTTTGAAAACAGTAAAAGAAATATATATATATAAATATTATACATATATGTATACATTTTGATATTTGAATATTCAAGGTTGCAAATTTATCAGCAGAATCGGCCTATCATGTCACAGTGGACAATCAAGACACCTCATTCTAAAACGCTCTGGGATTCTAATAAGTCAGCAGCTATATCATTAACTTTAAGAAACACACAGTTGTTAACTTCAAAAAAAATGACAAAAAATGACAAATGACTGGGATGATGGACATACAATAAAATTTAAATAATAAAAATAAATCGTAAAACTGGGATGATCAAGCCAATACCCTGCGCGAAGTCAGCAGCTATTATCATGCAAAATTATCAGTTTATTTTTGAATAAATTACTGGATTATGGACATAATTTCTAAAATTTAATTTGAATATAACAGATATTTTTCAAAAAAACTGGATGATGGAAATACTTAAATGAACTATTTTTCTTAAAAAAACTAAGGAAAACTTATCATAACTAAACCCTACTGATCTGGACCCCTTTTTGCTCTTAGGGAATATAACAAACTGTTGAGCCAAATGGAAGGTACGCATGAACTTTCAAGCTTAAAAACTGAATCTCACACCTCTAAATCTTTCAAGCCACTTTAAAGCACTATTTGGGATGTTCTAAGTGTAGCCTGTACCATCTGCGAGCATCCTTGAAAATTGAAACGCATGGACCCTACGTGTAATTCATCAAGAATCGCGCAGCTAGGTCTGTTACTAGAGCAAATTTTGGATGTTCCAAGTGTAGACTGTACAACCTATTTGTGGGCATCCCAGCAGTAGGATCATAGTCTATATGATTTTCAGGGGCATGGAATCTATGCACCAGTCCTGAAGATAAGGAGCTGAATTGCACGTCTACATCTTTCAGAACACAACTAGAGATGTTCTGAGTGTAGACTATACCACCTGCCTTGGCTATCCGGGAAAAACGGAAAATACAAAGTTTTCCGCAAAATTAAATCAGCGCATGAGCCGTCAAGATAAAGTATTGAGCCGTGCCTAAATCTTTCAAACCATATTTTGGACTGCTCTAAGTGTGGACCGTACTCCTATCTGTGAGCACCCCGCCAACTGGGAACATAACAAGCTTTTCAGCCACATGGGTCCAATTTATGCATGAGCACTCCAAGCTTAAAAAAGGAATCACACACATCTAGATCTTTTAGCGCGTTTAGAAACACCATCTGGGATGTTCTATGTGTAGACTGTACCACCTGCAAATTTACCATTTAATCATTCTTCGATTGTGTATCGGCTAGAAGGCTCCCCTTCTTTGGTAGGAAAACAAGCCGTTGCTGATTCCAAGTGCAGGGAAGCCAGTGCCTGGCTGCTCGTGCAAGAAACCCTAGAAGGAGAACTTGCGAAAGAGTGGAGATCCAAAGAAAGAATGCGGGTAGACCTGCGCTGGGCTGGAAAAGTAAACGATGGCTGAGGGAAAGTTCAGACGTATAGTCGCGATGGGATACCTATCTTTGATGGGACACCTGAAGAACGCGCTAGCTACAAGGAAGACGCAGTGCAATACCTCGTCCCAAGGGGAATATACACCCTCTCAAGCCAGGCCTAGTGGAAGCTTCCCGTTTTGTGATGGGAATCTTCTATCAACTCTGTCAAAGACGCGGAGAAACCATAATCTCGTGGATTACAAGACGCGAAGAAACTCTTTCGGAAGCATCTCAAATACTTCGCCGGGTGCGAAGGGAATATTGTATTGGGCAGGCCAGCCAGCAGTACTGACAGTCCAGCGGAGCCACACAGTCCCACACTTGAAGCAAAAAACGACCTCCTTGTTTTTGTTGGTGGATGTCCCTGGGCTCCCTGTGGTCTTCTGAAACGGCTTTGGTGGGTAGTAGTAGCACCCCAACTTCAGCTGCTCCTGTTTCCACCGCTTGCTACAGGGTGATCTTGTTGGCCTTGATGGCCGCCATTGCCCCCTCGATCTTCTCTTGCTCAGTCATGCAGGCCGCTTGTTCTTCGTGGTCCATGGTCTCTAGGCCTACTTCATGCGCATCATGGGCTAGAAGGGCAAAGATCTCCTGGTCTATCTCCTTCTCTGCCTGGTATATGCCACGTTCATCTTTTGCATGTTCTCTTCGGCCGTGACAAGAGCGCAGGCGTGGCGGAGGAATCCGCAGAGATTGTCTTTTTCGAGGTGCAGAAAAGGAATGAGAGACCAGCCAGGACAGCATTTTGCCAGACTATAGGACGTGAACAAGATGCTTTGGGAATTGAAGGTCGGACCCAAAGTATGGCGGGGTGACACAAGTTGTCGAGGCTTGTATGGGAATCATCGATGCTGGAGCCGCCTCTTCCTTCGGCTCAGTTGGCGCGCTCCAACGAATCATGGAAAACAAAATTGCTGAGGACGGGGACGGCCTTATGACAGTTTGGAAAATCATGGTGCTCGGAAGGAATGCTTGTCCACCGTGACCAAAGGGTCAGAAGCAGATGGAGATTCATGTGCATGACTCAGCACTGTATCCCGACTGCCCTTCAAGCTTTGAGAGCAGCGATCGACTTCGACAAAAAATGTAGATCGGCACATGGTGGTGCCTCTCCAGGAAACCTTGAATGAACAAACACCTGCTGATGCCATGACGGAAATTTCCTGAAGGATCCTGAAGGGAAATTTAGAAGTCAAACTTCCGATAATATGGACAGATGGAAAAGCAGAGGTGGGGAGAGTCAGAGAAGAGAAGAGGAGAAGAGAGAAGATCAGAGAAGAGAAAGAGCCAGAAAAGGAAGAAAGCCTAGAGCGAGCCCGCTTCAAGACTTGGAATCGGAATGGGGGTTTTGCGCCCCTCATGGCATGGAAAAAGGTAGTCCTGGAGGTCATCGCATTGTTGGGTCTTGCAATCAGAGGTCAGGTTCTCTGTCTTGCAATTTTCTTTGCTGCGCTTGTTGCAACCTTCAGGCAATGTATGACGGTTACTGTCCATTTTGTTCGGAGCGCGCGCAAGTTGAAAATGGTAGTTCTGGTCATCGTGCCCTCACCTATCATCACCACCACACACCCACACAACATGCGCGCCACATCAAAAGCAAACTCTTCAAGCCTGCAGCGATTCCGATTCCACTAGATCGCTTGATCAACACCAAGCCTGCCCAGCCCATATAGACCTTCTTCACAAAGCGCGAGACGCTCATCCAAATGAACACGTTGGTCCGAGATAGGGCTAAGCCCAGGTAGAGACGAGTCCCATGAGTCAGCTAGCTTCAAGCTGAAAGAGTTTTCTTGAGGAAGGAGAACATCGAAACCAGCGGGGATGCCACCATAGCCAAACTATTTGCTCAGGCGCAAAAGGAGCCCACCATTCGTGTCGGACTTGCTGAGGAGGAGAAAAGGGATTTGGCAAGTACGGGGGTCTATCCTTCTCAAGGATGTGGTGGGGAGCATCCCAGTTACCTTGGTGGGCTGGTCAATGACACAGGAGCACTTTGTGACGCACAAGAATGATGGTCAAGAATCGCGAGACGGCAACATTTCCGCAGAGCCAGACGGGCAACCTTCCGGAGAAAAAGCAGGGCGGGCTATGGACAATGCAGAAATTCCTTTCAAGCCAAAAGCGCCTCACATATCCAAGTGAAACCTAATGTCAATGGCATGACGTGTTGCGCACTGAACCTCACATTTGCGCGCTCCCTTGGTGCTGTGCAGCTTCCTTGATTGCACCTCCTCTTTCCGTGAGATGGCACCCTACCTGATGCTTTCGTCTCCGAAGTCTCAGGGACCCAGCACGAGCATGAATTCGGTGCTGGAGACACCCGCTGGGTTTCTTGTGAATGCGGACCCTTAGCCCATCACAAAGAATCAATCAAAGAACCCCTGAACAGAAGGAAAGACTTGAGGAGGAGAAACAATGCAAGGCTTCAAAATGAAAGGAGGGATTGAAGTTGCGAATTTTGCGGCCAAACATGGGGTGCAAGTTCATTTTGAGCTTTCAAAGAGAAGTGAAGCTTGGCTGCGAACTGGGGACCAACAGAAGTTCTTTATAGGGATGGAACATCGCGACTACGAATGGGCTACTCCTTCAACACCTGAACCTTCAATTTTTTCAGCGACATGGACTCACTGCATGCGCCCTCAAGATATCTCAAGATATGGTGTTGAATCGCGCCTAAATCTTTCAAATTATATTTTCAAACTATATTTTGGGACGTTCTGGGCAATTGTACCACCTACCCTTGGGCATCCTACAAACTGGGAACATAACAGGTTCTTCAGCCAAATGAGCTCTACATTTTAAAAGCTGAGATTGTGGAGGGGGTGCTTTTGATGTTGCTTTTGACGCTGGAGTCATCACTGAAAACATGGTTTGTCCCACAGATTATGTTCTATGCACATCAAAGCTTAAACCACTGGTTTGAACCCCTCCCCCCTACGCTCACTTGCATTTCAGGTAGTGGAGCACTATTGCATTTTCACTACTTTTAATGGAACGGACATACACTTTGAACATCATCATATGCACAAGTGATGTTCGAAGTGCATGTGCGCACATTATGTTCTAAGTGCAATCTGTTTCCAGGACGTTCTAAATTCTAAGTGGCTTTCCCGACACTTAGAACTTACCATTTGGATTTTGCGTTTCTGCAGTTTCCCAAATGATGAAAATGTTCTCAGGTGTATGTCAGTCAGTAAACAAGCAAATAGGAAAGCAAATCTCAAGCATTGATCGCTAGGCGAAGTGCATCAGAGCTGGCCCGTCCTGTTTGTCGGTGGCACCATGCCCAAGGCTTCTTTTGGAGCACACAAGTTTGTGATTCCAAGGCAATCGACACCAGCATCAAGTGCACTCTTTAAGCCTTCTTGCAATAAACGCGCGCCAGCCCGTAGAATGGAACTATTTTGCACTTGCTGCAACTTCCCATCATGAGTACATGGAAAGACTCTTTCCGTGGCTGCTTCGTAGTGCACGATCTTCTTGTAGGCCCTTGCGGTTGACACCATGACCCCCACAATGCTCGGTGACGAGGGCGCCCCAAGGAGCGCCATGTTCGAATCCATGACAATGTGGTCTACCACTGGAGATCGTGCCAAATAAAAAAACAGATTGCTATTCAGCACTTCCGTGGTTGCAAAAAACTCGCCAAAATGCAGCAAACAAGCTGGTCTCTGGGTTTGGCTTTTCCCAAGATTCCAATCCGTGTGCACAAGGAAACAAAGTGCTTCATATCTTTTTGCCAAGAACTCTTCCCGGAACTCCAGCCAACGATGCAAAGACTCTGATTGGTCAAAAATCGGTCTGCAAACGGCATGGCATGGATACTGAAATGGATCGATGGGTATAAGGCCTTGGCGTTCCTGCCATTGCTGGTACGCCTCCACCATGTGAAACGAATAGTCTCGCATCCTGTCAAACATCTGCGTGTAGCGGCTCTCGAACTCATTGCTTGCGGTAGGCGAAATTGTTTGAATGCAATCTCCGTATTTGGTGGTGAGTTTCCAAACGGTTTCGCTGAAAAATGTTGTTATCAACTGCCAAACTTCTGGGTGCGCAAGTGAAGGAGACGGAGGACAAGGAACTTTTGAGCAAGATGGGTGAGCCGAACCCTCTTCTGAATAGTTCTGAAGTGCAATACGCTCAGCAGAAACCCACGGCGGAAATTCATGCAGCGAGATAAGTACATGCAACTTCAAATTCTCCTCGCACACTATATCCATAAAGTCTTTGTCAAAAGTGTCAAGGCGAATGTCATTTTGTTTCTCTCGTTCCGTCCAAGCCCACGGCAAATTTGTCATGATGGCGTTGAACCCAGTCAGTTTCGCATCTTGAATAAATGTACGCACCTTCTCTTTGCCTTCGCCTTTGTCCCGAAACCAACGGTGAACGTCATGGAGCCAAAGTGTTAAATACTTTTCGGGCTCGTGCTCAGGCGCCACTTGGATCGCTTGATTTTGCTCTACCTGCCGGGCCACTTGAACTGATTCCACCATTGTCGTCCTTGACATGTTAAACATTACCAGAAAACTGACAGCCGCCAAGCCGATGCAAGCATACAGGCGATGCATAGCCATGGTGCCCGCAAATTGGAAACGACAAATTCAACAAAATGCTTGCATGGTCCTGCCGCATCAATCTTTGCTTTTTGATTTGTGAAAAATATGTATTGTAAAACTGTCTGGCCCATGGAGAACCGTGTCTTTGCTGTCCGTTGTCATGACATACAAACATGGGTTTACAAATTATGTTCTCATCCTTAGCCTGCAAAACCTTGGTTTCACAAACATCAGTATGCATTTTCAATATCAACAACTCGAAGATTTCAAACAAATTGCAGAAATTCTGACGAACCTTAATCGGCACGTCCCCATCGAGCAACCAACATCTGGTTCTAGGTTGTGTGCGGTTGACAGTTTTACTCAAACCCTAAAACCGTGGAGAGTTTGTGCCACGCTGTGCACAACATGCAACAGACGTCGTCCAACACCGATCATTCCGTGTGGCTGTTGAACCTGATACGAAGAAAAGAAGGCAAACACAGCACAGTCATGCACACACACACACAACACATGCACGCCAAGAATGAAAATCCGTTCCATGCCACGAAATCCCTTAAAAAACAAGGTTTTTGAACTGCTCGGATTTTGTATCTTGGCAGGGGCAGGCTACATACATTCTTGAATCAGGTTTCTTCTATAGTTTAATACATCCATCCATCCATCCATCCGTACGTGCGTGCGTACGTACGTACATACGTGTAAATATATTTAATGCACACACACGTAACGATATATGTTCCAGGTTCCGGGCCCCCTTCCTCCCCCCCACCCATGGACATGGTACCCCTTCTCCCCTGTGATCCTCTTTATATCGAGTTCCCTGTTATGTTGTTGATCACATAGTTCATTCCATCAACTGCGCCATTCCGTGGCTCAAAACTTGGTAGCATAGCTCCAGACAAAAGACCCGTTGCTGCTCTTCCGTAGACTCGTGTTCAGTCTTAAGCCTAGTACCCAGGGCCCCTAACACGGGGGATTGCTACCTCAAAGTAGTATAGCGGAGCTTCGTGCTCTGTTTGTTCCGATCTTTCAGACAGTAGCTTACCTCTAAGATCAACTAAGACAGAATTTTGCCTGATGGGTAGAAGTGTTTTCAAGGTAAAATTCTACCTATCAGGTAGAATCATGTTAAATAACCTTAAGTTTGTTTGGCCAAATAACCTTAGGATTAAGATTAAATAACCTTAAGATAAAGGTTTGCACTTTAAAAAATTGAGGTTTCAAACAAAAAATCTCTAGAAAAGAAGAAAATCGTATCAGGCAAAATAAAAAAGATTTGCTTTTTTAATGACCTTGTCTATGGGAATGTTACTTTCCCACTGGAATGTTACTAGCCAAACTGGTATGAAATCCTACCAAAAGGAATGTCACCTAGGCCACTCACATGTTACTCAGGTGCTTGTTTTCTCAACAGTATATGTGACTTAGTAGAGCAACCCTGTGGTGCTATCTCTGCAGCAACCCTTGCAACTTGATGCTTTCTCACCACCTTTTCAGCTGGAGGTGCATCCCCGCCCCCACCTTCTGAAGGATTTTGACAGTGACCTGTGGCCCTTTTAAGCCCTTGCAGGGGGATTTGGCTAGTGTTTTTTGCACTGCCATATAATCTTCTTGCCTGAAGCACCATGCCAACCGGGGGTTGCAAAAGCTACTGTTCAAAACAGTGGGGAGCCAACTGTGCAATTTTGGTGTGTCACTGAAGAGGGCCACTCCCTCCTCAGCATAGTGCTGTCCCAAAGAGCGGTGCAGCTGGGCCATTGCAAAGCTCCATTTTGTAAAGTTTGGGTAATCCCCAGGGCAAATAGCAAAACAAACTGCATTTTCTTTCAAAATTCTTTCAGTCCGCACATTCATTTTCAGCCAAGTCTCGATTTTTTTGTGACCAGGGTCTGCTTCATCCATGAAAGTTTTCCACAGCTGAAGCATGGGTTGTGCCAGTGCTGCCACTTTTGTCCTCCTTTTTCTTTTTCAAAGATACTTAACTTGTGCATTCCTCTGTATCTGTCAGAAATCTTCTTTTCCTTGTAAACTGACATTTTTTTTTGCCAGCAAATTTGCAGATTTTGCCATGGCTGCTGTGGAAGAATCCTGTAACACACCAGCCAAAGGCAAGCAGCCAGAAACACCATATCTGTTCCTAAGTATTTTGAATGCATGAAGTCATAGGAAGTTGCACAGGCTGTGAGCCCAGGCAGCAATGCAAAGAGTTCACAAGAAGACCTTTGCTTCCATGTTTCCCACGCTGATGGCTTCCATTGCACGCTCACCCAAGGGGCATTGGGCATGCAATCTCTCCAGGAATTTGCAGAATTGTCACCTTTGCTTTGGCAAAGAGCACATGGAGAGCTCTTGCTGCTGCAGTGTGTTAATTTCAAGCATTGTGTTAGATACTCTAAGTCGCCCACCAGGGGCCAAAGAATGCCTCCAAAGCCACCTGCCAGTCATGTATTTGCTCTCCTGCCTGCTGCAGAGTTGCTGGTGTATTTTTTCCCTTTGTAATCTTCTGCAAGCCATAGCCCAAGCTGCAGCCATTTGAATGACCAGCCAGGATTGCCCAGAATTCTTTCAAGGTGGTGCTTGAACCAGTTTCATCAAACATTGGCCAAATTTGCAGCTGCATTGATTTTGTAGTGCCTTTCCCCAACAGGGAGTTCCAACTCCAAGTTGTGAGCTGCCTTGACCAGATCTTGCCAATACCAATCACTGGGGTGCCATCGCCATGTAAGCCAACGGGCACCAATTTGGACCTGAAGTGAGGATTTGCTTGAAGGGCTGGGTGGTGTGTAAAAGCTGGGTGTTTTTCTTGCAAAGCCCAAAATTCTTCGAGCCTTCCAACAGATGGAACCATCATGCTAAGCCATGCTTCCTGATAGCTGTCGTAGACTGCACTGAACATCTCATGAAGCAAAAGCATCATTTGCGTTTGGTCCTTGTAAGGGTCCTTGAAGGTCAGCTTGGGCTGACAAGGCTCAGGGAGCAAGACTTCTCTGTCTGCAAAAGAAAGCAAGGTCTTGTGCATGTTGTTCCTGGCTGGGTGGCCACAAGAAAAATGTTGGCAACCCTTCCACAAAAAAAATGCTGGATGCATGGGCAAAAACTCATGGCAGCACCCTAAGAATGAACAGCAAGGCTTTCCAATTTGCAATCAAAGCTCTTGTGGATGCCACCACTCCCCAACGAGGCCAGGAAGTGAAGGTCTGCAGGTACCTGAGCAGTGTTAGCTGCCTTGAAATCCAAAATGGTTTTAGATGCCAGCTCTTGCACTTCCTGGGGGCTCATTGTCCCCAAGGCCCACTTTTCCAAGAGAGCTCTCCCCAAGTGTGAGGAAATCACAGCTGTTTGGCCAGAAACTCTTTCTTCAGCTGCCAATCTTTGTTTAAGCCCACCTCTTCTTATTCTTTTAGCCTCGGGCTCTTGATCAGAGTCCGTTGCAACAAGGTGTGGAAATGTCAGAACATTGTCGCACACTACTTGCTGTGTAATGATACTAGTGTGGACACACAATATATTGCTATGTATGGAAAAAGCCTGGTGCTGTGATGGCACAGCGCATACAATGTTCTCTCATTTTTTCATTGGTCAAGGAAAGGCCTTGTTGGTATTTCTTGCTTTATTTATTTTTCTTGGGCCCAGGCTAATCAAACAAGTCTTCAATAGTTGACACAGGGTTTGCTTTCAACTTTGCCTAATGCTACTTACTGGACCTTTTCATGATGTAACTTGTGAAAGGAAGGTTACCTAAGCAACTTGCATGCTAAAGAAAATTTGAAGATTTCTTTGTTTTGGTAATGTGACCTAGCCAGCTAGCAAATGTATGCTTCATGATTTCAGATGTTGCCTAGGCAACTCAAATCATAGTTGGACAAGTCTTGCCACCTGGCAGGCCCAAGTCTTTCTTCTTCTTGGCCTTCAGCCATGGTCTCCTTCTCCAAGCTTTCCGCATGTACCAAGGACACCAAATTCATGAGCCTTGGTCCTGCTGACAAGGACAAATTCTTTTTCTTGCAATCAGGACACA
>Ga0126342_10016740_pt1 | contig 12748 bp, 13 predicted proteins | sample Cyp1metagenome_FD_92528 | JGI IMG/M metagenome (GOLD analysis project Ga0126342, IMG submission 92528) | Coral microbial communities from Lord Howe Island, Old Settlement Bay, Australia - Cyphastrea 1 metagenome | ecosystem: Host-associated > Invertebrates > Cnidaria > Coral ...
AGCATACTTTTGCACATCTTCCGTTGTGTGAGCTGGGCATGACGTGTACCCCACAACTGAGAGCCTAGATGATCTAGATGCTTCTAGAACAGGTATCCACCATCATGTCATCTACACAACCCCCTTCACTTCCCACAATGCTTTTACATATAATATGATTCCTCAGGTTATCGTTTTTGGGACTTCACTATATCGTTTTACATCTCAAGATGCATATTTTTACATACGAGAGCGCTCGAATACATACCTCCTACACGGAGAGTTTAGCCTCTTGCTCATATAATATACGTAATATACATATATATATATGAATCTGTGATGTGTAACATATCAGTTTTCCAAGTTTTGTCCTTCACAATCACTGGCTCGCCGGGAGGAGCCTTGGTGTTTTTCCATGTGGCAAACACCCAGTTTTCCATGCTCCAAAACCGAACCTGTCAGTGCAGTAACCTGGCAGTTCTCTGAAAGAATCATCCATCAATATGTTTGATCAATTCAAGAGAAAATCTAGAGAAAAACATGTGTGTTTTCCATGCTTTACCTTGGAATTGTTCGGGGTTCTCTATTATTTCCGATCATCATCATCATCATCATCATCATCATCACCATCATCACCATCATCACCATCATCACCATCATCACCATCACCATCATCATCATCATCACCATCATCACCATCATCACCATCACCATCATCATCATCACCATCACCATCATCATCATCACCATCATCATCACCATCATCACCATCATCACCATCACCATCATCATCATCACCATCACAATCATCATCATCATCACCATCATCACCATCATCACCATCACCATCACAATCATCATCATCATCATCACCATCATCATCTTCCAGAAATCCAGCAGCAATTCAGCAAATTTCATGTCGCTGGGCTCCCGCTCCGGAGTCCCCTCCGACTCCAGGATCTCTGGTCTGGCCGGTGGTTGCTTGGGCAGCGGCTGCTTTCCTGGAGATCGGAGAGGCCATGGTGGATTTGAGCCGGACCCAGGGACCCAACGAACATGCGAAAATATGGTGGATTTTCCGATGTTTTTCCAAGTGTTCCTTGTATCTAAGGATCCTTAATTGATGCGATCTAGGAAGGAAAGACATGTTCATAAGAAGCCATATCTGGTTGGGCTTGATGTTCCACAGAAAACATATTATGGTTCAGTAAGAAGCCATGGACTTTGGATCTCTTCTAATCTCTCCATTTTTCCAGATCGCTTCGTTTCTCAGATCCACCACGTCAGTTCTCGTCCAACTTCGGTCGTTTCGTTTTTCGCCTATGTGAATGGAGAACCACGCCCGGCTGCTGTCGCCGTTGGGATCGCCACGCCTGTGGCATTCAGGGGATTCTCCTGGTGAAAAATTCTGGTGGTGAGCGATTTTCATGGGGAAACAGAAGATAACAGAAGCATCTTTTCGTTGCTGGTGAAATGTGATGTTTCTCAGACCTGCGGGTGAAACATGCAGTAAATACACCAGAAAGCCGGATTTGAGTATTGGATCCATCTTGGGGTCCCTTCTGTGTGTTGGGGGGATGGAATTACCTCCAAAGTTGAATCATTGAATGGTTTCCGAGACAAAATCAGGAGCCAAATTCTTGGGTTCTGCTGACCTGCGAAGTCTGCATCCTGGTCAACATCTCACAAAATTGACAATAAGTCACTGTGAATTGTTTACCTAGGCCTATCCCACATACCAACATTTAGCCCAAAAATCACCCAGCCATATTAGGTGAATATACCGAAATATACCATGAATCCGAAAAAAATGCAAGTTCTTCGCGCATGCGGAATGCAGCAGCACCTCAATCGCATGGGCAGAACGATGACAGAGCCATCCTGGCTTCGCGGGGCTGGCGAAGACGCACCCGGTTTTGGGATGTTTTGGGCCCATAGTGGCAGTCTTGCGCCCATGTCATCATCTACAAAATGGGAAATGACCCAAGAAATGGAAATCAGAATGATGAAACGCAGAAATGGAAATCATCTACATTGGACTTTTGAGAAATCAGCAATGGATAAGTTTATGGAGGATCTTCGTCCAGCCATGTTAGATGACGGGAGAATCATTCTGCCTGTTGTTAATGACAAATCAGCTATATAGATCCGGTTAAAGATCCAGAACCATGTTCTCTGACAGAAAATCCCGTCTACAAATCCCGTCTACTTAGTGATACACTCCCATCCCATCCGTTATAAACACCCCTCAGAAACCAAGGTCCCCCCCAAAAAAAAGTTTTTATTATCACTAAACAATGGTGTCATATGGTTTCTGTGTTTAAAATTAAGATGGGATGATCATGGATCCATTTTGTTCCAACAACTCGAGAAGGTTTATGGAGTATCCACCTCTATTGTCTCCACCAGATCACGTCGCAAGGGCACGCACTGTGCAAGAACACACCACTGGTCGAGATTGGCAGGGCGCATGAACCCCAGGAAATCAGATGGGAATTTGCGCGGCTCGGTCGCCACTGTCCAATGGAAACTCATTGCTACAGATGATTCATTGCTACACGGTCATCATAGTCCTATCGAAATCCTGGGGGAATCCATTGCTAGCTCAGATTACTTGGCAGCTCTTCGAAATAGCTTACCTTCCCCATATTTCCCCATCCACACCAAACCCTTTCCCTGGTCCTCCACTGGAATCAGTTCGTTCTTGGCGATTCTTCTCAGGATTCCCCTGCGAGTCGCTGCAGTGTTGCCACGTTACTTAATATGTTTCAATGGCATCAGTGAAGGTCACCACAAATCACCAATGAATCCTGGGATCCTCTGTCACGTCGTTGTTAAAATCATATCGCTGTGGGATATTCATTAATGTCAATGGTCCCAATGCACCATCAATATCCGCAAATAGCCAATTTCAAGTGACTGGTTTTCTTGAAATCCTCTCATCTAGGTGCCTTCAAATTGGCTTCGATCCAGTGGGCAAAAGCATGGTGAATTTGACAACTCGTGCTACTCTCTGAAATTTTCTTGCAATTTACACCGGACCCTAGAAACAGTTTCCTACGACTAAAATTCTTTCAAGGAAATTCCATGCGAGTTTTCAGGGCTATGAAATGCCCCCTCACTTTTACTTTAAAGTTCCTCTTCCTGGGTATGGAATTTTCATGATTTTTCCCTCATTGCTGGCGAAACTTAATATAGGAACCTACCTAACCACCTAACCAAGGATAACCTTGTATCAAGCAAGCATCTGCTGATGTCCCCATGATGGCAATAAAACACTTGAGTGCCAAATCTTGTCCTGTCAGGATGTTGATTGAATCCTGAAAAGGTACCCAATGTTCCCAATGTTTGTTGTTTCTTTTCGTGGTTACCCTCCGGTATTCCAACATGGCGTGCTGGAAAACCCACCATTGGTGGAATCCCCATGTTTGCTACCTTTGTTGGTGAAAACCCACTATTTCTGTATGTAAAACCCATTTTTTTGTGGTTGGCTACATATTAGTCTCATATGTCTCATTTGTCAGATCTCATCTGTTGATATCATGTTGATATCATTATATCCCAATTGATTCATAGTTATGTACATCACATCAAAAATATCGCCCAATACCCATTATCACCCATGTCTCATATGTTATTTAAAAACATATATATATATATATATCCATCATTTTTTCCTTCTCCAATGTATCTACATATATATCCATCATTGGTATGTCGTCCCATCCATCATTCTCCATCTCTTGATGAAATCATTCCAAAGGACCATCATATTCCCTATATAATGATTATAATGGTTCTTTATGGCTGATGATCATGAATATGATGTGTACTATAATGAGTACTCCACATTATTCTATAATGGCTGTTTATGAACCTATTTTCAGAAGCCATCTGGAGGTTTCCATCCAGTCATGGGGGTACCCCAAGCTCGCTGGATGGAATAATTTTCATGGAAAATCCGATAAAATGGATGATTTCAGGGTACCCCCACGACTTGGGAAACCGTCATCTGTTGCTACATTTTACCATAGCAAAAGATTGTAAAGTACTATATAGTTCGTATCTCACCGTTAGGTTGACCCAGTCATTTTGGCCTAACTTTGACTGCCCAAATGGCTTTGTCTGAAAATAGGGCAAAGCATCCCTCGAATTGTCATTAAAACATATTAAAACCTCATAATTCCCCTATCAAAAAAATGCTATTTCTGAGTACCCTCTGGTAAACTAACATATGGAAAATCACCATCTTTCACAGGTAAATCAATTTAAACATGGACCATTTTCAATAGCAAACTGTTCAATTTCTGGAGGGTAATTCCTCTCCCGGTATCTCCATTTTTGTTGCTTACGTTCCCATGAAATCCCATGAAATTTGCCTCAAAAATGCAGATTGTAAACTGCTAAATCCCATGAAATCCCATGAAATTCCAATCACAAACTCTTGAATTTGCAATTTTCATCAATTTTCTGGGAAATCCCTCCAGAAATTGGCGATTTTCTATTTCTGACGATTTCAGGAGGCTATCCCGGTCCCCGTCCACCCCTCATCCCCCTCCGCGCCCGGGCAAGGCCAGGCCGGTGCCGTTGGAAGATGTATCTCGAAGTCCCAGGCGGGGCGCTGTCTGGCAAATCATCGAGCCCCGTTTCAGAAAACATGGGACTCTTCATGGAAGAAAATATGGGAAAATCGAATCTAGAAAATGTGGATTTTAACAGGAAAACATAGGGATGTTGGAAAAAATCATGGGAACAAGATGGGAAAAACATATTGTGAGAAATATAAAACCATCAAACAAAATGCACATCCTATCTATAAATTATTATTTTAATGACATGGGGATATTAAATCAACTATATATAATGGAAACATCATCTATAGATGAAACAATAATATGGGATAAAGGAAAATCTATGGCAAATCATGAATGCAAAGTTAACCATCAATAAAGACATTGGATAATAATGGAAAATACAAGGGACATTTCATGGGAACATGATCTATAGATGGGGATGCTAGTGGGAAATAATCTATAAATTGGTTGCTTAGTCATGGTTAGTCGAAGGAAGATCTGAATGCTTAGTCTTTGTTTGGCCGGTGACGTCGATTTTGTTTTCAGGGATTAATCTGTGGGAATGGCCAACTAATCAGTAACTTCTTTATCTTTATCATCCAAACAGACTCTCTACTAATCATCAAAAGGGAACTTTTAACATCAAGAATATGGAATCAGCTGTTGGGATGCTTAGCGGATGGACAAATTTCGGATGGCTACTCCGTTTTTGGCAGGTGAAGTCTAGTTTTTGTCTATAATCATAGGGATATAGTGGGAATCTAATGGAATTTGGGATTATAAAATGGAATAGTGATGGAATATGGATATGCCAAATGCCCTACAGAATTAGTATACGAATTCACGCATTCAAAAGTTGACGCCCTAACGGAATTTTCACCATTCCAGGCAATGGGGGATTATAAATTCTGGTTGGTGGTTGACCTGCCCCTCTGAAACATATGAGTTCGTCAATTGGGATGATTAATGATTATTCCCAATCTATGGAAAGTCATAATCACCAACCATAAATTGGGAATAAATATTATTAAATTATGATTATTCCAATTAAATCACCAACGTTTCCCAATATATGGAAAATAATCATTAATGAAAACCAAACCACCAAACCACCAAACCACCACCAAACCACCACCAAACCACCACCAAACCACCAAACGATGATTAATGAATTTTCCCATTAATAATTATAAACATATGATATATGGAAAAATAATCCAAATGTTCCAAACCACCAACCAGAAATGGATATTCCCAGTGTCAAACGTGAAAATCGCCGGAAAATCAAGGCGTGTTTACAACTCGCCAAAATCATCCCCAAACCGAAGATTCATTGGTGATTTAAGCAGCAAATATTTAGAAAAAAATCAATGGACAAAACTGGAACTCACCAACAAAAATCAGAAGTTCATCAAACTGTAGATTGTTCAGCGATTGTTCAGCAATTGAAGCAAGCAAGAATGGGATTTTACCCCAGGGGATTCGGCAATCGAAGCAGTGACTATGGTTTTTTGACATGAATCATGCGGATTTAACTAAGAATCTGGCTGTGCTTTGACCAACAAACATGTGGCAGGTAGAACCAACAGAACAGCGGATCTATTGAACAAAAATCTGGATTTGCAAACAAGAAAAATCTGGGTACCGGGGTTCAACTTGGGCTTCTGAACAAGGTTATGAGCCCAAAATGATCCGGGGACAATATTTTTGGCAACCCCCTTTTCAATATATATTTTAATATGCCAACTGAAGCATTTTGACACCCTAGTCTGCAAGTGAATTGTTACTCGCAAAAAATGATAATAATAAAAATCAATACACAAATGTTAAACGTGTATTTAGCCAGTAAAACCAGAGAAATAAATATAATACAAATCATGGGATGATATCTTTCTGAAGACCAAGTTGGCCAGCATTCCCTGTTCCAAAGGCGCGGTGGTTGTGACAATTTCCGATTTCACCAAGACTAGAAGATATTGAAGTAAGAATCTTACCACATTATTTCAATTTCAGGTTCTAAGATGTTCGAAGTGGGAAGAAGCCGCTGACTAACAGTGCTATTTTCCAGATCAACACACCTGGAGCTGGCTTCTTGCTGGTAGGATTCTTGTCTGCTTACCTTATTAATGTCTTCAAATGGATGTGACAGCATGCTTTAGCTATCTCTGAGATCTCAGTGTTAAACTAGAATGATCATGAATGATCTAGTCTATGTCACCCCTGAGTCAACAAACCCCCTGGACCGATTTACACGAATGTTCCTTGGTGCGAATTAGCCATCAATCTACCTTTTTGTAGGCACCTAATATCTCGACGTTCACGAGGATCCACCAGTGGTGCAACCCATGTATTCACATGTTGAACTTTGACACAGCGATTTGGAAAACCACCACTCTTTTTAGAGGCAATCTGACTGAACTCGGCCATTCCCATAGTGCCATAGCTGTGGGGATAGCTTACGAGACTGTATTGTCACTTAAATCATTGGCTATATTCTCATGAAATATCCCCATTCTCATTGAATTATCATCAATCAATGCATTGGCTTAAGGGAACATTTTAACCGTAAACCATCGATCTTCCCAGGCCTTTGTCGCCGTCTCAGCTTCTTTGGGCTCCTGCAGAGTTCATGAGCCTCAAAGATGAGGATTGAACCAATGAATCATGGATTTGGACGTGTCTGAAATTTGAAATACCCCCAAATTGCTAGTCAAGTGGGGGACATGCTTTTGACCATCGCACATATAATTTTGATACATATCAACTTGGTATTGGGATTTGCATCTAAGTGATTGAGTGAGTAATAATCATGTTTCTAACCCAGTCATATGTGGGACATACCTCAGTCACAAATTATCTATGGGTTTTGACCCTTAAGTGGGATATACATATATGTCAAACATGATCAAACCTTTGAATCATATGGTTGGTTATGTCCCATAGAATATCTGGGTAAATCATCATATTTCACTCACCTGAAGACTTCGGCCATTTGGGGAGAACAATTCCCCGAATCCAATTCCCATGATTCCAGGCTTAGGAGAACAGGCTTCGGTCGTTTGAACATATACCCATCTACAGTGGTATATCTCCCATGGGGACATCACCAACAATATAATTATAAACATTTGATCCTCTTTGACATATTTATATATATATATATCCTATATCCAGTGGTACCCTCTGGTAAACGTTTACATAGCTATGGAAAATCACCATGCTATTCATGGATAAATCCACGAATTTCTATGGCCATTTTCAATAGCAAACTGTTTGTTTACCAGAGGGTATATCTCCCATTGCAACCAAAAAAAGAACATCTGGTTGGTGGTTTCAACCCCTCTGAAAAAAAAATTGGTCAGTTGGGATGATTATTCCCAATATATGGAAAAATAATCCAAATGTTCCAAACCACCAACCAGACATGATATCCCTTGGATCAAAACCCATGCAGAATCTCAGATCAGTCGTCCACTGGTCCTCCTCGACTGCTGGGATCAACCTGTCGAGTGCATCTGGAGAGAAAGGTCTAGTGATAAACCATATAGAAATTATAGAAATAGAGAAAAACCAACAGTTAAAGAAATGGTTTGATTATTTCTGAATCATACAGAAACCCTGTATGGTTTATGTTTATATTCTGAATCATATAGAAATTTGAGCAAAAACCCACGGTGAAACATAATCCATAATGATTCAGAACAAATAATTACAGAACAACCATGTTGAACATCATCACAGTTATAGAGAAAATTACCATAGAAAAGTAGCATGGAAGTTCTATCGCCTTATTTTTTCGACGAAAAAAGTAGAGATGGATGAAGATACTCAGCGACACAACCAGCTGGTTGGTGGTTTCAATCCACAAACACATGAACAGTGTCAGTTTCAATTACCATCTGGTTATTTAACATAGCCATGGAAAATGGCCCATTTATAGATGGTTTACCTATTAAAAATGGTGATGTTCCATGGCTATGAGGCTATGTTAGTCATAACCAGAGGCTATCCCTTAAATTGATCCCAAAAATTTCAAACTGCAAACGCAGCAAACGGCAACAATAGAACTTTATCCCAATTTTATCCCAAATTTTCTCCCAAAAATCATGGGTCATCGTCATCGTGGCTCGCCAAGGTACTCCAGTGACAAGTGCTTGTTGGAGATGCCAAGAGGTCCAAGCACCACCTGAGTGGACCAAGGTCCAAGCCCTTCCCAAGGGGTCCCCCAAAAGGGGTCCCCTTTTGGGAAATATGATGCCAGTGGACTATGACTATGACATGACTAATTATATGGGTTACTACATGGAAATGGGGATTTATATGGTTTTCTGTCTGGGAAATTGGGATTCACCTCCGATGATAGCCATTTAAGAGGGATAATGATCATCAGCCATTGGGTTTTTAGGGGTACCGTATTTTCAGACAAACCCATATTGCACTCAACATACTTGGAATTGGGAATATATGACGATACATGCAAAAAGTAACACTTGGCACATAGTGATGCAGGATCTCTCACTTCCTGTGCTAGTTTTTGCATCTGCCTTTCACCCCTCACTCACCTTACCTAGGTGTATCGAGGCACATATCTTCTCCCATTTCCCATGTAGCATGATGAAATTTCCATTGCCGGCTTGGACTATCAAAGGCCTACTGGGATTCACGGTGTTCTAAATGATTTATCAACCGTGAATATCACCTATGAAAACCTTCGTTTTGATTGGACAAGTGGATAAACAAATGAGGCTTCAAATGGTTGCTTCCCGAAATTGGGGTACCCCAAATCAACAAATTGGTTTCATTTGAGCAGTGTTCAAAACTCTATGTTGTCCTTTGATACTGGCTGCTAAATAGGATTTTCCACAATGCATCATGAAAATCCCCAGTACATTGAGTAGTATAACCCCTATAATCATCAACCAACAAGGGTTCTGAACCTCAGGCACTGCTCATTTAACACTAATGAGAATCTAAACATAGCCTTCTTATTCTGGTTGGTGGTATACCTACCCCTCTGAAAAATATGAGCTAAAGTCAGTTGGGATGATGACATTCCCAACTGTTTCTGGACAGTCATGAAATTCCATGGTTCCAAACCACCAACCAGATAGCCTTCTTATTATAATGATAATGATAATGATAGCCTTCTTATTATAATGATAATGAGAATCCAACCACGTTGTCAGCGACCGCCACTATGGGTTTCCTCTGGTTTCCCACCAACGACCCACACCCGCCAAGTTCGCCCAGGGACTGAGTTTTTCACCTGGCGGTGGGAAGGAAGATGATGGAAAAACATGCCACAAAATGATGGAAAGTGATGGAACATGATGGAAGATCCTGAAACATGATATATTAATTGAATATGATGAATAAATGATGGACATATGATTTAACATGATCGAGAAGGAAAGGTGAATAATCCTAAACCAGGATGGAGGGACAAACCCATATGCTCTATGGTGCTCGTATATTCACCTCCATGAATGATTTCTGCGGTACATGTTGGTAAATATGCCATACATGGAGCGCATGGGATGGGGAATATTCATTCCAAACTGGGATGGAGAAAGATGGGAAAAAACGGAATCAGACTTCAGAAAAGTACCCTCTGGTAAACTAACATAACTATGGAAAATAACCATTTTTAATGGGAAAACTCACTATAAATGGTCATTTTCAATAGCTATGTTAGTTTACCAGAGGGTAAGGAAATTGGGGTGGAATTTGGTGTTTCAGAAGTCAAGCCTTTTTGTAGTCAGATCATGAGAGTCTTCATCCAGATGCTCCGGGAACTTCATTCCCCCATCAATATAGCTGAATGAATGGTTGCATTCTCATCACACGTGCTTTATTAAGAACTGCTTGGCAAACCATGGCGAGTTTCGGTTGTGAAGTTTGTTTGAACCATTTTTGCTGAGGATTCCCCAGTTGTATATTGTGTGTGTGCGTGTCTGAACATAGAAGGGAAAATGGTGACAAACCATCAAATTGGTTGTTGTTCCTCATAATTTGCAAGTTATAAACTGTCGATCGATATCAGAAAATAATATCTATCAATGGCCAATTAATGAGGATAATTTTGATGACGAGCGAACCCTGCCACATCACTTGGAATGATGGTGAATGTATGTGGTAGCTATCCCATAATTGGGCAAACTTCTCAAGTTCGAGAATTATTTTGATTTACTCAGACATCACATTCAGTTCTATATATAATAAATATATATATATATATATAATATATATATATACATCCCAAGTATATCCCATGAAATATCCCTAGCTTGGTAAGCTTAACATGGTGGATCCCCTTACTTCACCATAGCACTGGCGCACTGGGCCCCACTGGGCTTCCCCGGCGTAGCGCCCAGCTGTCACCGGTTCATCACCCGCAGCCAACTTGAAGTTCTGCGAGGTTCCAGCCAGGTCCTGGAGGGCGTTTTGAGCTGAGAAGATCAAAGGTTTCAGCCTGGGATTCATTGGATTGGTTTAAGGGAAAATCTACAGGAAACCATGGGTTTTACCATCAAATATAGGGCTTTCCTGTAATTTTTCCCATAATCCAATTCTATGATTTCAGCCTGGGATGGTTTTTTGACTAACACTTTGCCATTGAAAATGGCCCTTGTTCGTTCATTTTTATATATATATATATAATGGTGGATGTTCATGGATTTTCCAGTTCGCTACGTTCCCAGAGGGTAACTATTGGGATGCCTAGGAAACACTTACTTCATGGGATGATCATGGGGTAAACCATCTACCAACTGCAGGATTTCGCAACCATCAGTATTACTGTGAAAATAAGCATAAGAAGGGATAATAGCTTCTAATTATTGACCAAATTAATAGTACTATCCCATATCATATATTCCATGAATATGATAATATGTGATTCTAACCATAGTGTAGGAGATATTACTATTAATGGTGATAGAGTAGCTAAATCCGGGTACCAAAACAGCGATCTAAACCAAAATGTTGATTTGATCTTGAGGAAGAACAAATATGATCAAATATGAAGATGTTCAGGAACATTCATGTGGAGATACCATGAAATCACCGCAGGAAATGCCAGGGGCTTTGAGCTTGCAGGCCATCGACTTGATGAAGATCATCAGAAACTATGGAGGTTCACCAAATGGGGTCGTCGCCCAGCAGGAGATAAACCACTGGGGATGATAAGCATTAACCTTAACAGGGGTATAACATCAGGCTTTCCCATGACGCCAATTTCAAGATGTGCAACTGTCTTTTTCTCAGAGCCACTCGGCAACGTTTTCGATACACATCCAGCCGTGCCATGGACATGACAACTGGAGAGATCACCAAAGCTGGCAGGTTTCGGTTTCGGCTGCGAAAATCATCAAAGTAAATGGTCGATGTTCCAGTCATGGAGCTGATTTCCAATCAAATCATCCAAGAATCACCACCTTAGTTCATCTATGTTCATCTTAGATCTTGCATTCTCTCCTTTAGGATGTTGGATCTATGTCTACTCCCATCATCGAAGATCGAAAAAAGTCAAGCGGCTCCGAACAATCTTCGCCGCTATTCGACCCAATCCTGGCTGCCGAAGAGCATCTTGAACTTCAGACCGTCAAAGTCCTCCTCCTGCGCGGCTCATGGTCGATCATGGCCTTCGAAACAGCTGAGAGTACTTTGAAGAAACAGAAATTTGTAGTGGGAATCTATAGGTATTACAGTATCATTAAATATATCGGTTTCTGGCGGGATACAGTAGTAAATCTAGTAATATTAACAATAATGGTAATAGTAATAAAAATAACATTAAAATAATAAGAATTAATAATGAGAGTATTAATAATAAGTAACACTAAAAAGTATATAATTAATCGTCATATCATATGTATATAATCTTGCTCCGTTTATAGCAGGATAAATCATTAAACCTCAGCCATTCTCCAAGCGAAACGATGCAGCGGGAAGTCAGGAGATTCATGGGGATGAGAAGATGTTCTGTGATTTCATGCTAGGTAGATACAACCAACTAGGCAGATCTAACATGATATAACATGATATAACATAATATAACATGATATAACATAATATAACATGATATAACATGATATAACATGATATAACATGATATAACATGATATAACATGATATAACATGATATAACATGATATAACATGATATAACATGATATAACATGATATAACATGATA
>Ga0126342_10016741_pt1 | contig 12748 bp, 13 predicted proteins | sample Cyp1metagenome_FD_92528 | JGI IMG/M metagenome (GOLD analysis project Ga0126342, IMG submission 92528) | Coral microbial communities from Lord Howe Island, Old Settlement Bay, Australia - Cyphastrea 1 metagenome | ecosystem: Host-associated > Invertebrates > Cnidaria > Coral ...
CCATTCTGCATCTCTTCTTGATCTCTCTTCATCTCTTCTAGATCTCTCTTCATCTCTTCTTGATCTCTCTTCATCTCTCTTGATTTCCATTCTGCATCTCTTCTTGATCTCTCTTCATCTCTTGGTCTGCATTATTCATCTCTTATTGATATCTGTTCATCTGTCTTGATCTGCATGATTCATCTCTTCTTGATCTCTCTTCATCTCTCTTGATCTCTCTTCATCTCTTTTGATCTCTCTTCATCTCTTGATCTGCCTTGTTTATCTCGTCTTGATTCCCTTCTTCATCTCTCTGCATCTCACTTCATATCTTCTTGATCTCTCTTCATCTCTTGATCTGTATTATTCATCTATTATTGATATCTTTTCATCTCTCTTGATCTCTCTTGATCTTCCTTCTTGATCTCTCTTCATCTCTCTTGATCTCCCTTCTTCATCTCTCTTGGTCTCTCATTCTCATCATATCTGCAGCTGAGATTCAGAGCTCACTGCCAAAAGAATCCCGAAAGTTGACAAGTGCTCGGTGGCGCACCATATGCCTGATGTGTCTGCCTCATAACGAATGTGTTCGATGTACACAAGCACACTGGTCAGACGGTTGATGTTGCCACATACCCTGCGTCCCTCCCAAATGATTCCAGACATACAATGGAAATTGTTGAGTAGCAAAGAAATTCACTAAGACATCCTTGGGTTTAAGGAGCTAAGTGTTACATTTGACTCCTCTTCATGTTGAAAGAACAAGCAGTCAGGAACACATAAAAAAAAAAAAAAAAACATAAATTAATATGACACTAGGTCCACACTAATTATCAACAACTGGTACAAAACGTCTGTCAACTATTTTTGGCAAATGGTCACATACATTCATGACATTCGCAAAAGCGGGCTATGCTATGGGATCTCGATGGGTTTATAGGGTGTTGTTTTATGTCTTAGGGCCTTAGGGGTTGAGGCCTTGGGGGATTGTGATCTTTGCCTTGCCCTCTGGCGGGATGTGTCAGAAAAGACAACTCTTTGTGCAAGTTAGGGTTCCCGGTCATGACTGAGGGTCTGGCATATGACACGAAATCATATCAAGATATATAAAGAACAATCAGTGTAGACTGTTTGCTTAGAGACTTACAGTAGAGTCAGTAGAGTATATGTTTCTTCCTATCTACAACCTGTAAACCTGCAAATCAAGGGCATTCATCAATGTGATTCAATATCCTTCTCCTATCCAAGCATCCCCACGAATGCCAGGAAACTTGGCTTCCTGAAATGGTGGTGATCTCTGCAGCAGTTGGACGATACACGCCCGCCTGTGGGCACATGGCGAACAAAAATTGCTGCGACTTCACAAATCCAATGGCATTTGGATCATTTGGATTTGGATCTGCCTGGGACCACGCATTGTTTGCATCGAGATAGACACAAAGAGTATCCGCAGCCGGCGATGTTGTTGACATCCTGCCCAGGAGATCCCAGGAGCCATTGTACATATTGTACCAGATTTTGGGCTGGTCCCTTTCCCGGGGCACTGGCGTGCATGGAGCAGCCCAGAATGTCTGGGGTCCATTGCGACACACGACACTTTGCGCATATGTGGCATGCACCTACCTCTCTTCAACTCTGATGCTCTGAAAGAAGGATCATCAGAGTCTGTCTAACTCTTGACTTCTGTTTTTGAATGAACATGGATCCTTTAGGAAATTTTCCCTATAACGGTCTGCGTCGCTAGTTCTGCATTTTGATCAGCGGGCCTGATAAGGATAGGTGTTTGTAGTCCTGTCACTTCCTCGCAGAAAACGAGTGCTGCTGCCAGCAGAGCATGGGTGACTTATCGAAATGCACAGTCTGCATGTCAGATGCCTTGGCAAACTGCAGAGTGCCATGGCTAGACTGCAAGGCTGACATGAAATAATACAAGTTAATCCAAGATCATCCAAGAGTCCAAAGGGCTCAAACTTGTAGATGAAAGCTCCACCAATGAAACCTGGAAGAGCACGGTCTTCAAATCTTTAGAGACGTTGAATGGACTTGACACATGAGTTGGGCAAGCTGCAGCACTAACCGAGCCAAGAAAGCTGTAACAATGATACCGGAAACTTCATATTGTGCTCCCGAAACCGTCACGTTCCTCAGGTGGATTGTTTGAACTCAAGGCAAAGAAGACAAAGACCAAAAGAAAGGCCAAGCCTGGCCCTGGCCCAGTGATACTCATTGTGTTGTTCAAAGATCCAAGGACGAGTGTCTGACCAGGTCTAGCTTCTGAGGGCAGTATGGCGCTGGAAGCGTCACTGCCCCCTTCTGCCACCTTTGTTTGCGCTCATCAGTTCTGGCACTATGAAATGCCAGCACATTCTAGATACATTCCAGCACGGTTTGCAAGATCACCGTAGTAGAATTGATGTCTCTTACACTAGCCTCTGACTCTTCATGACTAACGGTGACTAAGGACTGGGACAAACTCCCCGAACTTGTAGCAATATGGACAGCTGCTGATGGTGCTGGCCACTGCTACTGCTACTGCTCAGAACCATCAGCAGCCAGCTCTGCCGTTGACAGATATGGTATGTGTGCCAAGCGAATGAAAGTCTGCGACTGAAATTCCACTGAGGCTGTGGCAATGAGAGCGGGATTTGGGGTCAGAAAAAGCCTTAGTCGGTGAGCGTTAGGGTACAGGGTACCACAGGATACACTGAGCCTTCACAGATCAATGCAAATGTCGCTGCCATTCTCTTCACATCTCTTCACATTCAATGAGAAACGACTGAGTCATTCCAAGTCCAAGGAGTCCAAGGAGTCCAAGGAGCTCAGCAGGTGTCACCACCAGTTCTTTGACGCTGCCCGGGAAAGTGGCCGACTGGTCAGCCGCCCATCCAACAGTAGGAATGCCAATCATTTCCATGGCCAAATTATATTGCGAGCCGGAGAATGGAACGTCAACCTGCAACTGCATAGATCTGCATAGTCGGCACATTCCCAGAAAGTGCAACCCAAACTGAGGTGTGAAGTCCATACTGATGAAAGCAACGCAAAGAACAGACAATAGCTCACCATGTTGTCAAAATGTTGTCATATCCATTACATGTCAAATAATATCAAATGCAATGCGCGTCAAGTCGCAAAGGCAGTGCGGTCTGCTGCCATAGATGCAAGCACTGAAGCAGTGACGGAAGGGTTCACAGCACCCATCACCTCAGCTTGTGTGCCCTCCATAGCAGTCGCAGACCACATGTGGAGACCAACAAGCCACGGCCATGCGGTCATTCAACTGACAGAGAGACAAACACAAAACCAGAATGCCGCAGTTCTTAGAGCTTGAATGGAACCAACATGATTTTAAATGAATATAGGTGATACATTATAATATAGTATAATATAATATAGTGTTACAATGTGATGTATGTGGCATACTACCTCAGACTGAAACGCTTCTCTGCCTAGTTTTTGTTCCTCTAAATAATTCTATCTACATGCCGCTCTTCATGACATCACGAAATCAGCGGGACTGAGATGCGACCAGCAACGTCCGAACCAGGGACAGAAAGTAAGACAACACAAATAACACCCCTGACTCCACGGACAGCACCCGAAGAATTCAAGACCTGAAATCATCCCGCCTTTGGGCTAAGAAAAACACAAAGTTGTATAATGTTGTATATAGTTGCCACATGTTGCCACACTGTTGTCACAGTTGTCCCTGGACCACACCCTTCATCTCAAAAAATAGAAGACCAGCAATGCTTTTTGATGCAAACAAATGTTCCAAGTGGCCAACTCATCTGGTGAAGAAGCTGAGGCTGCTTCAGTCGTCCCTGTATTGGCTGGGGTTGTCGTATTTGTCGCTAGATTTGGGGTCGTAGTGCTGGTGGTGCTGGTGGTGCTAGTGGTGGTGCTGGCGACACTCTGGATCCACGGCTCCCAAACCTTGGTCCATGCCAATTCCATGCCTGTCTTTCTGTCGGATTGTTTACAGGCCCAAATTCTCTGCGACTTGGCCTGCTGACCTCAAAAAAAACACTCGTGTGAAACCTATAAACGCTTGATATACGCTTGATACAACAGCGAGAAATGGTTATATAATTGTGGAATATTGTAGAGACTTGGGATCCGTAAACAATGAACCACAGAAAATGTTCAGCAACAGGGAACGTATTGCTCTCCGACCAATGAGGCAAACTACACTCACACACCACATTGTGAAGATGTGGAAGCAAGATGAAGAAGGTATGGCAGTATACAATCAAATCTCAAGATAGTCAAGCAACCTCCGGCCAATTATTCAACCAATTGCAAGCTCCAGATCGAAAAGAGCCCAAAGCCTCTGAATCCGCCAGAAGTGTCTCCACATGTGCTGCAGTGAGATCAAAGGCAACGATGAATGCATCAACCTCTGGCGCCAGGGTTATGAGGTCCTGACTCAAGAGCTTTTGCACCGAAACGTCCGTTGAAGCTGTGGAAAAATTTCCATTTGCCCAGGCAGCGCTGTTATGGGCTGGAAAGATGACTTCCACGGGCGAGACCAGGCCAACCTGTGAATCTGGTGTGTAGCGGAAAAACATGCTTCGGCTGGTCGCAAGCACCTCCTCAAAGCTGGCCTCATCGTAGGCCACACTAATGGCCCAGGGAATATTCCAGACGGCAGCCTGCGGTTCGGGAAGAAGGAAAGCTACAATACAAGGTATAAGATGGTATATGATATGGCTATTATCTGCAAAGTGCCCTGCCAATTTTCCGACATCTTCAACCCATGCATTTGTACAGTTTATGGAGGCTGAATCAAATAAGAAACTCCACATTAAGATCTTTAAGGGGAGAAATACAACACATGAGGAACAAAAAAGAGGGCAGAACGGACGGCCTTCTGCATCACCTCCAACACGTCGACTGCGCGATGATACGAGTTGAAAAAGTAGGGGATGCATTGAGAACTGTTGGAACGACAGCTTGGCGCCAGCCAGAAGTATCCATCAGCAGGGCAAAAGGCGATAAATCCACCGTTGCCCAAAGTTACACCGCTGCTGTCGGAGACGATGTCCAAGTAGCTCCGGATCATGGTCGTATTCGCCAGCTGCGTGTTGGTACATTGCTTCAAATAGAATCTATCTACAGAGCTGATGGTGTCGAAGGAGAGGAATTGCAGATCCATGTAACGAATGGTACCTGATGTTGAGACCGAGTTCTTGAGAAAGTGTCCTCTTCGTCCAACATAGGACATGGCACCAGCATCCACAAAATCCAAAGTAGGCAGAGTCGTGGTTGCTTGAAAAGGTTGCCGCACATCAAGGGCAATGTGCCAACTTGTGGGGATCGTCCCTGCCGCTGCACCGCAAGAGGATTCATCACCTGGATCTAGACAACCAGCAACTGCTCGGTAGGCCTCCTGTGGTCCTCCTGAAGCTGCTGCGAGACACAAGGACTTGCAAAAATGATCAAAATTGATTTGATTGGTATGTATATATATATATATATGTATAGAGAGAGAGAGAGGGGGGTTCTATGTATATATATATATGTATATACATATATATATATAATTATATATAGAGGTTCTATTATTTTTCAATATTGTCTTATGATGTCTTTTGTGATCGCTGAATATTGCTGGTGTTTGCTGGTTGTGCCATGACGGAGCAACTTCAGAAGCTTGAGACTTGCCACAGAAGGCCTGGGAGTTTCTGCTGGGAAGTTTTGGAAGTTGTACACTCAAATTCACCGAAACAAGAGATAGGATCGATGGAATCTCCACAAATAAGAATGGCAGGCACGGCATGAATATCATGAATGATAGTCTTCATATGTCTTCATCGTTCCTTGGTGCCCCTGTCCTCCACTGCTGCGGTTGATGGTGTGATAGCCGAAGACTTCTTCTATCAGAATACTGGCCACAGCAGTGGAGACGTGCCCTGCGTCCAAATCATTCATCCAAAGACCTCGACTAGAAATGCACAAGGATCGACAAATGATCGACAAGGGAGCAAAACGGAGCAAACTTGTTTTGATCAACCTGCAGGCTGAGCAAACAAACGCTCTGGCAGACTTGTGATAGAATATCAAGTTCAGCTGTAGTGAACTACAAGTACGGAGTTCGCTGGTAGGGACCCTGCCAACCGCATAGGACAACTGGCTGTTCGAGTTTGTCAGATTCCTGGCCGCATCAAAATCATCAAACCGCTGAAACAAAAGAATTCATCAAGTGTGCAGCCCTGTGCAGCTGACATTCCAAGAGAACAAAAATGAAGAAAACTTAAAAGGCATCACAAGTTGTGTTACAAGGCAATCACAAGGCAAGCTTCTTTCGTAATGATCCTTGCACTCCATCCCACAGGCAGCATGTCGTGCAAATGCTGCTCTGAGAAACTACTTTTTGAAGCAGGGCAAAGCTTGCGAGGGTCAGCACGATGTTCATTGCGCCAATGTTTCGCACCCGAACGCGAGGACCAAAGATCGGTACTGAATATGCCGGCAAATGTTTCACGGCCTTGCTGTCTTGTAATTCCTTGAGCTATGTCCTACCACCACTAGATCTCCCATGGTTTGTCACTCTCATGCAACTGATGGCTGGTTCCATTGGCAACCCTTTGGAACTTCTTTCAAACGCATGTTGCACTTGATTGCTCTGCATGTGTTTGTGTGCGTGTATGAGGTGGAAACTGCCTTTCATGGTTGCTATTTGCATGTCAGCATGTGTGCTTGATGTTCAGTTCTGGCGGGAGGCCGTGATACCAAATGAGACTTTCAATTGCATACTTCTATCGTCATGGCTGAATGAAACTTACTAGTAGATCTAGTAATCTAGTAGAAACCAAACAACAACCTGCAATCAAAATTTGAACGTTCTCTGTAATGCTTCGTATGAAAAGGGAGCTGGTACTTCACTTCAAGACCCTGCGAACGTCACACATGCAACAATTGACCGCCTACGCTCCAAGAATCAAACTCTGGCCAGGCGCTCTGCTTTCGTTCGCCTGGGGTGGCAACTCTTTCGCCATACTGGGCAAACACGTGATTTAACAATATGTTTAATAAAACACGTACACACACACAAAGATGCATCGTCCATCGTGGCCGATGTAAATCACTGCAAGTGGAACGGGTAGAGCTTAACTTGCAAATTGCGATCAGTACTGAAGGTCACTGAAGGTCACTGAAGGTCGTGTTTCTGCAAGTCTGAGGGTCGATCGCACGTTTTGGAGTGGCACTGAGCATATCTGCAGAAACTTGATCTGGCAATCGGCCTCCAATGAAATGCGGCATGAAACACGTGCCCAGGACGTCAAACACATGTTGACGGGTCCTATCTTTCCATGATTTCAAGTTTGTTAGTGAAAAAAAAGAATGACCCTGCACAATAAGAAGAGCTCTTGTGTTTCCTGTGTTTCCTCTTGCGTTTTTATTGACAGCTGAAAACCATAGCGATGCAGTACCTGTGAGTCCACGTTCATCTTCCTCTGCATCTGACTCACCTGGATCTCACTGCATCTCTGCCAATTTTGTATATGGAGTCCTCGAACAACATCAAACAACAACGGAAGCATACTATTGCTGACCAAGTTGCTGCTAGAGCCAGATGAAGAGCTGATGTCCTGTGGCGCTGTACGAAGTCCAAATTGTATCCACGTGTTACATTATTGGGTGTGAGGGTCACCTTCTGTGCATCCAAGTGGGTGTGTGCATTCCTCTTGTGGTCACACATGCTGCTTTTCGAAACAACTCATGGATTGCTCTTGCAAATACTAGCAACATCTGGCAACATCTGGCAACATCTGGCAACATCTGGCAACACCCGAGATAAGTATATAGAAATAGTTAATAATTATTAATATAATTATTAATATAATTTAATGTATATATATATATTGTATAGAAATCAACTCACTTTAGGACATCAGCCGCACCTCAGCAGGACGCTTTCTGCCCATCTGCATCCTGTTGCTTCAGGGATCATAGGATCCCTAATGGCATGAAGATCGTGACAATCGCCTTTTGTTGTGGTTCATTGTTTGCGATTGTTTATGTATTTCTCTGTTCAACTTGCTGTTGGGGGGTCCCGTGGGTGTGATGATGGATATTCAATCATCTTATCATATCTGATGAAAGCCAGATTATCTGCTAGATGGGACCAAATGCAGATTGATGTTGATCATGTCAAAATGCTTATCGATTCTTGTTGCAGCTAGGTTGCTCAATGGACTTCTGCAGTCTGAGTTTGCGGAGCTGCTTGAAGTCTTCCGGGCTCAACACCTGGAAAAAAAGCAAGCGTCGACGCAAGATGCAGGCACAGGGCATCAGCAAAAAGGAAACAAGGTGAGAAGTGGGAATCAGCTGGAGATTCATGAGGAAGTGCGCGTAGTCCAAAATGCGAAACAGCATGAAACATATATATATATAATTAATATATATATATATAATTAATTAAATATTAATTATCCTAAATGTGTGAAAAATACGAAGGAAAGTGAAGTGAGCAGGTAAGCCCCACAGCTCATGAAACTGATGCAGGCGCCAAGGACGACCCCTCTGTGCATTCAAGAAAAAAGATGAAAAATCATGAAAAATCATGGCTGGCTGAGATAAAGACCATCCACCATACTGCTTACTGAGGCTTTACTGCAGCATCATATCTTAACGTCTTATCATATCTTATCTGACCTCGGCCTGGTAGCTCCAAGACACCGCACACAGATCAATGGTCTAGTCAGTGGCACTAAAATCACTAACATGAAAGTAAGCAAGATTGATTAAGATTAAGATGAACACAGTAGATGTACATACGTAGATGATCGTAGATGTACTACATGTACCATAACATATCATAGCATATCCTTATGAAGAAGAAGCATTCAATAGAATTTTACAGTCAAACGGCCAATACTTTCAACGAAGCTGCACGTGCTCTTCAGATTTTGCTTGCGTGGGATTGACCAATTCTGAAACTTCATGGAAGTTTTCATGCATCTTCTGCTGTGCGATCCTTAACGTGGCCGCACCCAGGACAATCTGAGTTCTGCACTTTCTCGCTCATCAAATCCATCCTGAATAATCTGAATGATCTGAATGATCTGAATGTGGATTGCTCGCTGAGTTGTCAGGGCTGATTGTTTGGTGCCGTTTCTGGCTGTTGAGCTGAGGCTGCAGCCCGTCGCCCACCTCCAAATCTCATTTGTTGAAAGGACTATGGCACCAAAGCAAGAGCACTTCTGCTCAATATCATGATGCTGCATAGGGGCAGAAGGGTTTGTTCGAAGCATTGAGTTCTTGGCAGCGAAGCTCAAAATTCAAGCCTCCTTTTCGTGCTTGCCCTTCTTGGCTGCTAACAGCTCCAAACCCTCGATCTTTTCAGAGGCCTGGAAGTTCAGACTTGGCAAAATGACATGCCTGGAATGTCTGGTTGGTCGTGGCCCCCTCAGAGTAACATGATACGACCTGCCACCTGCCTGCATCTCACCGAACTGTGGAGCCTGCACTTCTCCACGACCTTTCCAGATGCGTTCCACTGCCCCATATTGCCACTTCACTTGGATCTTCCCACATCTTCTCATGCATCTTAGATTTACGTAGATTTATGGGGAAGGTGTGGGGGTTCTGTTTTATCATCCAGAATCTAGCCTAATATCATTTAATATCATCTAATGTCCAGATCTATCCTCATTTTTATCCTCAACCATAATAGTTATCATATAGTTATCATAACATCCTTGTGACATTAGAATCTTCACCGAGGCTCCGGGCTTACGGCCACCGTGGCCTCGCGGCCGCGCAAGGACCGGTGCAGCAGCTGTGGATGAAGCCTCGGTGGCGGATTCCCGTCACGGTTTGGACCAATGGAAGGACCAATGGCATAAAAAATGGCATCCAAACTCTTCAAAGTTCCATTTGTGTCGAAAAATATGTCCAAATATGTCCGAATAAATCTACTCTAAGCTACTTAGCTACTTTAAAATCCTCTGGAACTCAGCTGGAATCCGCAGCGCTAGAGGAACAGTTCAGCCAGATTGAGCTTCAGCCGGTGATGGGCTGGGTATCAAGCTCTCGGTAGGTGTTGATCAGACTGCGAACCTGCGGAGCTGGACCCACTGGACCCTCACATCTCAACGTTGCGAATCACTTGGTCATTGAGTTGTTCATCTTGACAGACTGAGGGGCAAGCTGCCATGGAGACACCTTCGTAGAACATATTCCCAACCCCAATATGTGGCGAACAATATGTGGCGAACACGAAGACAGAAAGACCCCAGGAACAGTTGATTGCAAGTCCAGTGATTGTGGCAAGAACAACCATTGCAATGACACTGGCCTTTGTTCTTGTGCTTCCGAAAGCCACAAAGATCTGTAAGCCTCCATTCACTCGAGGATTAGTCTATAGAGTACCGAAGACTTGATGCCAGTGAAGTTTGACCACATGGCATAGCATACCACGACGCCTGAGAAAACAGCCTGAGGCCATGACTCCTCTTCTGTAAGAATATTGATGGACCTTGTGGCGTCGACCGCGTCACATTTATCTGCATCGCATCACTGCAAGGCGGTCAGCCTGGCACAGACTTCTCGAATGGTGTTTAAGCCTCAGCTCATCAATTTCAGATGCAATGCTTGGAGAAGCAGGCTATCTGAGCTATCTGAGCTATCTGAGCTATGTCTTGTCATGATTTGTGATGTGGAAATTCTATGGTCCAAACCAATTTCGATCACCTCTGGTGACTGGGCCTCTGTCACAAAGTATCTGACCTTGAGTAGCAGCTCTCTTCAACTTGAACAACTTCAGCATATTTCAGCATAATCATCTGCAAGCCCTCGGTTGTCTGGACATCTGAATGTAAATATTGTGCCAGCCGAGCTACTATGTGAAGAACCACCGGCCGCACCTCTTCCTGAAGAGTCAGCCCACCAGGGGAACCATTCGAAACCAAACATGCTGGGCACATCCAGCAGCATCGAGCAGCGTGTCAAATCAGGCCAGTGAAGCTGGCGGGACAGCAGGATGTGATGCCTGGCGGCAAAGTCGTTCTTCTGTTGATTATATTATCTATATATATATATATATGTATTGATATTATGAATATATATATATATAATACATATATTATATATAATATTATATAATCTGCTGGATGTTGATTCAGTGAATGTGCATAGTGTCAAGAACAGATTCTAGAGCACAAAACCATACAAAGAGAATCATAGACAGAGAGAGAGAGAGGAAAAAGGAGAATCCTATAGAATCACTATCATTTCTTGCCAACTGATCTCTTGCGATGCCTCAACTAGTGCTGCCATCACTTTGGTCACCTCTTTTTGTGTTGGAACCTCAGTGCCACTGTCGCAGCATGTTGCACTCCCTACAAACCGTCTTCATCTTTAAAGTACTTGTGTAGCAGCCCAGTCTTGAGCACGGCTGTTTAGGTTGTGATCTTCCGAGCAAAGTACAGCATGAAAATGATGATGGTAGCCATCAACTTCAACAAATCAATCGTCATGCTGCCACAGAGGACCTCTATATGTTGACTCTTGTGAATATGGATCAGTGACTAAGTCAGCGCTGGTTTGCATCATATCAGGGTTGCGCGACTGCTGCGGCTTAAGTTCAACCGCCATTCTGAGCCCATCACCAAGTATTTTTGCAAGAACCTCAGATGTTGTTCTGGTTCTATGAACAACAAGATACAACAAGAAAAAGTGGAATCTGCAATCCGTTGAGCTCTCCTGGTGCTGGATATGTTCCTGCTGAGTGACGGATAAAGATTCAGAACCTGTAGCTGGTGCCTTCCAATGAGCCTGCCAGCTGACATGCAGTGACCCACTGAAGCCAACTTTGAATGTCAACGCAAGCTATAAATCACAGATGGAATACGGATGAATACGGGAAATAGCCATCCATTTACTTACCTATTCTAGCCACCCACCCCAGCCCCCCGACCATCCACTAATCCACCCACTTAATCCATCTTACATCGCGCAACATCTGCAGGTATGGTATATGGTATGGCATGGTACTGTATGTCATATCACATGTTGTCCAATCCATGTTGGCACGTGCATCTGTCTTTCAGTCTGTAGATTGGTCTGTCTGAATATACTGTAGATTGAAATGTTGTCACATTGTGCATAGATATCTGAGATATGCATGGACATAGATGATGCTTTTATATGCTTTTCTAGATCGCAACATCCACCTGCCTTGCTACCAAGTGAAGCATCAGCAAACGGAAGAGGAAAGGTTCTCCTCCCTGGCGAAACCACTGGGAATTCACTGACCACTGAGCGCAGCATAGCGCAGCATAGCTGCAGCAGCCTTGCTCAATCTTTGCAGCAACCTCTCGGCCAAAGTCTGCGGATCATTCAGCAGGTCCTTACATCAAAGTCCAGGGCAAATGTGGATCGAGAGCATTCCAAGTTGTCATCTGAAGATGTATATATATATATATCCGCCGACCCTGGCCTTCGCCAAGGCCGGGGCGGCGCCTGGGACCACCGGAGGTGTGGATCCTGTCTTTCTTGAACCTTTGCCACGCCGTAGATCCTGTCTTTCTTGCACCTTTGCCACGCCCACACTGCAGGCAAACGCCATCACAAGGCCACAGCAATGGCTCAAGAGCACCCCACGGCCGCAGCAATGGCTTCTTATAGGCGTTCAAGACTGCCTGCTGTTCCAGCATTGCAGCCTGCCGTTTGCCTGCATAGCGCTCTGTCGTTAGGGCGTCCATTCCTCGGGCACGCCCGCAGGCAAAAGCCACCACAAGGCCACAGCAATGGCTCAAGG
>Ga0126342_10016742_pt1 | contig 12746 bp, 16 predicted proteins | sample Cyp1metagenome_FD_92528 | JGI IMG/M metagenome (GOLD analysis project Ga0126342, IMG submission 92528) | Coral microbial communities from Lord Howe Island, Old Settlement Bay, Australia - Cyphastrea 1 metagenome | ecosystem: Host-associated > Invertebrates > Cnidaria > Coral ...
ACCAAGTATCCTCTTCTTAATCAATCTTACTTTTTCACACCATATCCTTCCATAGCTCATATAAAATTCACCAACTATTCACCGACTATCTTTTACGACTACCATCCTCAGAGCTGCTTGAAACATCTTTTTCGCTTTCGGGCCAACCGTCGTCTAGTTGGTTTCCAAAAATGACGCAGTATGCAGCAATTCTAGTCGCATTTTCACATTTTTGAACCGCATTTGTTTCAGCACGTCTTGTACCTTGGCCAACGTGAGCGGAACAACGTATATAATTTATTCCAACAAACATGGTTTCACCCAGCAATCACAGCAACCCCTGGGAAATGGCAGTTGGTGAGTCTAACACTTCTAGATATTCCAGCGTCGTGTGCGTCGTTGAACATACTGATGACATGCTCTGGTTGGTGGCTGGCTGGTCATATTTTTTTTGAGTTGTTCTAGTCCCCCAAACTGCATGTCGGCTTGTTGGGGGTAAGATGTAGCACATGGACTGGATGCTACGCTGACCTTCTTGAGATGTGAATGTGCCAATGCATTTCATAAGGCATAGTTGTCACGGAATAAGTCACGGACACAGTTGAACTTTGAAGGCAAACAATGTTTTATTGCGATGGAAATGCGTTCAATTCGCGTTTTAAAAATCAGTAATCGTTGGTCAAAAGATCGATGGTATGAAACCTAAAGGGTCAATTGGCCCATAGCCGAAGCGGCAACAACGCTCGGACTCAAACCCCTTTCTTTGATCCAATTTTTGTTGGGCACGTCATTTGCTCCGGATTGGCCAAGTTAGTTTCAAATTCCAGGACGTGGCTAGGAACAGAAACGCCATGGCATTGTGGCATCGGTGCTTGCAGTTTTCGTTTTTCTTGGCGGAAAGCTTTGCAGCCAACCATCCTTTGATCATCGTTCCAGGCTTGACAGGAAGCGGTCTGGAGGTCAAGGAACATGATGCGCCTATGCCTCATTCCTTTTGCAAGACGGGCACAAGAGGCAAGTGGATGAAGGTTTGGGTGAGCCCTGTGTTTCAGCTGCAAAATTTCGGGCTGGTACTTGAGGCCAGTTTGGAATTAATTTGTTCTGCATTTGCTTAAAGAGCAAGTCAGTTGAGCCTCATAAGTGCGACTGTGGAATGGCTTTTCATGCTCAAAGTCTAGTGAATGGATTGGCTCCCCCGAATTGTTGGCATAATATCCTCCGGGGTGTCAACTAATTGGTGGGGCATTTCCTGTCCGAGTCATTGCTTTGCCTCTGGACTTCCCTCTTTAGCCGGTGCCTTCATCTGTGGTCTCCTCCTCGGCTTCATCTTGGGTTGCTGTGCACTTGTTTGGACTTTTGGACTTTTGACTGTGCCTGCAACACCTGCTCAGCCCGTTGGACTTGGGGCTCCTGTACCTGACCGCGTGAAGGCTTACGCCTTGCATGAGCAGGGATCATCACTCGTCCGGAAACGACGACACTATCCTGCTGTGGCAATTCGGCTTGAGATCACGGTCAGAGGACCATCGACGAGGGCATTGGAGTTCGTCCAGCGTTTCTCACCAACTGACTCAGGGGCTTCAGACGCGGCATCATCTGGCGTCCATCGTCCTTCAGATCCTGAGCCTTTGCCTCCTTGTCCTGACAACCTTTTGGCTTTATCCACGCGTTTGTCAGCAGCAAGTATCTTGTCCCCTCAAGAGCGAGTCAAGAGAGCTTGGATTTGCGGGTGCATTGCCGGGAGACAGCTTGACGGCCAGTCCTGCCCAGAGGTGGCTGCAATTTCCATTGATTTGCCCTCAAGCTACTTTGTGGTGCTCAGAGGTCACAACGTCACTGAGCCAAGGATTCTTACAAGTGCCAGGGACTACAACCGCATCCTCGAGGGCAACGAGCTCCCAGGTGTGGGCCACTCTTGCAAATCGGAGACAGAGGCCAGGTGTACCTTGCTGGGCCCCGAGCGTAGCAGACATGGAGCCATTTCCAGATGTTGCAGAAGAGGAATCAGCAGTGCTTCCGCTGACTTCGGATTTCGGTCCTGCAGGCTTCCAGCCCTATGCGCTAGACCTGGTAGGCCTTGGTTTGGCTTCAGACGAAAGTCCACTGGTGCTTGCTTATGTCGTGATGACTAGAAGGGATGGCTTCCTTCTCTGCCTCCCAGAGCTTGCTTTGCCTTTGGAAGTTTTGCAAGGGGGAAACGAAGCTGCCCCTCAAGACCTGGTTGGACCTTCTTTGAAAGTAGAAGTTCAGTGTGCGGTTTTGGACGAAGACGCCATTCTGCAGATGCCTTCGCCCTTGGAAGGAAAGACCAATGTCAGTGCTTTTGGTGGATTTTGCAAGTGCGGCCCTGGCCTGTTTGCAGGCTGTCAGAGACAAGCAGAAGTTGGAAGAGCTGGCTGCCTTCGACGTGCTCGACATATCACAGTGGTGCCGGACCCAGACGATGTTGTCACACGAGCCAATGCCTGGGCTCAAGGGCTAGGAGGAGATCAGCTGGAGCGTATCCAATACTACTCGGCCGACGAAGTTCCAGAAGCCCCACTGGCCCTCAAGCAAAGAGAGCCACAAGACGCAAGGTCCAGGAGCTGGTACTGGTGGAGGCACCGCCACAAGACGGCCTACAGTTGCGAGTCTTGCGGAGTCGATCGAGGCGCTGACACAAACTTTGCCGGCGATTTCAGAGAAGCTTCAGGAACTCACGCTCACACAAGAGGCGATGGAGGCGGGAGCTCTACGCCCCCCCGAACGTGCATCAGCCTTGCGAAAGCCATTGGGTTCCTCTCCTACGATTGGATTGCCTGGAGCCTCAATGGACCCTGCGGGACTTCTGAAACAGATGCCACCACCGAGAAGTACTACTTCCCCGGCGAAGACACCCAGGGTCTCTTTCTCCAAAGCGGAAGCAGCAGAGATTGCTTAGGAGGTTAGGAGGTTTCACCAGAGGGAATGGATTTGACGCAGGCAGTTTTGGAGCAGTCAAGGGCTTTGACCAGTCTGGTGGCGCACCTTGCAGCGAACAGCTCAGACCCTTTTTCAGATCTCAGCAGCTCCTCCAGTGCGCTCTCGAGCAAAGGGGCGATTGGCAGGGCAAAGCTTCAGTCGGAGCTAGCTGCCCACAAGGGTTTCAACAGTGTCATTCAGAGCATGGCGAGAAGGATGCAGCCGGCTTTGCCGTCGGAGGTGGAACTTTCGGTGTTGAGGGACAGGGGGATTACACCCACTCAATACCTGGAGCGCTTTGGTGGTTTTGGTCGCTGCAAGGACATCGGGTTCATCATTTGGCAGGTTGCGATGTGCCTCAATCATATGATGGAAGAGAATCATGCAGCAGCCAGATACAGCCTGAGTCTCCTCTTTGTGTGCCTGGAGCAGACTGCAATGGACTCTGGGAACATGCAAGTTGGGTTGCTTCTTTCACTGCAGGAGGATCCACCTCAGTCCCTTTTCACGAACAGATCCATTGCCTCGGCAGCTCTTCCTCGAGCTTTCGCACCAACAGCCCATCAACGGTGGGTCACGACTGCCCTCCAGTTTCTCAAAGAGATGGACATTATTACCAGCAAGCGAGCAGAGGTTGCTGGAGGAAAACTGGGAGGAGACAAAGTAGCAGCAGGCTCATCTACGATGGATGCGAGCTCGGCGCAAACCCCAAAGAGAAAAGCAAAGGCAAAGTCAGGTGGGAAGGGCCAGAAGAATCAAGCACACCAGCAGGTGGACGAGGAGACTTGAACAAGAACTTGATTTTTGAAGAGGAGATCTCCTACCGTCGTCTTCTTGCTTGCCTCCCACGTTGGATTTTACGGACTCACACTGGATTTGCCTCTTTCCTTGCCAGGACTTTCCACATCCAGCGCAATGGCAATAGCCTTGCTTCCGCAATCTTCCCCGTCCCTTTGCCTCGACTTGGACTTTTCCGTGCACAGCCGGTCCCCAAGCTCAGCAAGCGCAAGTGGGCATCACTTTGTGCTCAGCGTGTTCTTCATGTTGCTGTGGCAACGGTATGAAGCCTGTTCCAGCTGCATCGCTTGGGAGGAGACCAAATTCCTTTCACCTGGCCGATTACAAAAGGCTTTGGTCTTTGCTGATTGCGTGTGACCGACCTGAGACTGTTCCCTTGCCTCCAGGAAGGTCTGGTTTTGAATTTATTGCACGACTCATTGAGCTTGAGCATTTTGCCAGCTCGCAGGCAAGCTTCAGTACGGACATGCACTCAAGCGCGGCTGAGAGGGCCACAGCAAGCCGTTTTCTGTGGGAAGATCGACAAGGAGTTTGCCTTTGTCCCTGAAGAGGAGTTTAGTGCAGTGCAGCCCTACCGAAGCCTCAAGACTGAGCGTTTGAAGCTTTCTGGCACAGGCGCATGGGAGATGGAGGATTATCTCCTTGACAACCTCTGGCTGCCTTTTGTTGAACCAGACATTCTTTTTCATCACCATGTTGCAGCCTGGGATGGCCCCGTTTTCACTCATGAAGACCGAAATGAAAATCTCGCCTTGGCAAGGTTGTGGGATAGCAGGGGCCTTCTTGCTTTGTTTCATGAGCCACATCCCAGCGGCCTGGCATCCAGAGTTTTCAACGCTCACAAGAACGCCACGACAGATAGGCAGATAGGAGACCGCAGATGGCTGAACTCCGCTGAGAGGCGCCCACAAGGCCCCTCTATGTTTTTGCCAGCTGGGCCCAACCTTACTATATGCTGCACTGTCCAAAAGGTTTCAAGCTCGTAGCATGTGCTTCAGACAGGAAGGACTTCTACCACCAGAGCAAAGTCACCAGGTCACGGGCTTGGTCCAATTTGCTGCCTTTTTGTTTTGAAGCGAGTGAGTTTGCGGGGTCAGCTGCGTTTGAAGAGCTCCTCAGAGAAGTTGGGAAACCCACTACACGAGAGGGACATGGAGACCGGTATGGCATGAAGCCTAGGCCAATTCTGCACGAAGCTGATGTTCCGCAGGTCTGGGCCGGCTTCAAGTCACTTTTCCAAGGTGATCACCTGGGCATCGAGTTTGCCCTCTCCAGTCATGCAGAGCTTCTCAAGCAAAGTGGGCTTTTGACACCTGAGACATATGTTTTGCGGCACCACCCATTTCCTTCAGGCGAACTTTGGGAAGGCCTCGTGATTGACGACTATTTGACTATTTTGTCATTTCTCGAGAGTTTGGCAACACAAATCCTGAGACTGCTAGATCCGTGTCTTGCCTTGATGCTGCAGAGTTAGCTTATGAGCGAGCTGGTGTCTTTGGGTCCCCCGACAAGACTGTGCGTGGACAGGATAGCTTCAAAGTTATTGGTGCAGAAGTCCACTCTGACAGCAGAGCCAGGTCAGCAGGGGTTGTTACCGTTGCTGCTCCAGCATCCAAGCGTTTGCCTATGATTGCATTGTCCCTGGAGGTCGCCAGAATGCCGGTCATCTCCCGTGCCATTGCTTCACGTCTTGCAGGGACCTGGATTTCTGTTTTCATGTACCGGAGGCAGTGCAGCTGTGTCCTGGCGGAGATCTTTGGCTATGGATCCAAAACTCCCTCTGATGCCAATGAGGTGCTCCAGCTGCCAAGGGCTGTTGCTGATGAACTGGTTGTAGCGAGCATTCTTGGGCTTTTTGCAATCACTGACGTTTCCGTGCCATACGCGACAGCAAGATCTATGCCACAGATGCTTCCATGTCCAAGGGGGCCTTCACCTCAGTGAACGTGTTTGGCTTGGCGGAGACAAGAAGGGAACATACACGCTTTTGGATGGAAGTGCGCGCCAACAATTGCGCACTCTTGGAGTTGATGTTGATGAGGTCCCCACGCATGTTGACTTTGCCCAACCGGCCAAGGCATTAGAGTTCTACTTTGACTCAGTTGAGATCTGTGGTGGTTCCGGTGTTTTGTCTGATGCTATGTGTCAGCAGGGGCTCATTGTTTGCACTCCTATTGATCTGTCCAAGAGCTCTCACTATGACATCACGAGCCTGAAGCTGATTAACTGGATTTTTCAAATGATCGCAGAAAAGAGGTTTCGGAGTGTTGTCGTTGAACCAGTTTGTCGGACCTTTTCTCCAGCTCAACACCCGGCATCGAGGTCCTACTCTCAGCCCTGGGGTTTTTGCCGAACAGATCCAAAGACCTTGCTTGGAAACATCATTGCGCTGAGATGCATAGCAATCCTATGGTTTGCCTGGAGATGGGAAGCCCCTGGACTTTTGGAACAGCCGCAGCTCTCGAAAATGGCTTGGCTTTCTGTTTGGCTCTATCTGCCGCAGATTGGTTTTGAAGAAGCTGTCATCAATTCCTGTGCGCTTGGGAGCATCCACAAGAAACCTTTTAGGTTGTTGGGACATGGTTTGGACATGGAAGCCCTGAGGGTTCCTTGTTTTGGGGGACACCAACATGTGCGCATCGAGGGGAAGTTCACGTCAGCCTCCGCGATATATCACCCCAAGCTTGCAGAGCACTATGACATAGCCAAGCAGTTTAAGAAAGCCCTTGATAAGCATGACGCCCCGGCCGAGAAGAAGGTCACGGAGCTTGAGAGTGTTGTCCTGAATGACATTCTGCAGTCTGGAGGTTGGAGAGTTGAGGCAGCATGGGAGTGGTCTCAGCCTGGGCACATCAACGTGCTAGAGAGCAGATCACTCATTGCCCTCTTCCGCTCCCTTGTCCTTCGTGGAGGTGATGTTCGTTTTGCTGCCCTCCTTGACTCAAGAGTTGCAAAGGGAGCCCATGCGAAGGGCAGGTCATCAGCATATGCTTTGCGCCCCTCTTTGCTCCGAGGCTGCGCCTATGCTTTGGCGGGGAACCTATATCCCTCCTTGGGGTTTGCACCTACCAAACTGAACACTGCAGATGCTCCAACAAGAGACCGCAGCCTGCCACAGCCTGCCGAAAAGTCCATTTTGGATTTCATCACCGGCCAGCAGGCCACTGAGTTGCATTCACGTCAGTTCTCAAAGGGGACAGCAGGATGGATTCGGCTTTACATCCTGGCTGTCATGTGCCTTTGCCCTGTTGATGGATTTTGTCACAGTGAGCCTGCCTATTCCGCTTCTGGATTTTGGATTTTTCCCTGTCACATCTGCGTCTGCGTCTGCCTTGGACTTGTCCTTGGATTTGTCGCAATCTGCGTCATTGGATTTTCCCTGTCTTTGGATTTTCCCAGGATAGTGTCCCCAATCTCTCTCCTTGGACTTCCTGTGTTGGCTCCCGGAGGATAAGTAGCCCCAAAAGATGGATAATGCCAATCTTAGCCCTAAGTTTGAGTTTTCACGCCGCCCCGTGTTTTGCCATGCCGTTGTCACCAGCTGGATCTGAAGAGCAGTCGAGAGCTGCAAGACGTTCTGGAACTGTGCTGATTGCGGATAGGGTCGTTTTGCAACAGACCCGAAATCGGCGAGAATCTCTGCTTTTAGCCTTCGATGCTTGGCTGGCTGCAAATTGGCGAACCACTTTGGAGACACTGCTGAATGGCCCTGGCTTTGACTGCGAAGCTGTGTCTGAGGCCCTAGTAGCTTACGGGAGAGACATGTACCAAGCAGGAAAATCCTACGGGAGGTACAGCGAGACCATAAACGCTGTCACTGCAAGGCGTCCGATTTTGCGGCGCCATGTTGCCAGCGCCTGGGATCTGGCATTCAATTGGGTTGTTGATGAGCCTCATGAACACCATGCTGCACTTCCACTTTCAGTTCTTCTGTCATGCGTAGCACTATCTCTTCTTTGGGGTTGGACACGTGAATCAGCCTTGATAGCATTAGCTTGGACGGGCGTTTTGCGAATTGGAGAGGTTTTTGCTGCAAAAAGGGGAGGTCTGATTTTACCATGTGACGCTGCACCCGGGCTTTCATCAGCGATCCTTTTGATAAAAGCCCCGAAGACCAGAGGCAGGGCTGCGCGTCACCAATCAACGCGCATTGACCCAGAGGACATAGTCATGCTGCTGAGTGCGGTTTTCAGAGATTTGCTTCCGGGAGAGCCTTTGTGGCCCTTCTCACCTGCTACGATGCGAAGGAGGTTGACATGTCTCCTTGCTGCACTTGGCATGACTTTGGGTGGAGATGGCCAGATGCCATACTCACTGAGTTCCCTACGTCCTGGGGGAGCCACGTACTGGCTGGCAGAGACAGAAGACGCAGAATTCGTACGGAGAAAGGGACGTTGGCTATCGACAAGAGTTTGGAAATCTACTTGCAAGAAGCTGCAGTTGCGACCTATGACAAGAAGCTTTCACAAGTGACCAAAAGCCGAATTTCAGGCCCCTGCAAGCATTTTTCAAACATTCTCGAGAAAGCCATATTCCTGAAAACCAGCAAAATTCCAGAAGCAGTTTGGGCCCAGTTGTGGTGATGCTGGGATGCTGGGAACTTGGGCTGAATCATGCCAAAAACTGGCAGACGTTTTCACCAGAGAAGACCCCAGCAGGAAGTGGAAAAGAAAGTGGAGCTTGAGCACTTGAGCCTCATAAGTGCGACTGTGGAATGGCTTTTCATGCTCAAAGTCTACCCACCTCTACGCTTCGCCCCAACCCTTTAAGCACTCACAACTGGGCTGAATCATGCCAAAAACTGGCAGACGTTTTCACCAGAGAAGACCCCAGCAGGAAGTGGAAAAGAAAGTGGAGCTTGAGCACTTATATAATATTCTATAATATTGTAGTCTGTATATATATATATATATGTATATACATTTTTCTTTGCAGCAATGGTCATTGATATTTTGTGATAAAAGGTATTGTAAGCGAGTGTCATGGCTCTGGATGAATTTGGTGGTTGTTGGGTTGCCTGATCGCACCCACCTCTGTTTATGGCTCAGGTGCAGGTCTTGCCCGAAGAAATTGACTGCCTCTTGTCCCGGTTGACGTTGACATACGACCCCGCATCCGATACATATTCGTACCTCGTCCCAAAATGTATGCAGTGTTTTCAAAAATGCAACCCCACCAATTTTGATTAGTCTCAAGTATTTTTTTGTATTCCATCCTGCATGAGATGATGATCCTAGTTGACATTTGGAAGGGGGTTGAAATCTCTCAGGTCCTAGCAACAACATTTTCGAAAATAGTAATTCGAAAAACAATTTCACTAGTAGATTTGCGGCTACCCTATTTTCGTACAAATCTAGTTGGGCAATGAATATATAAATGAAAATTACAAGAAAGGTTTCGTCTCCACAAAACAGCAACCTTTTAATTCCAGACAAACCCAGCCGGCTACACGAGGAACTTGCAAAATGTTGAGCTGCGAGCATTGGGTTGGGCGAATGGCACTGCTGAAGACGAATCACATATGGACCCGAAAATGTCGGGAAAAAACATCCACGAGTAAACACAAATATTATCAAATATTGCTGGAAATTGTGTACTGTTGCTTATAGTTATATAATTTCATGTCTATTTTCTGTTGACCATCCAGAATTTCTTTGAAGCCAACTGTGCCATGTTACATATTATTGTTGTTACTATTTCTTTTGCATCACGTGCAGTTGCGGGTTTGCCATGCAGGACATTCTCTACGAATACCAGTTTCGATCAATGCTGAAGAAACTTGGGGAGACACAGGGGTGGCTTGGCTGCGGTTAACCCAAAATGGTACTCCGTACTGAAGTATCAATGAAATGGGTTCGCCCGCTATTGGTAAACTGGTGGTTTATTGATTTTGGGCTACCATGAATTAATGATATTATGATCATAGCCCCTTATCCATCACTTTCCCAGCTGAAAGGGGCCTTGTTTGTGGGAACGAACCTATTTCGCATCCCGGGCGTGGTTGAACCAAGCGGCATTTCTCCAGTGCCGAGGTACAAATTGGGCAAGGATGTATTCATTGCGCCTTACGACTGGCGCTTAGCTGGTGATGCTCACTCCAAGCGCCAGAACGGAGTTGGAGGCTACTACCCCCAGCTCCAGCTGCTGATTGAGGAAACCGTAAAGGCGCGCAGATGATGGGGAAGAGAGGATGAGATCCTGAATTTCATGGCCATATTTAGAGGGGAATACAAATTTTGCTGGAGTTGGGGCCGGGATGTCCATCTATTCCTTTTTTCCAAAAATATATTTCTGAACAAACCTGCACCTGTCCATGTTCCAAACTGCGACAAGTGCGAGGCGACCGGCCGGCAAGCTGTGGTGCTCTCCCACTCATTGGGATGCTCTTCTGCAGGAAAGGTGTGTTGATGAGGACTCACACACACAGGGAAGAGGAAGGATTCTGGTTGATTTCAACCATCATTTCGAAAAGCGGGAAAAAACACATTCATCCATTCCATTCCAATGGGCCATGGAGAATCGGAGAATCGTTTTGACTGTTTCTTTCTCATTCTTTCTCTAGTTTTTCTATGTTTTTCTGAGGATGCCCCACCATCCTGTACTTCTTCCACAAGTTCGTGTCAGAGGAATGGAAGGCGCAGCACATTCACGGCTGGGTTGCCTTGTCATCACCTTGGATGGGAGGGGCCAACCTTGTGGAGTCCTACTTGGGAGGATGGACGCTCGGTTTGCCCTCTTGGCTCATTCCACATGACTATGTCAGGCCAGTTCAAGTGAATGCCAGCAGTGCTTTGGCGGCAGACCAGTGGGACCAGTGGGACGCCTGGACGTAGGGTAGGATGGACCATTTGCAGATGATGATAAACAGTGATAAACCATGGGATGTGATGGGGGTTTCAAATTTAGAGACGGCCCCGTTCATTGTAGTTTCAGTATTATTTGAAAATTATTTGTGTAAGTGTCTCTGCATCCGTTTCGCAAAGCCTTGGTTTCAGGTGGTGTGATGATCAGTCCCCATCCCAAAGCCTTTGGCAGCATGCCCATTGTGCAGACCCCTTCCCGCAACTACACAGCTGCAGATGTCCCAGAGCTGGTACGAATCATTGGCAAATCCACCTGGGGAAATCAGACAGGAGCTTTGTTCGACAAGTTGCAGGGACCCTATGCGGAGCTTCAGAGCACACCTTCCAAGATCCAGCTCCACAACTGGTACTCAAAGGGTATCCAGACTGCGGGGTTTGATTTTCCAAGTTTTCTTCAATAAAAAGAATAAATCATGCTGAAGAAAGTGTTGGCCGTCCTCTTTATCCTCATCCTAAGACTGGGGCAATGATCCCCAAGCACATTCCTATGGGGAGGGTGGCACCCAGGTATCAAGACTGGTGAAGCCTTCATTTTCGATTCCGATCTTCACGACGGCTTTGACAAGGCGGCTTCCAAGACGGTCTGGGGTGATGGCGATGGCTTGGTGAATCTTCTCTCCTTGAAGCAGGTGGAGGAAGTCTGGCCCAAGGACCCACAAACTTCGACCAAGGTCTTTCCCAATTGCACCCATTTCGGCATGCTCTCGGATCCGCGCGTCTTGACGGCCCTTGCAGAGTATTTGGCCAGAGATGATAGGGCCGATACGGATGGATCACAGAATGTGACCCTCTTGGTGTAAGATTGGCCGACGGTTTCCTGATTCTTCCCATTTTCCTGGTCTAGCCATTTGCTGTTGAATTTCTCGTTTGATGTGTGAACGTACCGTAGAATCACGTTTCAGACTTTTCACAGATCATGCGATCATACCATACCATATCTCGAGACCCCGGGGAAGCACAGAGCCAAGGTTTCACCTTGTTATCGACTAGTTGGTGGTTTCAACTTTGCTCATTGCGGAACTCTGTTTCTTATTTTTGGTTGTCTTTCTTGTTTGATTCCTTAGGGGGAATTGAAACCACCCACCACCAGCGACATTTTGCAGCTTGTCCACAGGTCGGCACAATCCAAGGGGGTTGCTTGCAGAGATCTGCGCCCTTTGTTGAGGGATGGATTCAAAAAGATGGCAGTTTGTACCGCAGTTCATTAGCCTTGATTTCAGTCGTTTATTGAACTGAATGCTTTCTTTGGTGGCTGAAAGTTGCGTTGACCAGTTGCATTGACCAACATTGCCTATTTCTTATTACTGTAATTGCATTAATTCTGCCCACCACAGTGCTGCTTCTAGATTGCGATTGTGAGTGTTTATGCTTCATGCAGGAAGCTTTCAAGACAAGCGAGTGAAAGCTGAACTCTTCCATAATGTTGTCCTTCTCAACCCGGTGCCAAGCACTTCAAACAGCTCCCTGCAGGGTAACCCTCGGCAAGCAGTAGATTCAGGGTTTAGCGTTTAGCTGTACATGGAATAAACTGACAGACCCTTCTAAATTAATTTTTGTTGTGCATGCAACCTAAAATAAGCTATTCCTGGGAATGGAAAGCTCTAGAAATTCAGGTTTCCACACGTCCCATGCTGGCGCCATGCTGAAATTGGTGGTGGCCACGCCTGACAAGCGAAAGGCGGGGGTCTGCGCGTTTGTTTGTTTGATGGTGGGCCACACTCAAAGTTGTGAGGAGTGGGGTGGGGCCAAAAAATGAGGGCACCAATATGCCACGGGCTCCAAAAGGCACGTTTGCTTTTCTTGTAATTTCTAAACGGCTTGTTCAAATGTGTGGATTCCTGAGGCAAACGCAGGTTTTGTTGGGATTGGAGTGTAGAGATTCGCCAGGTGGAGCTGGATTGCTCTCCTTCCGAGACATTTGCTGAGGTGGGTTCTCCGGGTCCTTTTGCTGCGGTGGGAGATGAGCAAGTTTGCCAGAGTGCTTTTCTAGAAAGCTTTCACCTTTACGATTTCTGCATATACCCCATTAAATCACCTTATGAATAATGACGGAAATATTCACTTTGACGATGCCACGCCACTCCCCAAAAATTATGAAGCAACATATTTGGGAAATGAACTTAACAGGGAAATCAATGTGAAACATGAAATTTTGAACAAACTCCA
>Ga0126342_10016743_pt1 | contig 12746 bp, 12 predicted proteins | sample Cyp1metagenome_FD_92528 | JGI IMG/M metagenome (GOLD analysis project Ga0126342, IMG submission 92528) | Coral microbial communities from Lord Howe Island, Old Settlement Bay, Australia - Cyphastrea 1 metagenome | ecosystem: Host-associated > Invertebrates > Cnidaria > Coral ...
TATATATATATATATGTATTTAATTTATATTTATATATATATATATATATATTTATTTATGTATTTTATTTATTTATTTATATATATATATATAAATTATATATATATAATATAATATGTATATATATATATATATATATTTAAATATATATTTATATATATATATATTTATTTATTTATTTATCTCTCTCTCTCTCTCTGTCTCTGTTTCTGCCTCTGCCCCCTTCTCTTTGTGTCTTTGTGCGTGCGTGCGCGTGTGTGCGTCTCTCTCTGTATCTATTTATCTATCTATCCAGTGCAGGGGGAAAGGGGGCCGGTCTGTCCGGTCTGTCCGGTCTGTCCGGCCTGCCCGGTCTGTCCGGTCTGTCCGGCCTGTCCGGTCTGTCCGGTCTGTCCGGGTCTGTCCGGTCTGTCCGGGTCTGTCCGGGTCTGTCCGGGTCTGTCGGGTCCGTCCGGGTCTGTCCGGGTCTGTCGGGTCTGTCCGGATCTGTCCGGTCTGTGGTCTTTCTGGTCTGTCTGGTCTGTCTGGCCTGTCTGGTCTGTCTGGTCTGTCTGATCTGTCTGGTCTGTCTGATCTGTCTGGTCTGTCTGGTCTGTCCGGTCTGTCTGTCTATATACTGATCGATCTACCATCTATCTATCTATCTGTCTCTGTCTCTGTCTCTATCTGTGTCTCTATCTCTGTCTGTCTAGTTATCTATCTATCTATCTACCTACCTACCTACCTACCTATCTACCTACCTACCTACCTATCTGACCATCTGTCTATCTGACCGCCTATCAATCTATCTATCTGCCTATCTGACTATCTGACTGTCTATCTATCTGTCTGCCTATCGACCTATCATATCTATTTGCCTATCTGTCCTTCCATCTGCCTATTTATCTCCCTCTCTCTCTCTCTCTGTATCTGTCTGCCTGTCTATTTGTTTATCGGTGTTTCTGTCTATTTATCTATCGATCTCTCTAGCTTTCTGCCTATCTATCTATCTATCTATCTAGCTTTCTGCCTACCTATCTAGCTAACTATCTATGTATCTATCTATCTATCTATCTAGCTTTCTGCCTACCTATCTATCTAACTATCTATGTATCTATCTATCTATCTATCTACCTCTCTATCTGTCTGTCTGTCTGTCTGTCTGTCTGTCTATCTATCTATCTATCTATCTAACTAATCTCTCTATCTATCTATCTATCTATCTGTCTGTCTATCTGTCTATCTATCTACCTATCTATCTATCTATTTATCTATCGATCTCTCTAGCTTTCGGCCTATCTATCTATCTATCTATCTACCTATCTATCTAGCTTTCTGCCTACCTATCTATCTATCTATCTAGCTTTCTGCCTACCTATCTAGCTAACTATCTATGTATCTATCTATCTATCTACCTATCTATCTATCTATCTATCCGTCTGTCTGTCTGTCTATCTATCTTTCTATCTATCCATCTATCTATCTATCTATCCAATCAATCAATCTAATCAATCCAATCCAATCCCATCCCATCCCATCCCATCCATCCATCCATCTATCTATCTACTTATCTGAAACGCAGCAAGCCTGCGAGGCTTCCTCAAAGAATGGATGCGCGCAGCTCCAAATCGAAGCAAGTCTGCGAGACAATTCTGCGAGACTTCCTCCATTTTGAACTTGACAACGTCAAAAAAAAGAAGCACTTCTGCGAGACTTCCTTTAAAAATGGAAAGTTGAGTGCAGAACTGACGGCCTCCTACCCTTGCGTTTTGTGATTTTTTCACCCCACGCATCTAAAAAGTACTGCGCTTGCCAGGCAAAATCATCTTAGCAAACTTGAAAATCTGATACTCCAAAATGCAACTTGTCAGGCAATCAGCGCCCTGACTTCTTAACATGTCTAGCTCATGTATCTCTTGCACTGCACCTGCCACGCCAATTGCATCTTTGCAGATCCTCTTCAAAGGTCCCACACCTGCCATCATTTTTGAAACTGCCACAAAGCCCACACGCTTGGCTCACTTTTGACAAGTTGCAGAGTCCATTGCGCCTGCCACACAAAACGACGCTTGAAGTCCAAAACTGGTCCGAACATGCGGTGCTTTACCATTTTGACTTGGAGATGTGCTTCGCACCACAACGGCATAGACTTTTTCGATATCTCAACTTCCAAAAGTTGGTCCGAACATGTGGTGCTTGTGGGACTTTGACTTCCAAACGTGCTTCGCGCGACAGCAGCGTGCACTTTTTCGACATCTGAACTTCCAAAAGCGCTCCGACCCTGAGGAGGTTTTAAGAGTTTGACTTCCAAACGTGCTTCGCGCCACAACCCCGTGCGCTTTTTCAACATCCCAACTTCCAAAAGTGCTCCGAAACTGACGTGCTTTCAACAGGCTTCGAAACGCGCTTCACGCCACAACGGCATACACTTTTTTGAGCATCTCAACTTTCAAAAGCGCTCTGAACCTGAGGTGTTTTTATCCTTTTTTGCTTCCAAACCCGCTTCGCGCCAGCGCGCAATTTTTCATGTCAAACAGATGGCTCCGCACCCGCTGCTTTAGCTAGCCTACTTTTCGGAGCCACAAAATATTGGAAAGACACAGCGTTTTGCGACTTGTCTAGAGTCTACCTTTTTGCGAATCTGCATCTTCTTTCTTCTGACCCTTTCTCTTCTCTGATCTTCTTTCTTCTTCCTTCTCTTCTCTGACTCTTCCCACCTCCATACTGTTGCAGGTTTGACTGCTAAACTTCCTTCGCTCATGCAAGCACCTCTGACAGGATTTCATCAAAATCTTCGCAAAATCTTCTCACAAGGACCTCTACAAGACCTCGTTCCAGATCTTCACTACCTCCGGACCTGTAAGACTGCAACAAGAAAGTCTTGCAAGATCTTCAAAGAAGGCCTTCCGGAGAAATCACAAGATCTCCTTACCAGAATCTCATGGGAATCAGCTAAAATAGCTAAAATCAGCACCGCGCCGCAGCGAGAGCGTTCCGACACGCACAAACTGTCGAGAAGGTGCGCGAGCCATGTCCACATTCGCACCACGCCACAACGGCGCGAAGAAAGTCATGAGGGGGTTGCGCGAGCGATATCAAAATTCGCACCGCGCCACCCCGACAGGGATCTGACACGCACAGGGTCACGAGAGGGTTGCACGAGCACATGTTAGATTTTTTCACAAAACAGTGCGCGCACCACGAACAATGAACATTGAAAATGTCAAAAACGATGTTTTACCTAAGGTATCAGCCACTTTTTTGTCGAGGTCTACAAAGTACTGCGCCCGCCACGAAAAGTGAGCCCGAGGCATCCGAAGTGCTGCACCTGCCACACGGAACCACCATCATGTCCAAAATCAAAAATGACGACAGTTTCACAAAACGAGACTTTCGAACCTTTCAAAGTGCATCCATGTTCACCAAACACTGCGCCTGCCGCCTGCCACGCAAAATGATTTTCACCCACGCCTGCCAACGCTTTAGCAACGCGCCGAGAATGCCATGGCTGCCACGCGCCGAGTCTTGCACCTGCCATGGAAAGCGACGTTCCAGACTTCAAAATGCCCCAGATGCCCCACGCCTGCCACACGAAATGGACATAGCTCAAAAAACGAGCATGGCGCGGTAGTAAAACGAGACCTTCGGAGGAGCCAAAACCTAGCCCCTGATCGTGTGCAAGCCTGCGCGGTCGACATGCACATGGACATCTCACAAGCAAACTTTACGCGAGAATTTAAGCAATGAAAAGGATTGAAAAAGCCGGGGCCAGAGAGCATACCATGATCTAAGACTGGCCTTTGGCTCCTACAATAAGAACCCCTCAGCGTGGACACACGGCTTAGGGAACTTGCAGAAAAACCATTCCAAACAAATAGTGCGAGATCAACTCTTTGAATTTTGAAGCACGAGACATCTCGAATTTCGACTACTCAATGGATGCGCACCTGGAGGGCATGGAATTTCTCTTTGGCCTCTTCGAGCTTTTTGGAGCTCACAGCATTCCACTCTTCGCGAGGTGTCTGCATCAGTGTCCACCGAAGTTCCTCGAAGGAGGTGTCGTTGGATACAAGTGTGGCCTGGCGGGCAACGGGTCACAAACCCGTCACAATGATCACACGGCCCAGCCAGACTCTAGAGTCTCGACTCTAGACTCTAGACTTTTCTGGAGTTTCCTTAGAAAAAAATAGCATCAACCTTGGCACAGAAAACACAGTGTATGGACCTACTTTGTTCATCTTTGCTGTGTATATCCAAATCCTTATTGGCTCCGGGAGGAGAGCCTTGCTGGGGAAGTTTCTCTGCCCTCAAGCAACTTGAGCATGCCTTTCCCTCAAAGTCCGACAACTCCTCTATTCTTTGACAAACAGTTGATAGAAAGCAGGCAAGATGGAACCTGAATGAGACTCTATCTGAAACTGTTGCGAAGGACTATTTCTACAATAATTTGGAGAGAAGCAGAGGCTGTCCAAAGAGAGAAAAATTACAGCGGCGAGAGACCCCAAACAGTGTAGGGGGTAGGAAGTCAATGTACCAGATATAAGCAACAGTAGTTCTGGAACAGTAACAGATGAAGTTAGGAAGTTAGACAGTAAGTTAGACATGATCGCAACTGCAACCTTCTATATAGATCTATGTAGAGGAGCTCGTAAGATCTTCATACAAGAACTTCCTATGAGCAGCCACAGAACTTTCATAAAAGCAGCAACGCAGAGGATCTTCAAGATCTTACAGCGATGACCTCTTGAGGAGGATTCCAACAGGATCTCCAGAAGACCTGCATACCAGATCATGTAAAGACACCGAGAGGATGTCAGCACGACCTCTGCAAGACCTTCGCGCAAGGACCTGTGCAAGATCATGCAAAGGCCTCTGACAGCATTTCACAAGGGTCTCCACAAGATCTCCGCACCAGGAGTTGTAAAAGACCTTGAGCAAGATCGCGACCGCACACTGTGCGCGAGCCTGCGCACTCCAAATTCACATGGACATCTCACGAGGGTAGTTTTATGCGAGAATTTACAGGAAAAATGCTGCTTCCCGAGAATTTAGGCCTACGTTTTGTGCGGGCCTGCGCAGTCGAAATGCACATGGACATAGCAGAAGATCCAAGTAAAATGCCGCAGATCAAGATCAAGGAAAACTCGCGCGGCAGATTGTTTGCGAGCCTGCGCAGTCGAAATGCACTTGGACATGTCGCAATTTTGTGCGAGAATTTATAGGAAAAATGCCGCGCCCAGATGGAGCACCCTGATCAAGCACTGGCCTTTACTCCTACCCGCAAGAACCCCTCAGTGTGGACGCGCTGTTTGGGGAAAGAAAGAAGAAATAACATAAATAGCAGAATTAGCTAAAACATGCTAAAACCATCTAAAACTACGCCTTCAAAAAAACTGAGCGAAGCCATCGTGATGTCTTGTAATGCTTTCGCCTGATTGTCGCCAAAGCTGGTGAGCTGCCATCCCACTTTGCGCAACAAATCCATCGGGTTGTCCTGAAAGCTCTGCCACCACGACGCGCTGATGGCAAAAAATGGCAAAGACTATTAGCGTCTATTCTATGCTGTGCTGTTCTAGCCAAGCGAAGCAACGTAAAGCAAAGCTTCGCAGATGTTTGATTTCAACATCAAGCTTTGACCGAGAAGTTCAAACACTTTGAACCTGAGGAATTGTGAAAGCTAGTTGCTGCGCTTGGTAAATTCAATTCGCAAGTACAAATAATCCTGCAAAAGTTGCAGGTCGATTGCCCGACATTGTACCATATTCTACCCACTTGCCTGGCTGGCGGCTACAGGAGGGGCCGAAGCCGTAGACGGCATAGACCTTCCATGTCCTGCTTGAGCGCCACTTACTCCGTTCGCACCATTTGCTCCATTGGTCGGCGCGGACAGAAATGGCGATGGGGCCTTTGAACTTCCGAAAGGTGACGCCGCTGCCGCTGACGCCTGAACATTTTGCGCAAACTGTGATTCGGAGGGCCGACTTTGGGAAACCGAAGCTTTTGGAGCGAAGGAACTGTGACTGGATGGAGCTGCGAAAGGCGAGGCTTGAGAACTGGTGAAGGGCGAGGGTCCAGCAGTCTGGACGCCCTGTGAGAAGGGAGACGCAGTTTGTGCGGTCTGTCCAAATGGAGATGGTGTGGTGGTGCCAGTGGTTGCAAAGGGTGAAGCACCAGTTGCAATGGCGCCCGCAGCAAAAGGGGACACCGACGGTGCTGTCGTAGCCGAGGCAAAAGGCGAAGCCGTGGTTGATGGTTGAGCTCCGAATGGTGACGCAGTGGTTGCTGTGTTTCCTAGCGAAGGAAAGTGGACGGCGAGTGGAACACGAGTGGGACACTCTGCCAACAAAGGGAGTGCGCTATGTCCTCTTAGTTTCCTAACGAGCCAACGCTCTGTTTTTATCTGTTTTCATCTCTCTTTCCTCTTGACTCTGGGACCGAACGCTCCTGCATTTGCAAATGGCGAAGCTGCTGCCGGGCAAGCACCAAACGGGGAAGCCTCAGAATTCTCCAAAAAACGAAATACTGCGAAATACTGTGAAATACTAATTCTCCAAATTTTCTGCTTTTGGTTCATGTTAGTTGATTCTCGCCTAGCTTTGCTTGGCTTGAGCAGCTGAGCCTTGACTCCAAGGCACGCTTATTGCTCCTGCAAAGGCGCCTTGCCGTGACCTGCAAAGAAGAACCACGGGGCTTTGTGTCCACCACAGGCTCACCAAATAGTGTTCCATGACCTTCTAGTAAGATTCCGGTACTTCATTTATATCCAAAGCTGATGATGAAAATACTCTCCAGTCGACACCACCACTACATTGCCGCCACCGACCGCTATACCATACCGAAATCTTAGAGCTTATCATGCTGGCAGCGCTATGGCTCTGTGGCATTCTGTGGCTGGGACATTTCAGATTTCAGTCCAAGTGATTGGACAAGTTCAAGTAATGCCACAGTAGTTCAAGTAGTTCAAGGCCATCCGAGGCGACAGACGCGACATCGTAATCTCAGCATAATAATTGGTTGTGAAGATGTCTGCTTGACCTGTTGGCATACACACGCGACATGCTGCGTCTCATACACAACCTTTAACATACTGTTGGCTCGGACCGCCTATGCAGTGAGAAAAAGGTTGTCATGACTGCCCTCTCTCCTCTCTCTCATTGACGCTGGAATAGCCAATAAAATCACAAGCACCAAGAAAGTGGGACACTCCTGAGGAAACATTTGACGGGCAAATTGTCCAAACAACTTGTCATAAGTAATTAATTTTGAATCAATGCCTGAGTAGTCTTTCTTTTCAGCCTTTGTTTGTCAAAGCTGTGACGAGCCAAAATCGGGTCAGAAGGCATACATAACAAATACCCCTGCTTGTGCAGCGAAACTTGGCACAGCTGGTCAGTCCGCATAGGTGAAATTTGCGATCTTCTCTTCGTTTGCCAAGTACCTCGTGGCAAAACAAAGAGACTTCAAGGCTCTGAGAAATGCAGCACAACAAAACTCAGGTCTCACGGTCTCACATTAAGTCTGTTCATCTTTCACAATCTTCAAGAGGCTCTTTTGCAATCTTTTTGCGTTTCCTTCCAAGGCTGGCACTCCACATTCATGCGGAAGTCGCGATTCTCCCTGGTGGAAGGTGGCGCCGTGTCAAACCTGAAGTGCAAACGACACTGGAGCTCGAAAGTCTCTGCATCTAATGTACATATGACATATGTTTCTATACGTATACATTTTATATATGTATTTATTTATTTATTTATTCATTCATTCATTCATTCATTTATTTATTTATTTATTTATTTGTGTGTTTGTTTGTTTGTTGGTTTGTTTGTTTATTATTTATTTATTCATCCGACTAGTAGCTATATTTGCAAATGTTCGAATGAAATTCTGGATCCAAGCAAAGTATCTGATCAGATTCTGTGCTGCCCACGAGGATACTAACTAGGGGCTACATGCTGTTTCTAGGGGATACCAACTGTGTTAAGACTTCACCCTGGCGCTGCCTCTTCATAAGAGAGGGGTACTTCAGCGCCAAAGGATGCCACAAACGGAGAGTTTTGAAGAGCTCCTTCCTCAAGTTCCGAAGAGCCACAAAAAAGCATCTCATCTGACTGAATCTTGCTGCCATGTTTCTGTCTTGTCTTTGACATGAAAAGTCAGATATGATATGGAACAATGTATTTTCAATGGTCTTGGTCCGGCAAACACAACGATGGTGAACGCATCATTTTGAAATCCAGTGCATGCCAAAGCCGCTGTTTCAGGATAAGTTTGCGCTTGTGGTCCGCACATTCATGACGTCGTTTGTCCTCAGTTCTAGTCGTGACCCTAAGGATCACCGCGAATACACTATAAAGTGTGACACACCACATCTGCCTGCCTCAGCGACTGAGAGAACGTTCCCAGCTTGACTGAGATGCGTTTCTCTTTCTTGAAAGCCGAGCTTCAGAAAAGGGCAGAAGATGGCGGCCCCACCTTGACTTCACAGCTCTATTTGCATCCGTTCAATAGAATCTAGTCACGTCAAAGAATGTGGTGAAGATATCCAAACCACGGTCATTGCACTCGTCTTTGCCGTTGATGGCATCATGGTTTCACGTCTTCCTGAAGCCAGCACCCCCAAGCTAACTCCTCGACCTGGCGATCTCCATAGAAGAATCTGGATGAATAAAGAACGATGAAGAACTTCGGTATTCTACACGTGATGTGCGGATATGGAATGATATGATACAAGATGATACGAAATGTGCGTGTATCTATATATATATATATACACGATATATAATGTATATGGTGTTTATACATATACATGTATACTGTAATATATATATAATATATATATATATATATATATTATATATACATATATAATATATATATATATATTATGTATACACAGTAGTATATGTATTTATACTTGTGGACTGACATGGAATGACTTGAAATATGGAAGCATTTGTGCGAGCCGTGCCAGGCGCCTCGTCCAGGAATTCTTGGTCTGTCATCGGCATGAGTTCATCCAGAGCGGCCGTCCTCTCCTTCAGCCACGTTGCCTGGGCAGTCGAACTCTGGATAAGTCATTCGTTTCGTGATGAAACGGACAGGGTCACACAGGTCACACTTGCACAAATTTCACAAATTGTGAGTGTGTCTTGAAGCAGTTTGACAGACCTGCTCCTCCTCTGTCATCACAGTTTCTTCTCCACAAGGCATTCTAGTGTCCTGCAGAGGAAATACTTGGCGAGTAGTAGATTTCCGAAATGCAAATGCGCCTCTTTAGGTTTTGAGAATTTGCAATGAGTCAAGTTTTTGCAGTCTGCAACTGTTCTCAAGCACTGCATCAAGACAATCTGAGACCGCTGCAAGGTTGTAACTACCCGAGGAGCGACGTTGCACAGCAGCTCTACCCTGCCAACGCATGTCCGACGACAATCGAGGGAACTGACAAATGACAGCGTCGAGAGAAAGAACTGGGAGCAATGGAAGGGACGCGTTCTGCATGCAGTCACTTTGACCGAAAGCTGACAACACAAAGTTCAGCCTTTTTTATTGAAAGCCTTCTTGATAATGAAAAACTACTTTAGACTTTAGCAGTAACCGAAAGTTTTTATAACATCATATAGTGTCTATATATAGGTATAGAAATGTATACTGTATACAGTTATAAGTCATAAATTATAAACTACTATAAAGCACTCCAAGCCAAGCAAAGGCCCTCACCGCCGCAATGAAGCCCATTGTGGCAGCCAAACCCACCTGCTGATTGCAAGAATTAAAAACGCGCCAATGGGAAAACCACACAGCCGCGCATGTCTAGCAAATCTGTAGCGCACGGGAAAGGAAACCAAGTAAACATCCAAACTAGCCAAACAAAAGAACGAAGAAATACACAAGAAGCACACGAGTCATCCTATGAGTTGCACAAATTCCAAGAGCCACATAGGAGACTGCACTCAGTCGACTAGTCGACAACTGCCAATGCGCTGGGCATCCCTTCTGATCTTGCCATGATTTTCTTCTCATCGACATAGTCTGAGCATGCCACCACTGGAAGCATTCCGTAAACACCAGAATCAGAGGTCCTTCAAGCAAAGCGTGCGGAAACGTCTTAGCACTCTGAGACACTCTGGGCATGGCAATTTATCAATGTTTTTGAACAAGGAGTCAGAGAATGCGTGGTAATCACAGAACCTCCGTGCCACATGCAGTTTTGATATGTTTTGATATGCTTCGATTTGGTCCGTCCCTTCCACCTAAACTTTAATGCCTCGAACACTCCCTTTGTACTTTGCAGGGGAACTCCAAGGTACAGTTGCGCAACTGTGAGGCACAGAAACAATATGTATAACATATTAACATTTAGGACACGGTTCATATAAACATTTAGTGTCTACTTTGCTGTTTCGCACGCTTTGTTGCACATTGCCACTCGCAGACCTCATCGGGGCCAGGCGTGGCTTCTCCGGGCTCAGCTTGTCAACCGGTCGGCCCACCTTGAGCAACTGCAAGGGTTCTGTCAATGCGTACACAACGATATAAGTTATGATAAAACTTTGGGGTGTTCGGAGTTGAAGGGTAGGCCGGGTAAGCATAAAGTCCACATTGCTCAACGCTATTACACGCGCGCACTAGCAAACAAACGGAAAAAGAATTTGTGGGCCTCCAAACCTGCAAGCTCCAAGTAAGTGACGTTTTTGCTATGAATTAGTCTGTATATGTCTGTATCAAGAACGGTGTTGTGTAGACATGGCAGGAGATTGAAACACATTGTCATCTAAGGCCAACAAGCCCAACGTGGCCCTGATGCAAGCTCGACATCACCAAGATTGAACTAAATAGCAAATCTTTGAAAGACATGTCTAAACAGCACGCAAAAAAATGAGTCGATTTGAAACATTTGGTAACTAGTCGGTGCTCGATTACCAGACGGCCATGTTACCATGTTGCTTCCAGGCCATCTTCAAGAACAAAACTGTCGTTTCACTGCACTAAAATGAGATGTTTTTTTTTCCAGTCCTGAAATTGATATAACTCTTGAAAATCTCCCCGGCCTTCCGACCTACGTCATGTTTGCCTGATTTGGGTTATTTGAAGATCATGTAGTGGATCTGACTTGTCCCACTGCTCTTTGCTGTGCATTTTCCTCACCATCGCGCACGAGCTGCTTTGACAATGTTCGCCGAACCTTCGCAGGATTTTTGCGCCCTTTGGCCAAACGCCAGTGATACATCATCACATGTTGTTTGATATCACGATGTTCCTTACAATCACGACCTCTGCCCAAGCGACGTGGGAAGTAGGCTGGGGTATTTTTTTCAATCCAAGCCACGGCCTTTCAAAAGTGACTAGAGCAACAGCAAAACTATATGAAAACGTAGCAGCAGAAAGAGCAAATGACGTAACAGCAACCCTGTGGCAAAGTAGCAGCATCCAAAACAAGTAGCGTGATAGCAACACTACGGCAACGAAGCAGCAGCAAAGGTGACTAGAGCAACAGCAAAACTATATGAAAACGTAGCAGGAGAAAGAGCAAGTAACACCAGAAAAACCCTGTGGCCACGTAGCAGCAGGAAAAACTAGCGGTAACTAGCGGCGTAATGCCTGTGTATGCGCGCAGCCGGATGCATGCACACAAAATAAACACACAAAGACAAGACATGATTGCCACCCTCCCAAACCCTTCAAAATCCCACCCACCCACCCCAAAAGGTAGAAAGGTGATGTTTTGCCACGGCCGTCTAGGGGTCGGCAACTGTCACCTGCAAACCACCGGAGTGCAAAACTGCTATGCCAAGATGTAACAACAACATCACAAGACGGTTGTGCACCATCAGAATTCGGCACTTGCAGACCTCATACCTAGATGGCTCGCATCTTCAGTACCAAGGAGCCGATGGCTGAGATGTTTGCAGTTTTGTCTCTTAGTTCCATACTTTGAGCCCGATCCAATCCCAAAGAGCGAAGGACTCAAACATGCAAAAAAGAAACATGAAGACATCTGGGCTCCTCACAACCAGAAATGCTGAGCTTTGGAAATAGCTTGCAGCATTGAGGAGAAATGGAATCAGCAGCCTTGAAGGGCCAGAATTATTAGCAAACGCAGCTCGATTTGCAAACGTGTTCAGATTTGGTGAATTTCTTCAAACGGCACGCGTCAAACCCAATCTGCCAACGAACTGCAGCTGTATCCTGAACATGTAAAGTTCTCGCCAAGAATCAAGACTGCCGCGATAGGGCGGCTGATGACAGGCCTGTCAAGCACTCGCAGTTGTTGCCATTTGGGCATCAAGGCATTTTGAGAATTCGCAAGACGTTCATCGTGCACGCACGCATCTCCGTCTGTGTCTGTGTGCCCCTGCCCTCTGCGTCAGTGACGCAAGTGGATGCATTTTGCGTTGGTGCGTGGGGCGTAGGTGGGTTTGTAAGCCTAGCAAGTAAATAGCTTGAGGGCACTCATGAGAGAGAGAGAGAGAGAGAGCGAGAGAGAGAGAGAGAGGGGGGAGAAAAAGGAAAGGAGAGAGAGAGAGAGAGAGAAGAAAAAGGAAAGGAGAGAGAGAGAGAGATAGGGTAGGGGTCCCCTACTTGTTAAGCGGGGGGGGCTTCTTTGAAGGGGAGGCAAGTTTGTTCAAGGGGGAGGAACTTCTTTGAACGGAGGGCGTGGCCCCCCCGAAGTAGAAGAAGGGGGGGAGGGTGGTTGAAAAGGGGGAGGGCTTCTTCTTTGAAGAAGGGGGGGAGAGGGGTTGAAAAGGAAGGGGGGCTTCTTCCACTACCA
>Ga0126342_10016744_pt1 | contig 12746 bp, 11 predicted proteins | sample Cyp1metagenome_FD_92528 | JGI IMG/M metagenome (GOLD analysis project Ga0126342, IMG submission 92528) | Coral microbial communities from Lord Howe Island, Old Settlement Bay, Australia - Cyphastrea 1 metagenome | ecosystem: Host-associated > Invertebrates > Cnidaria > Coral ...
CCGTGCTCTGGATAAAATCCATGGGTCAAACATCAAATTTTCCCTGGCTGAAATCCCTAAAAAGGTTTGAAGACTTTAACTCGAGGCTCCAGCCTAGGGATTTCAGCCAGGCATACCAGACGGGTGTTATATATATATGTATATATATGTGTGTATATATATATATATGCATGTGTGTGTATGATATATTATCATATATTTCTTATAGTTTTTTGACTAGATATTTTGCTCCTACGGTTTCCTTGTATATGTTTCCTTCCACCATTTGTGGGAGTTCGGGACAATGCATTTCAATGCATTTCAGCCCCAAAGATTGCCGTGAAGTAACAGGGATCATGAACCAAACATTGGGCATAAGGTAGACCACATATGTATCCATATGTATCCATTGCAGGATTCTTTGTTAACTTCTGGTCAAACATGGCTGGGAAATCATCCATTTTGTTCCATGGATGTTCTTCCCATTGAAGGCTCCATGACTCCATATGTAGAAAAGGGCCTTTCCCAGCCATCAACTGAATGGGAAAGTCCCGACCGTTATAGAATCATATAGAATCAAATCGAATCACATATCCCATCATTAAACATCACTAAACCATACGTTTGCTTGCTTTCCGAATGGTAAAAAGGAACAAAAAACTCTCAATCCATGAAGGTTGATGAAACCGAGTCGCCGTCGTCTCAGGTAACAGCCAGTTCTGCAAGGAGATCATACAAAGGAAGGCAGAACACAGCAGAACCAGCAAATGCCTCGCTTCGTTCAGTTGCAAATACCGATTTGAAATCAACTTTCTCCGTTCAAGCTGGTCTCTTAAGCCAAGAATATGCACCAAACATATCACCATATATCACCAAACATGGCCTTAAAATCAAATGTATGGTCAAGTTCGCTTCCAAATGCGAGTTTCCTGCTGTTGTGACTTTCATCCGCAAGGAGGGAAAAGCTGGTAGTACCCCTTCAAACATTGACATGGATTCCAAAAATGACCATGTATTGTGGATTATCAAAAAACATCAAAAACATCCTAATGATCCTTTGATGGAGCTGCAAAAAGAGAATAAAACCATATCCTCCACAGTATCACTGGGTTTTTGAACATCTAAGAACTTTGCAAAACGAAAATTCGATTGCAACCACAATTGCCATGATTTGATCGATTTTCACATCCTATTTTCCTTAACTTATGACTAAGTCCGACATGGGCCAATGGGGCCCCAGCATACCATCCTGGATGGGGGTCACCTTTGGAAGAGGGTCGTCCTCACGTCATCCAGTCACAAAGCCTGCCACGATGGACCACGACCGAGGCACTTGATTTCCAGTCGAATCCTGAGCGGATCACACATCTATGTAGATCATCAATCTGTACACACATTACCCTCGGTCCAATTAAAGAGTTCTTAATTCTTACCATAACTATAACTATAGTAACTATTGATTAGTACGGGTTATCAAACAAAGCTATTCAACATGGCGAAACTATAGATGATTTGAGATGATTTACCCATGAAACATGGTGCTTATCCAGAGTTATGTTAAATTACCACAAGGTAAAAAAAATAATGTGGCGCACACACTGTCAAGCATAGTGAAGAACATCATATGCACTGTGCACTAAAGACTAAAGCCAATTTAAGCATATCAAATCAGATAAGCATGTGTAAAAAATGAAATGATGTGCTCCCTCATCTCATAGACTCGCACAAAACATGAAATGCCTGGAAACCTCCGATACATATACACTGCTAGCATCTGCTAGCACTTCTGCTTCCCCAAGTGCAGGCATTTCAATATGAAACTGTGTGTCACTGCGCCTGTGGTTTCTTCATCCTGGGTTCATGTTATTTGTCTTCTCAAAATCCGTTCTTATCTTATCCGTTCTTTTCATCTGAGTCGATGGATTGGTTTAATAGAGACTCCAGAGACCACACTTTGAACCTGCAAATATAAAAATATATGTAGGGATTTCCCGCTAAAATTTTCCCATCATCCAATCCTGGGAGTGAGTTTTTCCACTGACACATCTCCAGGTCCAAACCCTGCAGCGCTGCCCGCCCAGTCAGTGAATATGAACACAGCCCCCGAAAACCGGTATATTTGATGAAAATCCCAAGCCAAAAAATCATATTGAAGACCTCCATTTTTTTATGGTCCCAATGTGGTTTCATCCCCTACATCTAGCATGTTTTACGGGGGTGTTTACATTGGAGGTCAGGGGCTATAGGTATTGGGTAAAATATTTGTATAATAGTATCAGTATAATTATGTAACATATGATCAATTATGATCATATAATATATGCACGTAATTAAATATGGTATTGATGCAAAAGCAGATCCTCACCTCAGCAACCCAGCAAGGGACAAGAGATCGAACCAGCGATGATCGAACGGCCGCCATGTCACGTGGCACAGCATGGCGGCCAAAGAAACCTCGGAAAAGGTGTCATCTTTTGCCATGTTCAGTCATCTGCTGTCACCAAAGACACCAAGGCACACAAACAATGAGGAAGCACTCTTGCACTGCAGAGAAAGGGACTGCCTGCAGCTGTTTGTCATCATCCAGGCCCCAACCCGATGTCCGGTACGCCCGTTCCAAGGGTTTGTTCCGCTGGGTCGATGTCTAATCGGCCGTCTAGTCAGTTCCCCTTGAATCAACCTCGGCTGCGAGCCGCGATCGCCACCTCAATCACGATGAAGAGGAACTTCTGCAAGCAGACCACCACCTGACACGCTACTCTTGGAAGTAGCTTCTGCAATGAAACGTTGCCATGATTTGCAATGTATAAAATGCATGTAAATGATTCCAACAGTGGGGATATCTAGGAGTTCCATGCTGAAGTCGTGGCAATGCTTTTCTTGTGCCACTTGGATGGATGCCAGCATCTGTTCTTCATGGCTTGGTAAAACACAGAACAATGGTGGTGTTCCATTGCGAACTATGTTAATGTTACCAAAGAGTATAGGAAAGTATCCATCCCTATTTACAGTAATATACAATCAAACATGCAGGTGTCCTAGCCAGCCATCTTGATCTTAGATTCACCTTTTCAAATTCCAAGCAATAAACAGCTCCAAAGAAAACCGTGCATTGAATCTAATCATTCAAAAGCTCCCAGTCATTCCGGATGGTTTTTGCAGTGATAGTCTGGAAATCCGATAAATGAAGTTATGATTGTGCAATGATCACAAAAATGATTAAAGGATATCCCATGACAATTACGCAAAAGTGTGTCCAAAAATAGGATAACCCCAAAATCCAAAGGTTGTTCATCATGTTTCCAATACAATATGTTATTTGGGTGATGCATATATATATAATATACATATCAATTGTTAAATACACACGCACCTTAAATACCCTGCTGGTAGACACACAAGCGCACAAATACACACATATCATATTGTTATTTGTAGTATTAATTCCTCTATACCCTCAATGATGCCCAATATATATATATATATCTGGTTGGTGGTTTCAACCCCTCTGAAAAATATTGGTCAAACCACCAAACATATATATATAATATATATATATAATATATATATATATATCGCGTTATCTTGATGCTTTTGTGATGGTTTTCCCATACTCCCTCCTGGGAGTCAGCATGGGCCTCCCACCACCAGCAGGAGGTGTTGTAGCCCAGCAACATGATCCCGTAAGGCCTGGCGGACCACGTTGAGGTTTCCAAAGTCATGGGGGTTACCCCAATAGCTGGAGAACAATTACAATGGAACATTATTGATGATCCAATAGATGATCCACATGTAAAAATACAATGGACAAAAATGCTGGCTCACTAAAATTGATGGTTTATAATGGAAAAAACATATTATATAACATGGTAACATGAATGATTTGGAGGTTCCGCTATTTTAGGAGACCTCCATATGTAGCTTTCTGGCTTTGAATCTTTGATCCATCCGTATCCATCCCCAATTCATGGCAGGTCAGGCAAGGACACCCGCTGAGGATTTCGGGTAAAACCATGTTTTGCAGGGACAATTTCCCACATATAACAGAAAACTATGGCATCATGGAAGAGATTCCGAGGCAGCTTACAGTGCCGGAGGGAGTAATATACTAGCCCTCATGAGGTGTCGTGAGCAGTTTCAACCCAAGTTAACCAACCGCTGGGTGGTTCAATTGGGAGTCTTCCAAACTTTATATCTTGGATTTGCTAAACGCCCCCGAAACACAAAATGTTCCCTATGGATTAATCCATTAGGAAAGTAAATCACCTTAAACAATCCCACGATATGATAACCTAGAATCAGTCAATGGTGACTTTTTTTGGTGTGTGGCCCTCCCAATCAACAATGTCATTTTTTTGACAATAGGGCTGGACTGGTATACCTTTGAGATCACAGCCAGGACTGGGTTGTAAAGAGGAGGGTGAATACCCCTCTATTTTCATCAGCCAACAAGTAGGATGGGTAATTTATGCCAATGGTCAATGTTTCTTCTTACCTTCTGGTATATAATTTATCGTGATGGGAAATCGACCATGAGCATCTGATTTACGAATACAATATGGCCATGTAATCATTTCATGGCAAACTGTCAAAAATAATCTGAGGGTATATGGGTGTGACTAAAATAAAAAAAGGCAATGTATACGATGTATAACCTCCCAAACAAAAATTGTGAAAATGATGATCAAACTTTGGATACCATATATAATGGGTGTCTTAGCTTCAAACTGGCCTTCTGAAGCTGGCGTCCATGCTTCTGTGCTGGTACAGCTGAAACCTTGAAACTTGGACCATGGCTGGCATGGCCTGGAAGTATCATGCCATCCCACCGTTCAGAGGATTTCACCATGAAGAAATTGGAAGTTCATCAACAAAACATGATTGACATTTGGTTCAACATGCTTTAACCATCAAAAGCATGAGGGATGAACATGGTTCAACCATCCTGAGAGGAGACAATAATTATCAGCCAGTGTAATATCCCATATTGTTAGTGAAACAATAATAAGTTTATTATTGTTTTGACCAAAAAATCATCGTTGGGAGTCCAATGTGCTGCCAGGGAGCCAGCAAAAGAATGGCCACATCGTCCAGAGAGATCCGGCCAACAGGGAGAGCAAGAGCAAGGGCTGCCTAGGCACCCGGATGGCCATCGGTCACACAAAAACGAATTCGTTCCTGTTTGCCCAGCTACACCGATGCTACAATGGAGGCCTTGCACCGCTTTGTCCATATGCTCCATGGAAGAGTGACCAACAGAAACCTCAAAAATGTTGATAAATGTTCCATACATGGAGCTTATGGGTAAATTGAAGTGCCTCAAAAACCAAAGATTGAATACCATGTTGTCGGGTCAAGACCAGTGAAGAAAGATTGACTTTGGTAGTTTCACAGGTTAACAGGTCGGATGTCCATGAAAGTCTTCGCTTTGTGGATCATATTCCTATTGAAAATTGAAGTTGCCCAAGGCAAAATGATGAATTGTTGGCTAGCATTGCAATCCTGCAGTGGGACAGTGGAAAAGACCTACAATTATGTAACATATAATATATATATATATATATATATATAAATTAAGAATGTATATAATTGCATTTGACAAACACATGTACACACAGTCATTTATATATATATATATTAAGATTGTATATAGTTGCATTTGACAAACACATGTACACACAGTCATTTATATATATATTGTATATATATATTGTGTATGTATGTAACACAATACATGTTGGCCAAAGTAAACCAGCCAGGTTGCGACAGGTCGCATTCCAAGACCCCGTTGCTGTACATAACCTGGGATATTTCAATGGACCACTAAAAAAGGAGCTTAACGTGTGACCAGAATGCTTCTTTGACAGTACCTTGAAAATCTTGAAATCCAGGTGCTTTGTAATTGATGCTGGTTGATGCTGACTTGCACACTTTGACTTTTGTCAAGATATTCTGTTCGAAGGCGCTTGTTCAAAGCTTGCGGGTGAACACATACGTTTATTTTTTTATCTGTGGAAACCTACGGCAGGAGCATGCAAAAGTAGCAGGGTAGTGTGCATCAATCGTCACGCCAAGAAATGAACACCACAATTGCCTCATTTTAAACCACCATCGACTACACTCTCGTGTTCTTAGCAGAGACTCCCTATAAGCAGCCCGCATGGCCCGCATGCTCCAAGAATTATACTATTTCACAACTGCGCAGTTTCGTTGCTAAACCACCGCATGGTTGCATGGCCACATCAAAGACAAAAAGTATAAACCATATTGAAACCAATATATCATGTACCAGATTAACCAGAGTAATCCATATGTTATCAATTGTACAATAAATAAAATTGAAACATTTAACATATGTTGAACCAATATGGCCATGGATCCATGCCCTGGCAGCCCTAGCACCTGGGATGAGGATGGGTTAATGGTACGTTTACTGGTACAATACATTTACAGGTATGCTGCAATGCATCCTGGAGGAAAATAACATATCAATGTAGCTCGCGTTTTCCTCCCCCTACAAGGTGAATGATTTACAATGTATGTGTTTTAAGCCATAGACATCCCAGTTTAAAATCATCTTACCAAACTAATTCACATCATATAAACCCAATAAGTTACCATTCAAATCCTCTTACAAAAAAAACATGACGCCTCGCACGTGTCCTTGCAACTCCAAGACACCGTACCTGGCATCGGAACGGCCGCGGCCCCCAGTCGCTGACAGTGCAAGGTGCTGAAGCACCGTCTTGCGGCGGGAAACCAGAAGAAGTACCTGGTTGAACTGCTGGAACACCATTCAAACATCCAAATTTGGGATGGTTTAGGATGGTTTGCTCGGAGGTAAACCCAATAATACACCATCCCAATGAGGCTTAATAAAAGTGGCTATATTGTCCCTTTCTGGAACGATGTATGCCAAACAAAAACACTATGGAAATACTGGTCTTCCGTTCAGAAATGATCCTACAAACCCTGGATTTTCCGTAGCTATGTGGGTTTACTCGAGGATAGGATGGTTTGCAAAGTTGTCACCATAAAACCTCCAAAATTAAGATTCGCAACGCTCCAAACTCGAATTCACCACAAAATGTCTGACCCTTGAGATCCGTGTTTGAATATATATATATATGTATGTATGTATGTATGTACGTATATGTACAAATAAGCATGTATACATATGAACATATATATATATATACATTTGTACATACACGCATGTATACATAATAAAACAAATTTCATTACATTACATTACATCACATCACAAAACATTACACTTATTTGTGTATATATATATACACATAATTATACATACGTATACATATTTACATCTACATGTGCATGTACATACATTAGATATCCTGGCCACAAAATGGTCCAAAATATCCCCCCGTGCAGGGATCGTCCCAGGGCCTTTTTGTCGATGTTTTTTGATTTCGGGGAAAACTCAGCCGAAAACCAGTAGGGTTCTAACAAACATGACCAAACAAACTATAAGGGATCCTCCCAAATTTTCCCTTATATAAACCAGTTTTTGGACTCTACCTGGGGACTGTGGATAGTCAAGTCAAACTTAAGAACCTATCCCTACATCAAACATGGTGTTACGCCCATATCATGAGCTACCCTCCGGTAATCAAAATCCAACATGGCTGTAATATCACATTCATAGACGATTTTCCGATCAAAATGCCCATCTATAGTGAATTTCCAGGCTAGCCATGATTGATTAACGCGGGGTTCATTGCCAGGAGATGCCAGGAAACATCACGAAGCACGGCCCCTGTCCAAGGTGCAACAAGCATGTCCGCAGCGGAACCGTCTCGGTCCAGAAGCGCAGGAGGTCGAGTTTGCCTTAGCTCTAACCAAAGGACTTCACCCATGGAAAATGGGCAATGAAACCACACAAATATGCAATTAATGAGCAACACACCAACAGGGATCTATCCAACAAAAATTGAGATATATGCTATACCCAACACAATTGATCTGGAGAAACTAGAACAAAAACATCACCAGCCCCGCGCAGCTGAAATAAAGCCACTTGGGGATACTTACCCCAATCACAGCCAGACTGCAGTGATGATTGTTAATGCATTTACCCTCTGCTACTCAAGCGTGGCAAGATGTGGCAATGGAAAATCCCCTTTGAATGAAGGTCTTAATGGGCGAAATATCTATATAATTAGGGTGGATTTAGATTGCTTTGCTTACTGTCCGGAGAGTATACCGATTGAACCAAAAAAAACAGTGAACCAATGACAAAGCATCCGCCAAGGTCAAACAAACCTGGAACCGCAGTTGCAAGCAACAGATCTTCACTTTGACACCTGACCCACGCCGTCCTTGCACGACGGCATCCTATACGATATGCACGTCAGTACTTGGAGGTCCGCAACAATTAATTAATTAACTAATTAATTAATTAATTATACTCAGTGATTAACAAGCGTGACAGACCAGGTTAATAACTGGGTCACATCTCCATCAGACTGAGCTCTTTCATATGGTAATTACCCACTTACAATTGCACATCTAAGTAAGAAAACCTAAAGCCCGAGAGAAATCAATCATGGCTAGCTGGGAAATCCCCGAACTATGGGTTTATAGCTGGGAACATCATCGAACGGGCCAGGCGCAGCCATGTTATCCCAACACACACACACACATATATATATATATGTATTGAAATATTTATATATATATATACAATAAATATATCTATATATATATGAATATATATATATACAAATTATATATACATATTATTATAAATATTTAAATTTGTATATATATATATATATACATATATAGTTATAAACATATATATATATAACAATATAACAAATATATACATATATAAATAAATACATTAATATATATTAATATATGTATATTAAAATAAATATATATTAATGTATATATATATATATGTATAGATTTAAACATATATACATTAATGTGTATATTTATATAGACATTAATATTAATATATTGATATATACATTAATATATATATATATAGTTGAATACATATATATACTGAAAAACAATAATGCAAATGAATATAAACATTTATAAATATCTCTAAATATAAATATGCATAAATATGAATATATATATATTCCATATACATAAATAAATATATATATATATATATATATGAATAAATATATATATATATATTTACATCTATCTATCTATCTATCTATCTATCTATCTATATGTATGTACCATTATTTTCCAGTATATCCAGCCATAATATATTCCATAACACTCCCATAAGTCCCATCATATCATGGAGATTTGTTACAAATAAATCACAATCCCAACAAATTCCATATATTTGTTACAACATACTTTGAATATATTCCCAACAAGTTGTGTTTGTGTTTGTAATAATTTAAATATATTTTGTTTGTGCTTGTAAGAATTTATATCCCAACAAGTCCAACCAATATTCCCACACAATATCCCATCATAATCATATCCCATGAAATATCTCATGATAAACAGCCATAATGAGCCATCATTTATAGCTGGGAAATCTTTCCGAGCGGCTGAAAAGGCGGGGGATGAAGAGGATCGGGCTTAATAAGCAGCAACCTGGCGTTCTGCATGCCAGAGAACTGGTGGATGCAACCTTGAAGCAACCTCTATAAATGATTTCATGTATATATATATATACATGTATAATAACATTACATAACCTACTGTGATGCACAATGAAAAAGGCCCAGAAACCACGCGCAAATGGACGAAGAACTCGTTGATGATGAGCAACAGACAGGGGCACTATTTAAATCTTGGAAGTGTCACCATTTTCGGAAAGGTCCTGTTACTATAACTACATCATCAAGGGCGTATGCCTCCTCAGTTGATCTTTCTGTGTTTTTGAGATGTAATTACTGTAGCCGTAGCCTTTTGTAACTTAAATTAGCTTTTACTTATATAGCATAAGATGCATCATGCAACATAGCGGCGCTATTTCAAAACGGTTCAATATCACACGAGCGACTTCTGTGACCCTGCTATGCCAGTTTACAAGAGGCCCCAGGAGCTTTCAACTGCGCCAGGTGGTCGATTCAGCGATTTAGATCCGTGACTATCTAGATTGAGGGTGCTGGATCATTACGCTAACAAAAAATCAAGGACAAACTACATTGAAGGCAATCAAATTGATGGGAAATTTCATGAACTGGATGCTTGTCGGCCACGAAGCTGCTGCACTAACACAAGTATTTGATCCTTGTTCTCTGCGGCCGCTGCAGCTGCCCTGATTAAACAGCATGGCCACTTCATGCCACTTCCAATCGGCGAAACCTTGTCTTCCACACCATTTTTTGGGGTTTGAAGTTCCAAGTGGACGGTTCAAGGATTTGCCATCCCGCCGCTTTCAATCTGCTGCTATTTCCGCTTCAAAAGGAAAGCTCCCGCACAAAAGAAATCCCACCAAATTCCAATGTCATAGGGGAACTGCCAATCAAAATCACTGGATGATTATTTGATATCATGGGATCTGTCCACCCAGCCTACATGAAATTGATCATCGGCACGATTTTCAAATTATCCGAATGGGTATCCACACGTCTCCCGGTGACATTTAAGTTGACATTTCGCCAAAAAAAAGGTTGGTTGTTTGCCAAAGCCCGCCATATCGATATGTGAAACCTGGATTTTCCACACAGCACCAAGGAGCAAAAGCTCCCCAACATGGATCGGGTCCTGAGGGCCAGCAGCTTGGGATGAAATCTGAGGATCAAGGAAGGGGAACATTGCGAAGAATATTGCATATATATATATAGTAAAAAAAACAATAATAATAATAAAAACAAGAATAATAAATAATAGTAATAACAATAATAATAACAATAATAATAATAAATAAAAATAATAATAACAATAATAATAACAATAATAATAATAAATAATAAAAACAATAACAATAACAAAAACAATAATAATAACAACAAAAATGATAAATAATAATGATAATATAATGTAATAAAATAAAATAAAATATAATAATATAATATAATATAATATATATATATATATATTATAAAAATATATTATATATATATATATTATATATATATATTAAAAATATATCTGGGAACTTATATTAAATTATCATATTTCACTAACCTGACATGTTGGGCCATTTGGGATGATTCCCCTTATTAAACATGATTTCAGGTTTCGGGAGAACAGTGAGGTCGTTATAATATGTTATAATTTAGGTATGGCCCCTGGAGTGAATTCTCATCAGTTCAACTGGCCCAATGCTAGATACGCCTTGGTAATTTAACAGCGCCATGGAAGATGGCCATCTAATGCCATTTACATAAATCACGTACCTATTATTATTAAAATGAAATTTCTTTTTCTCCCCCCATAGCTAAGACGTTTTCCGGTTCTGGTAGCTGACCAAGCTTCGGGGGGGTGGAATGGACCCAGGCATTGCAATGCATCAGTGGCCAAGACAAGCCCCACAGCCTCCAAAATCGGCACTGGATCGGCACGGGGCTCACCGGGGCGAATCGACACAACCAACAAGAAGATCTAAGGGCGACTGTTAAATCCCCATGATAGATCTTACGAGGACAAATGAGGAGAAAAGTGACGGAGATACCTGGAACATCAATGGATGTGGCAAGATCCACATCAATTGAGAGTTCCCTCGAAATCAACCATGTTTCTTGGGGTTTGTTCCCTTGACCGCTATTGCTATTGACTATCTCTATTGGCTATCTCAGAAATATAGATTGACCAAATGCGGAATGACTTGAATACACGCACCCTGACACTTAGCAGCGCAGCTCAGTAATGTTGAGAGAAGTACTTTGGCAAACCCAACAATGAACCATCCTAGTATCCAAGCTAAACAACCACAATGGGGGTCCTTTTCAAATCATACAAAACAACATGTGTATAACGGGAATAGCTTATTCTTGGATTTACCTCACCAGAACAATGCCTGGGATCAGCACCACTTCCAACAGTATCCATGACTCCCTCCTAAAGGATAGAGATGGTTCCCACGGGGGGGATTCGGAAACCGCCATCTACACTAGCGAAAATCTCCGGAATCTTCCTGCCCGAAATGGATCAGAATGGTGATTTCAAAGAAAAAGTCATGTTAACAAATGATAACGGAACGGGATTTTGGTGGTCCCCCAGTATCAATCCAACTCAACATTTGTCAGTTCTATTGTTTCTGGTGTTTCTGTGCAGGCTATGGTTAAACCATCAAGCGTTATTTTCACCTGTCCCACAAGTGATCTAAGATCTATTGCCTTCACCTTCACCACGAAGTTTCCCACAGCAAAACCAGCAGGTCAACAGATATGATATCGGGATGTTGTATTAACAGTCATGCATATCACATACTTATATATATATATATATATACAGTTAATAATTATCCAATTCATATCAGATATCTTAATTGATATTACTGTAATGCAAAACAGTCAAACCAATTCAAACGGCTACGGCTTTTCCAGAAATAGGATATACACAATTTATGAAAAGTTAATTGCAATTCTAGCGGGGTAAAGTATCGAAACATCCAAGATCAATCTCAATCAAGCAATGGATTTAAAATGATCCCTGCATATATATATATATAGTTTGTGATCGCATAGGACACGCTGGCTGGTGCCTACTTCAGCATGTGACACTATTTTCCAGCTGCTGGTCACAAGCGAAGAAAATCCTATACAGCATTATATACATATAATCGAGGTATCCCTGTTGAAATC